>ERZ1036435.477-NODE-477-length-16260-cov-12.348164_pt1 | contig 16260 bp, 9 predicted proteins | sample MGYA00514223_ERZ1036435 | MGnify/ENA primary metagenome ERZ1036435 (study PRJEB33795, sample SAMN09464927) | human gut metagenome | host: Homo sapiens | place: USA: Stanford, California | collected 2016-08 | study: EMG produced TPA metagenomics assembly of the... | reverse complement strand
CCCCCCCCCCCCCCCCGTCTATAGTGGGATTTTTGTCACTTTTGAGATGACTTGATGGACTATTAACAAGATATACTAAAGCTGCGCTAAAGTTACATCCATTGATTTATGGTTATACAATATTATATTGTGGTCATCTAAACTTATAATACTACTCCAGAGCCTGAGTAAACTTGGAGTGCTACGAGCAATTCACGCAATGTCTCGTTTTCTCTTTCAAGCTGTTCCTGTTCGGCTGTCTTGGCTGGTTTTGCAGGTGCATCTAATCCTTGATCACCGTATAGTTTATCTAGTTCTTGTAATTCTTCTCGAAGTTTCATGAATTTCTTCTGCTCATCGAAAATCTTTGTAGAAACATCAAGTCTTGCGTTGATTATTTGCATGCATTCAGTCTCTGTGCTATAATGTCTCTCCATTAGTGAGTTTAATCTCTCAGCTACTAAGTCTTCCAATGATCGCTCCCCGTCTTTGTCCAGTTGATTTACCCTTTGTAGTGTCCTTAATATGGCAGCACTTTCTTCGAGGCCGCACTGCATCTGTCGCCTCACTTTCATAAGATTTTCCTGTTCATCTTTGATAATAACTTTATGGTTGCTATTCGAACGCTCCAGATGTAGCTCATCCAGTACTCGCAGCAATTGTGTGTATAGATCTACATGTTCTCGCTCAAGCGCACATACACGCTCCCATTTATCCTCCATTCTTCTTCAATGCTTTGCCTCAATAGTTATTTTCTCTTGTTTACGTGTTTTCGAATCAATACACAGCAGGTATTAAGTTAAAAAAGGTATACTCAGCGTTATGTGCCGATTGCCCCCCGGGATATGTGGTAGAATGAAACAAGTATTTTTAACCTGGCAGTATTATTATAATATGTGCTTTCGTTACCCAAAAAAAATTAATGAGAGATAAGGGATTCGAACCCTTGCATCCGAAGATATCAGAGAATTTAAGCTTTAAGTGTTTCAACTCACCTAAATCTGACGCCTTAAACCACTCGGCCAACCTCCCATATTAAATGATCTGATGTGCAACACCAAACTGTTTCTACTTATAGGTAGTATAACTTTTTGGTTTGTGAGCGATTATTGTATTTTAGATCAGTGAAAGGTTACAAGTATGGCATGGGGTCTAAATAACTGAGATACTGATTATCATTTTCTATACTTTTATGTTGCCCATTTTAATTTTTTGTCTGTTCTCTTTTTTTGCTTCTTCCTTGCGCTTACTTTTTATTACATGCGCAATTGGTGAAGCGCTTTAATGAGAAGGTGGGAGCTATTAATCCAGTTTGGGATAAATAATATATATAAACTGCAGCTCATTGGTAAACGGAAACCATCGGTTGTATAAAGTAGTTTCATGAGCCGGAGAGTGGTGTTTTAGTACCTCTGATATTGTCACATGATGTACCTCGTTGACTTGCTTTTGGAAGCATTGAAAAATTGGTGGTTCAGGTCAAATCCTCATCACTTTCGCATTTTATCGATGAGGTTAGTTATATCAGACATTAATATTCCAATTCATTAGTCAAACATAGCAACAGTAACACATTGTGGAACCGATGTCGTATAATCAAGTAACACCAATAGCGTTGGGGCAGCGTTCAAAGCGGAAGATAGTGCCTAAGGCTGAACCTAAGGATGACAAAAAGATTGAGGTACAAGCTAACAAGGGCAAGAATGTTTTGAAGAAGCCACCTGTGGCAAATACTAATTCTGTTGTGAATCCAGCAGTGAGTGTATTTCCCCAACCTAACAAGGTAAGACCTTCTCGGATAGCACAAAAGGGACCTACGAAACAAAATAATACCAATGGTAGTAATCGAACCAACAAGAAGCTTAAGAGTAATGAGGGCAAAGTACGACATCCGAATAACAATAGAACTAATTCATCTGGCGGTTTATCAGAGACAGAAAGGAGGAGGAAAAGAGCAGAAAGGTTTTCAAAGGCGAACAATACGATATCCAAGAATGAATTGGAGCATGAGGATAATTTTTCAGACTTGAACTCTATTGGTACTAAATCTCATATCTTCAATAAAGATCAGAGAATTGTAGGTAGGTGTCAAAAGCTGGAAAAGTCCTACTTAAGACTGACATCCGAGCCCAATCCTGAAATGATACGACCACCTGAAGTTTTAGAAAAGGCGCTAGAAATGTTAATGGAGAAATACAAAAATAAGGAGGTCAATTATACATATTTGTGTGATCAGTTTAAATCTATCAGGCAAGATCTCCGAGTACAGATGATTGAAGATTCTTTCACAATGACAGTTTATCAAGAGCATGCGAGAATTGCATTAGAAAATGATGATCTTGGAGAGTTTAATCAGTGTCAGAGTCGTTTGATGGTTTTATATGACAACACAACAATAAAGAGGACTCATAGGGAAGAATTTACAGTATATTTAATCCTTTACTATGTCTTAATGCAAGATTATTCTGCAATAGATGCTCTGAAGTTGGAATTGATCAGAGAAAGAGGTAGATCTATTAAGAATGCAGGTATTGCTCTTGCGTTTGAAATAGCTGAAACCAGACTGGTCGGAAATTATCACAAGTTCATGAAATTATGCGCATCTTTGAAGGGTTTGGGCCAAAAGCTGATCAAGGCATTTATGGATCAGGAGATATTGAAAACATTGGTCACTATCTGCAGGAGTTATAACCAAGTGAATCTGGTGTTTCTAACAAAAGAACTCGAGTTCGAAACTGCTGATGAAACCATTCAATACTTAAAACGTAAAAATCTTGGCAATTACATTGTAACAAAAAATCTAAACATGCCAAATGAATTTAAATATTTAGACACGAAGGCCTGCAGGATAGAAGTTATCCAGGCTTATGCCAAATTGAAAAAGGTTGATATCAAAGGACAAAAATAGTCTTGTTAGTTTGCATCTTGTCTTGTTTTTATTTTGAAGGATTTGAAAAAGTATAATTATTAGTGGCACGTTTAGGATACAGAATATCCTTTTATTACAATAGCATTTGGTCTTATAAAGAATATTTTCAATTTATTAAATATTATGTATAAATATAATTATTTTTATATCTATTACACAAATAGAGCACAATTTTGGATTTTGTACATTATTATTACAATCGCTCAATGCGCTTCAGGTATAGGTGTAATCTCTATTGTTGAAATTAAGACTAAAGTCAGCATAGGGCATGACCTTCTTATCAGGAGCATTGTGCATATAGTACAGTTCAATTGGTTTTTTTTTTTTGAGTTATGTTAGTGTAGGATTTCCCCGTGTTCATTAAATCATGTCAAATAGATCATTATCTTTAGCCAACATATATTAATGTAGCAACACATGTTGTGCACTTAGTCAACTAACGATACATCTATTGCTAGCCGCCTAATATCGTTCAACTTTGCAAGAATCATACGATACATTATCTCGTCAGTCAACTCTACAATGTACCAACCTTCAAGTTTAGCCGTCATTTTTAGTGATGTTCTGTCCTTCAATGCTCTGATTTTTGATCTGAGCAAGGCGTGCAACTTATCCAGATTATCAATTTCACTCTTGGTACATTTAAGAGCGTAGTAATCTCCTTGGAATAGTATCTTAATCTTAATTTGTTGGTTGGCACTTGAAGGTTCTATGTCGTTGACCCAGTTAGTGAACGTGTCCTGTAGATGTAGTGGAGACTTTATGTCATAGATGACATCAATCAGATACGTCAAGTAAGTGTTGAACATTTGGAGTCTGTCAAGTTTAGTCGATTCGTCGACCTTTTCTTGTGCATAATTAGATGATGGCGCAGGAATGTTTGGAAGAGACATGTTTTCCTTCAATCCAGCCATGAGCTTTGTGTGCAGCTTATAAAATGCACTGTAATAGATATGCTTCACCTTTGTGTTACCTTCGGAGTCTTGAATCCTCACAGTATATTCTAGCCTATTATCCTTGAGTTCAATTGATTCCACTTCACATTTGGTTATGAGTTTAACTGCAAGGAAACTATCCTGTTTGGACCTCGGACTCTCTATACTCAGTGAGGTTTTCCTAGAGTAAGACGCCTTGCTAAAGGTTTTTGATACAATTGTTGATGGCGAAGTTGGGGGTGTCAAGTCGATAAGAGATGTGTTCCATTTTGCAGCATGGGGTTTTGCCGATAAGGTACAGTTCAGCTGTTTTTCTTCCTCAAGGTAAGAAGCTGGGACTAATCCGCATACCAGTTCATTTATGGGTTTCACATACCACATGCCATCGCCCATATCGCTAATCTTCTGAACCAACGAACCCTTTGTGACATGCAAATAATGGTCGATCAGTGGTGTACCATTAGAGTCTCGGAGTTCATTGGGATCCAAATGGGTAATATCAGAAGATGTCTCGGTTGGGTTGTACGTCTGCTTGACATTGTAGAACTTGTAGTTCAGAGAGGCACTCCTGTGCAGAGTGTTCCAAGACGCTACAGAGTTGTCATGTTTCATAGGAGGTGAGATGTTCAGCTGCCTTTGTCTGTCCCTGATAGACCTTTTCTTGGTTAAAGTGGGACTGGTATCCTCTTTCTGCAAAACGAATATTGCCATTTATTAGACAGTTCTGTATTAATATCAGTGTGATACCTGGTGTTTTGTTCTGGTGTTGAGCTTGCTAGCAATAAATTCAGCTATACCTAAGGGCCAAAGTTATTTTCAGTAATTGTTCTGTTCTGTGATAAGGGAAGCCTATTATCCAGTTTGTTTTATATATGTTACAGTTCAGTGTCTGAATACCAATAAAAAAGAATGGTTAAGTCAGATACAGCACAAGAATTACAAAGTTCTCAAGCTTCTTGTCCTTGTGTACATGTCCATGCTTCACTAGATGACCACTGACCTGTAACATCCCAAGTAAACTACGTGGTTTCATAACAGCTAGGCTTGTCCATGTTACGGACCCTATACAAAGGGTCCTCTTGGCGAGTCTATTTTGCATTGTGACCCAGTTGTCGGATCACAAACTACACTACTACAAGCTACACCGAAGACTACTAGGACACCCACCAATTTGTAGAGAAGATCAAATCAAAACAAAGGCAGGAAAGAAAAAGACACGTCTGCTTCTATTTACATATTACCATATTGGGCCACAATAGCAACAGCATCCCAAAAGTTTGGGAACAAAGAAAATGGCTTCGAGAAGCCCTAGGGCTGCCACTGGTGGATTTAAGGCACAACAGAGATCAGCGTAGGGGTTTTGTCAAAAGAACGAAAAACCAAATTTTTCAGTTGCGACTTCGAAAATAAAGGGAAGGCAAGACTACTTAAGTTTGAATCTTTTGTACGGAGGTTTTACACGGACCGAAGAGAGAAGGGGAGCAACCAAATTCCTTATTGTTACAGAAAAATGCAGTGGGACATAGCAGGATAAAGAAATCGAAGGATCCTTTCCATGATTTCTATTGATCGATGTAGTGCTACAGAGAACACGACGTACAAGCGTTGCTGATTACAAATATTTTGAAGATCAGAACACAGGAAAGCGGTATGGCCTGTGCAGGTGATTTATGGGCGTGTCAGATTAAGTCTACAGTCTACACAATTTAACGTAGGGCAGCGGCGGATCCACTACTTTCGACTCTCCAACATAATCTATTATGCGGTGGTTTGCACCCTTTTCTGTGCAAATCCAATGATAAGATTGGGTTTACACGTATATACCCTTTTTGGGAAAATACGTATTTCATATCATATTGGGTTTGTCTGCGGGCGTACAGGTTGATACAAGCATGGGTACACAAAGTGTAGTGTTTATTATGTTTAGATAATGTTCTTATTTGAGCACACATAGACTAGGGCGAAAGCTTAATAGAGGGCAGCAATCTTGGAAGATGATCTGCCGTTCTATTATTCATTCAGCTATACGGGTTTGCGTTTTGTTTACATACACAAGTTGAAGAATTTTGTCCTTGTTGCTTTTGTCAGAATGGAGAAAGGCGGATATAGCATTCAACAACATAAAATTCTTTCTACGATGTGACATTTTTTTTTTATCGTGATTGCAATCGAAATATTCAGTAACCCGATAGAAACGTATTGATGTTCTCCAAAACAAAACTTCTAAGAATTCTTGGCCCTCCTATTTCTGATAAGCGATTTGGATGCCCATGTGGAATTTTTGGGAAGGCAAATCACATACAAATGGCACACTACATTCTTGGTCCATGGCGGTTGGACTATATGTCCTTTGTTGAAATCTAAAAATAACTTGCAATCTTTAATATCCTAATGGATTTACCGCAAGACGCTGTTGTGATTATAAAGAATTTTTATCTTTTTATTGGGACGACAACTAGATATTTTTATTTTTACTTACTTCAACTATCAAAATTAGATAAGCTTACTACCTTTTGTAAACTAAACGTTAAATATAGATTTCAATTACTCGGGTTGGGACATCCCGCAAAGAAACGTACCTAGTTATGATACAAGTGACACGTCCTTTAATACGTGATATGTATATCCTTTGCTATCAATATATGTCCTTAGATGGCACTAATATCGGGGCAAAGTAGTGTATTGTAGCTGTAAAGGCGGCAGTAGTCAAAAGATCCTGGCTAATATACGTATAAGTACTATATTATATTGTAGTTGTATTTTTCTTGTTTGTATGTGAAGAATAAAAGAAATATTTGATGGGTTTATTTTTGTTATGTTAATTAAATTATAGATGACAAAATGAATGCTTAAGCTTCAACCATATCTCTCAATCTTCTGATGGTAGATCTGACAGTGGCAGCGGCGGCAGTGGAGACAGTGTAAGCACCACCAGCGACGGTCTTCTTACAGGAGTGACAAGACCAGATACCAGCAGCACCTCTTCTGACGGTCTTCTTACCACAGAAGGAACAGTCGTATCTAGCGTGTTGTTGGACTTCCAACTTCTTGACTTGTCTTCTCAAAGAAGAACCGTAACGGACACCGTACTTACCAGTGATACCAACCTTCTTTGTTCTCTTAGCCCTGTTTAAATTCTCAACAATACCTCTTTGCTTTACATGAAATAGATGAAATGGATATTAACTCGTAGTGGAAGATGGGTTCGGTAGGGGTAGGGAATCACAAAATACCATATTCACAGGCACTTTAACTTTTATCTATCTTTCTCTATCTCTCTCTTTCTCTTTTTCTAATAGTCACACAATTTCTACTTCTCTCTTACTATCACTATTCCTAATCAGATTCGTATTATTCCAGTTTCATTCTACCCGAGTATCCAATTTCAAACATCAAAAGACAAAATGGGGTTGTATTATGTTCATGTTAGTAAAACAGCTCAAATCATTTTTAAAGAAAGGACAGGACGGGCCATTATAACCCTCCCATCGCTCATAGTGTATAGTTTAACGTACATTTTTTGTTTATGTTGTTCCTTGGTTGTATATTATGAGAATACAGGTAACAATATAACAAGCTATTTCAATATATATCAAATATAGTTTCAATGGAAAAGAATTGGTGAAAAAAAAAATTTCAGTGTGTGAGTGGTGGTTTTACCACACTAACAAATTGACCTGCGACGAAAGTGCTTTCGCTGGAAAAAATTTTTTTTTTTTTTCAAAATTTTTCACTTCCTTCGTAGGATAGTACCGAATCCACGTCATATCGTATTTGATTGTCCACCCACAAGCAACTCCTCGTGCACGTCAGCAACTGGTTGGTCCTCATACAGTGGTATTCACTACGGGATGGTCAGTGGGATGGCTGCCATCCTTCGTGTCTCGGTGCGGCCAGAACTGGCATTACCGGATTTTTTTCTCTCTGCTAGATCGATCACGTGTTGCGTATAATGCCTGGCGTATCTAGTAAGTGCATAGCATTGCCGGTATTGTACTGCAGTTGTTTTGAGAGTTACAGAGTTACCCGGTTTATCTGATGTAGGTGGCCCAAATACAGAAATGGAAGCTAACCCAAAACGGCAATACCAACGAGTTGTTTTTGGAGAAGCTGTCCCTCAGAAATAAATGTTGAATTTTTTGGTAAGGAGGTAATTTTCAAGATGTTTGGGTGTTGTCAAATGCAGTCACAAATATACTTGACCACGTATTCCAGTACTAGGTGTTACGTAAGAGGTGCTCCAGTTATTGGGGAACAGTGAGTCGTTTCTTGCGCTGCTTCTAACGGATCATTTTTTCTCCCCCGCTCCCCTGCCCCTTCTCACTAATGATCTCTGCCCAGCGTTGCACCTAAGCAACAAGCTCAGAACGGAAAATAGGGGATTTCCCCCCGTGCGTTTCTTCACAAAGTCTTGTGCGAGTGGAGATATTTCTCGATAGGGGAGAGATGGGGGGGGGAACTCTCGGTCACAGAAGAAGCACCGCAGAAGGACCCGGAGTTTCCGAATGAGGTAATCAGAATAGCAATTCTTCGCGGAACCCGAAACAAGGGATTACCACTTTAGTAAAAGACATTCACTCCCCCCCAGGTTGTACCGCCACTTGTGTGCACAGGCTTCGAAAGAGGCATTTTTTTGTTTTGTCTTTGTTTATTTCACGATAGTTTTCCTCTGAGGAACAAGGCCCTCCACGCTAATGGAGCCACTCCTAGTACAGGGACAGCCCCTTTTCTTCCCACACCCAAGAAAGCACCAGCGTATCCCTATTCCCTATTCCCTTCCCTATTCCCTCTTCTATCGTCACACAAGCGAGGAAGAAATCGAAAGAACCCGAAGAGTCCTTTGAACACAACGCAAAACCCAAAGCGTAGCGGTATTCGATTCACCCGATGCTCACCGGGATGTTCACTGGATGTTCACTGAGATGTTCACTGAGAAACACCTGTGCAAATAAATACTGCTCCCACTGAAAAGGGAACCCCTAAATCAATCAGAGCTCTCTGCGGAAATGGCTCTCCTCAATCCCCAAAGTCTGAACGCAGCGCGGAGAGTACTGCCGAAATCGGTCCCTCTGCGCAGATTCTCACAGCTATTGTGCTTGTATTTGTATTTGTGCTTGTGCTTGTGCTTGTGACTAGTGGGCAGTAGTGGGCCCCTGCTTTTATTCAGCGCGTACATCCTCTCAGATACACCTGTACACACCCGCTGATCTTCGGAGATTGCTTTTCCTCTCATATATAAGGCATGGGGGATTCTTGGCCTTCCTTTCTTTCCCACAACTACTCGGCGGCTATTTATACTCGATCTCTTTTTGGAAGCTGGATGCTTTTAAGAGTTAATACTTGAAATACAATAACTATAGCCCTTTCCCCCTCCCATTTCCGAACTATAAAAACTACATGTTTTGCATATTATGGACGGCAATGATATACATAACCCCAGGAACGACAGTCGTAACGACCGCATCGACCGCAACGAACGCAACGAACGCAGCGAGAGTGGAGATGATCTAGATGAGTCTAAGAGAATATCGTACAGGTCAAAGAAAGAGCGGTTTGCATCGACGCTGAACAGTATCCTGCCTTCGATCAGTGCCAAGTTCCACAGCCGTAAGAACGTCAATACTAGCAGTGACGCCCCTACAGATGTCACGGAGAGCACAGGTGTGGACTACGATAAGTCAAAGGACAGGTATTTCATGAGCGACGGAACTAGCGTCTCCGACTACAGAACCGCGTTCAGCAGCGGATACCAGCAAGGAAGCCTTTACCAGGGCAACAACTATGACACGATGAGCAACTCGAGCAAGGACCTTAATTACACTCCGATCACATACGCGTCTATGGAAACTTCCCCTAACTACTTGAACAGTCAGCAAATACAACACCCAGGCTCTTCCGGAATGCCACTTATTTCACCACAGTTGCAGGGACATGTGAACTCAATGAGCTTGCCACAGAATAGCAATAGCCTAAACTTGAAGATTGGTAATATGAGTGCCATGACTAACAACAACTTGCCTATTCCTGCCCAGCCAAATAACGTCTGGCAGTCTATGAACAGCAACTCAACCCCTATCAGTTTACCACAATCTGTACCCGATCCATTTGAACACAGTAATCCTCCCGTGTCGGGACTAAACAACACTGCAAGCTTGGTAAATTCTGGGTTTGATCGAGAGAGAGCTCACTCCTTCGGAAGTTTTCAAAATGGTTCTTCCCATTACGGCTCCGATATGTCTTTGCATTACTCACTGAACAATAATACCGCATCTGGATACCCAGCACTAAATGCCGCTACTCAGAATATACCAGCTGTTACCACATCCACAAATGTCACAACTAGTGTGCCACAAATGCAACAACAGGAGCAGTTGACACCAGTGGTTGCCGATGACGTCGATCCAGCCCTAATTAGCTGGGTTTCCACTAATATCAATATTCCTGCATCAAACCAAACTGGATTCTTGCTACCAACCAATACGTTATGTATATCTAACGTATTTCCCTTGCAGACACCAGGAGAATACGGTAACAATAACTTGAGCCACCCAATAAACTTGACAAGTACATTATTAGCATCCCTATGTTCACAGTACGGTAAAGTCTTATCTTCCAGAACTTTAAGACACTTAAATATTGCATTGGTAGAGTTCGAAACTGTTGATAGTGCTATAACTGCGCTGGAGTCTTTACAAGGTAAAGAACTCTCTCTGTTGGGATTCCCATGCTCAGCAGCTTTCGCAAAGATCCTATCTGTAAGTGATGGTGTCGGCTTAGGTGAACATACGCTAAGTGTCAAGGAGAACTCAACGAGAAAGCCGCTACTGCACGAGGTTTTTCTCAATACAGCTTTATACCAAGGTAGCAATTCAACATTCACTCTGCAATCAAACCTTCAACCACCAGTGGTCATTTCACAACCTTCCAAGGAAAATATTTCAACGAAGAACGCTTCTAACGTTCACTTATCATCTGCTGATAACGATCCTTGTCCTTTCAAGTTGCCTCCCGCCATTCTAGCAGACAAACTGGATGACTTCCAAGATATAATCAAAAAGTTTAACATAAAGTATGACGTGGACATAGTGAACCACATGCTTAACAATTCATTGCAAAAGGGACCCAATGCTTGTGATGTTAATAATTTTGGACCAATACCACAACAGAGTGTGCATAGACAGTTCGATGCGCCAAAACTAAGGGAATTGAGGAAGGCTTTCGATTCTAACTCTTTGTCTCAAGTGGAAATGGAGCAATTAGCCATCGCCATGCTGGATGAACTACCTGAGCTATGCTTGGATTATTCAGGTAATACGATCATTCAGAAGCTTTATGATAACTGCTCTCCGATCATTGTGGACCTGATGCTGAGGGAATCTCACAAGTACCTGACATCAATGGGTATACACAAGAATGGTACGTGGGTCAGTCAAAAAATTATAAAAGTAGTGAAGACCCCAAGACAGATGGACTTCATAACAAAAGGTATTCAGGATTACTGCACTGCTTTGTTCAACGACCAATATGGTAACTATGTTATCCAAGGCGTGCTAACCTTCGGATTCCCCTGGAATAGCTTCATTTTTGAGAATATAATGTCGAATTTCTGGGTAATCGTAGATAACAAGTTCGGTGTGCGTGCTGTTAGAGCTTGTCTAGAAGCCAATGGGCATATGTCAAAGGAGCAAGAACTTTTGCTTTGTTCAATGATCATTCTATATTCTGAATACTTGTCAACTAGCAACACGGGTACCTTGTTGGTAACATGGTACTTGGACTCCTGCACTTTTGAAGAAAAATATGCAATGATCATTTCAAGCTTAATTCCACATATCGTTGAACTTTGCAGTCACAGGTTGGGCTCTTTAACAGTACTGAAACTTTTGAACTTGAGGATAGATCAATGTGTAAAAGACTCGATCTTGACTGCTATATTTGGTGACTTGAATGACAACAAGCCATCAGAAAATCTGATCGAAATATTAAAGGACAACCACAATGGTGGCTCTTTCCTATACAAGATAATTTCTTCCAGGTTCTTAGAGTCAGAAAGGAAGTCACATTTAGTTGAAAAGATCAAGATAGTACTGTTAAACTCTAATTTAGCCCATCAAAATAAGCGTCTCATTGAAGAAGTTGGTTTAACTTCAACTGGCAACGGAAACGGCATGAGCCAACCAATTAGGCACCGAAAGACAATATCATATAGCCACAGTCATGAAAGTGCCAGACAATCGCGGGATCACACAATGCCAAATAGAGTTTCATATCCCAAATCTATTGTTTCAGCAGGCTCTTATCTCTCACCTAATGGTATTACCGGTATCGGGCACAATGAGAACATAAGTCCAGATATGGCATTATATCTAGCCAACAGTAGTCCTAACTTATTGTACGGATCTCGAAATTCGCAGACGTACCAGCAGGTACCAGAATTGCAGGACTTAAGTCTTCAATTGGAAGGTATGAAGATTCATAATGACCAAAATTATTTTGGCCAGATACAATCGCATACATACGATACAACTGGTATGCCTGGTCATGATTTACTTGCCAACAGGCTCGACCATGATGAGAGTGGTTATAATATGAGCTATAACTACAGGTAGGATCACTTGGAATTCATATGACAGTGTCTGAGAAATATTGCTGAATTTTTGCGCTGTATCATCGCCCAATTTTTAAAATGGAACTCTTTTCAACCTGCATCTCTATTTTGCAAAGGGATCATTTATTTTTTATCTTTACAAGATATTTTACGTCACTATTTCATATTCACAACACTAATAACTAATTCTTCTTAATAGCCTTATGTTTAATAATTAATACATGTTTTTAACTCAATTTCATCTTTATGTAGCAAACTGTACACATATATTTGCAAGCAAATTATGGTTTTGAAACTGCTAATTGATATATGCAACAAATATAATGAACTAAAATCAAGCATTTAATTTTCAAATGATATACTGTACCTCCGATGCAATCAGAATATACGATGAAATTTTCATAAAATTCTGACTGGCGATGAGCTTCAGACAAAACATCGCAATGGTATATTAGAAACATAATTAATAGTTTGAACCCGTTATTTAGCTTCATTCGTTATTTTGTTTATTAGCAGCAAAATAACAAGGAAGCTCAGAACTATCTGTCACATATACAATGTCTTTGAACACATTTGATCCAAATACTGCTGAAAACTCTGAAGATATTGAGAAGCAATTTGCCGTTGTGGCAGTCGAGCAAGCTGAAACTTATTGGAAGCTTATCACATCTATTCCAGGCTCTAAACTACGTCTTACAAAGTTGGATGATGAAATATATGAACTTTTTATGGAAAGATTCCCAGAATATAAAGATATTGAAAGATTAAGAAAGTTTGACGAAGAAGAACTAAAGAACAAAGTTGCTAAGGAGAGGTGGAGACAATTTGCAAACTATTTCGAAAAGAAGGTCGAGGACTTCAACTTTGGTACACTTTTGAGAACAGACGCCAATGCTGAGTATGGCCAATTTACTACCTGCTTCGTTGTCCGTATTCAATTTTATGCCTTTGAAATTGCAAGAAACAGACATGGTTTGAACGACTGGGCTGTTGGTCACCAATAAATGTGATATGCATGATATCTCAACCGATACTGCTGCTTTATAAAAAGTTGCTCCTCTACTTAGTAGATTTAATGATATACAGTATTAGCATACCCAATTTTTAACCAATATCAAACGTCATGGAACATCAAGCTTTAATAATAGAACTGTTGATTTCTAAACCGTATGTGAAATCGACTGTTTTTATCCTTGTGATAAATTAGATATTAAAAATTATTAATCTTATTTATAGTTTAGCTTTAAAGGGATAATAATAGAATATATGAATTATAACTTAAGGTATCTCAGCAATGACTATTATATAAATCAAACAGTGTGATCTTATTAAATATAGTTTGAGATATTCAGTAGGATACCATCGAAATATTTTTATATGATAACCTAATAAAAAAAATGTAACATTATAATAAATATGTGATATCTACTCTATGGAATAGCGCATTCTGTCCTAGAATGCTAATATAAATATATGCGTCCTGTATCATACTTTCTATAAAAACAAAAACAAAAAACTTAACAAATTATTGAGATGTGATAGCAAAATCAATTTTTTTGCTCCAACTCATTTTTTTCATCTATGAGATCCTTTTCATCCACTTCTTCAACATACTCTATATCAATCTTAATTAGGGAAGGCAACTCTTCCGATAATATTTTTCTAAGGTGAGCAGAAATAAGCTCAAATTCGCCCAAGTCAAGTACATTATTCCAACGTTGGAGAGGTACTGTTAGAGTTAAATGTGCCCTCAAATTTGGACCAGATGGTAAAACAGTTAGTTCCTTTATCTTATATGGTATCTTAGAGTTGTTATTGGTTACAAGCTTTGCAAGAGTTTCATCAATAATAGTCTCAACTTCGATATATCTTGGATCACTCGAGGGTACCGCTTCGTCAACAAGTTCACGGAGGGACATAGTCATACCATGTACACCAGCTTTCAAAATTAGAATAGAAACAATTAGCCCACCAATTGTATCTAGCGATTGAATACTGAATAAATGACCAGCTGTAATAGTTATAAGAGCCACAAATGACGTGAGAGAATCAACACGATGGTGCCAGGCATTCGCCATTAGTACATTTGAATTTGTCTCAATAGCTACTTTTCTTGTTGCTCTGAAGACCCATTCTTTGGCTGCAATAGATGCCGCAGCAATCCATGCCGCATTTATATCTGTCACTTCTTTTGTAATTTCTTCTACAGTATGATGATGGTGGTGAGATGCGTTAGCTAGCCCGATCTGGTGCAGTGATTCAATGATTGCATGGGGAACATAGGGGCCAACGAGAGCACAGATTGAAGTCCATCCAATAGATAGACCTGCCATGGCCAATATAGTAGAAACTGCTAATGAACCAACGGTTTCCACTTTACCATATCCGTAGGGATATTTTTGGGATGGCTTGTTGGAGGCTAAATCAACAGAAAACAAAGTTAAAAAATCAGCTACCATATCACTTAATGCATGGATGGCATCTGCAAACAATGCTTGTGAATGAAAAACAATACCACCAATAAACTTACCAATAGCTATAGCTACGTTTAATCCCAGTCCAATCCACGTGATTCTTACACCAGCATTCTTTCGAATCTCTTCCGCACTTAGCACTAGCAGTGGGTTACCACCTGAATGTGAATGTGTGTGCCCATGGCCATGATGATGCATATGGCTATGTATATGAGTTGCTGGCGCCTTCGCCGCCTTCGGGGTTCCTAAATAGGTCGCTTTAGGAGAGTGTGTATGGGAATGTTTTAGTATTGATCTTATGCTATAGGTGTCATTTTGCTCCGTTTCTGATTGCTTCATATGGACATGTCTGTGGTCAGAATCTTCAGAATCATGTACTGAGTTATGTGTATGGATGTGGCCATGATCGTGATTATGATGATGGCCATGCCCATGCTCTTCTATTTTGTCCTCATCTGCTTTATTTGAAGCGTTTCTAATTGAACTTGTAGTGAAGTTATAACGCTGTAGTGCGTAGCCTAATTTTATCCTCGAGAATACAACTCTCTTATTTGATATGATGATATGCGATGACTGTAATGCTCTATTACTAAGTGTGGGTATGGAAAGCCTTAACATGTTTTCATAATCGATGTGATAGTATGTGTGTGCTCAGTATGTATGGTCAGCAGCCAATAGTATAATTCGGCTTATCTCCTAAATAAATAGCTTGTTAACTCTCTTTTGCCATTCAACTATCTTAATAAAATGGCAATACTATTGTTGTATCAGCTAGACAAAAATTTACAAGATAAATACCCACTAAAACGTTGAAGAGAAGACCCAACAGAATTTTTGTTACTCGTTTGATTTGTCAACTGTGATGAAGTCCTCCATTGTTCGACCAATTGTTGGCACATTACAGCTTGGTTGGGAGTTGCTGGGTCAGATTGTCACTGATCAATCATCGAGAATCCGGAAATTTTTCAGAAATATTTTTTTTCAAATTTTAACATTTAGGTGACAAATTACATCTGCCAATATAGTGACCAGTACTCTTTAATATGAGCTGCGATGTACATTGAATATATTGAGTAGTATAGCATTCTATTAAATTTACATAAAAAATTATACTTTTAGACAACTTAGTAACGATTATTAGAATCTTGATTAGAGCCATAGTTATCATTGCCGTAGGAGTTCCTGTTTGATCCATATGAATTGTCTCCGTAAGAGTTGTCTCCGTAAGAGGACTTGTTCTTGTTTGAGGAACCGTAGGAGTCATCTCCGTAAGAGGACTTGTTCTTGTTAGATGAGCCATAGGAGTCGTCACCATAAGAGGACTTGTTCTTATTG
>ERZ1036435.475-NODE-475-length-16336-cov-10.453965_pt1 | contig 16336 bp, 10 predicted proteins | sample MGYA00514223_ERZ1036435 | MGnify/ENA primary metagenome ERZ1036435 (study PRJEB33795, sample SAMN09464927) | human gut metagenome | host: Homo sapiens | place: USA: Stanford, California | collected 2016-08 | study: EMG produced TPA metagenomics assembly of the... | reverse complement strand
TTGTAATGTTTTCAAGAATGCAAGGAAAGGGGAAATGAGGCGATGCATGCAAGGGGGATTTACGTGTCCAAAAGGCACCGAATTGTTCCATCCATCGGGAGCAACAATTGGCTTCCGCGGGAATAGTCACATGTATAATCACCCACATAGAGAGGCGTATTACCACTGCTATGACATCACGATAGACAACATCACAATTAACGCTATTACTCATTTTTCCACAATTTTTTTTTCACCAAAATTTCTTTTTAGTCATTTTTGTCAGCTACCAAGCTGTGCAAGCCTGTAAACTGGTATTGGTAGAATTGCTCATTAATCGCATCATCAAAGTGGATCGATGGTTCTTATTTAAGTCTGGGTTGTACTTTCCAATTTTCAATCTACGTTTTATTTGGTGTACTTGCCGTCATATTTTTGTGGGGATTTTACTTCATTATTTGTTATCTCTGTGTTGACATAATAAGACTATCGTAAGCACAAGATAATGTCTCATCAACTTAAGCAAACATTTGCCAATGCGAAAAATGAGGGGCGTAATGCCTTGGTAACATTCATGACTGCTGGTTATCCTAGAGTCGCAGAGACCATTCCAATAATGAAGGGTTTCCAAGAAGGTGGTGTTGATGTCATTGAATTGGGTATGCCATTCTCTGATCCTATTGCAGATGGTCCAACAATTCAAGTTGCCAACACCAAGGCTTTGGAGAACGGTGTCACTTTGGTACAAACTTTGGACTTGTTAAAGAAAGCTAGAGATGAAGGTGTTACTGTCCCTGTTATCCTTATGGGTTACTACAATCCTATTCTAAACTATGGTGAGGAAAAATTCATTCAAGATGCAGCGGATGCAGGTGCAAACGGTTTCATTATTGTTGATTTGCCACCTGAAGAAGCCATTAAAGTCAGAAACATGATGAAGAAGCACGGATTAAGTTTGGTTCCTCTAGTGGCTCCTTCTACCACAGATTCTCGTCTTGAGCTTTTGGCTAAAATTGCTGATTCGTTCGTCTATGTCGTGTCAAGAATGGGTACTACTGGTGTCCAATCATCGGTTGCCAGTGACCTAGATACTCTGGTCAGCAGAGTTAGGAAATACACCAAGGAAACCCCTATTGCAGTAGGTTTTGGTGTCTCTACTAGAGAACATTTCGAATCTGTTGGAAGTCTATCCGACGGTGTTGTCATTGGTTCCAAAATCGTTACTTTATGTGGGGAAGCCCCAGAAGGTAAGTGTGGTGAGGTCGCAAAGAAGTACGTCGAAGAGATACTAAATGGTAAGAAACACAAGATTCTATCTGGTGAAGAGTACCAACTAATGAAAACGGCCACCAATGAACTAGAATCCGATTCGGACCACCACGAATTTGAAGAAGACCACAAACACCCAATAAGATTTGGTGACTTCGGTGGCCAATACGTTCCAGAAGCTTTACATACATGTTTGAAGGAACTAGAAGAAGGTTTTGAAGATGCAATTGCTGATCCTACTTTCTGGGAGGAATTCAAATCCTTGTACTCTTACATTGGTCGTCCATCTTCTTTGCATAAGGCTGAAAGATTGACTGAACACTGTGGTGGTGCCCAAATCTGGTTGAAGAGAGAAGACTTGAATCACACTGGTTCACATAAGATTAACAACGCTCTTGCCCAAGTTTTAATTGCAAGAAGATTGGGTAAGACAGAAATCATCGCCGAAACTGGTGCTGGTCAACACGGTGTCGCTACTGCAACAGCATGTGCCAAGTTTGGTTTAAAATGTACTGTTTTTATGGGAGCTGAAGATGTTCGTCGTCAAGCTCTGAATGTTTTCAGAATGAGAATTCTAGGAGCTAAGGTTGTTTCCGTTACTAATGGTACAAAGACTTTAAGAGATGCTACTTCTGAAGCTTTCAGATTCTGGGTCACAAATTTGAAGAGTACCCACTACGTTGTGGGTTCTGCTATTGGTCCACATCCTTACCCAACACTGGTACGTACTTTCCAAAGTGTGATAGGTAATGAAACCAAAGAACAATTTGCTGCTCTAAATAATGGTAAGCTTCCAGATGTAGTGGTGGCATGTGTTGGTGGTGGTTCAAACTCAACTGGTATGTTTTCTCCATTCGAACATGACACGAGCGTCAAACTTCTGGGTGTTGAAGCAGGTGGTGATGGTATCGATACTGACTATCATAGTGCTACTTTAACCGCAGGTAGACCAGGTGTCTTCCACGGTGTCAAGACATACGTTCTGCAGGATCAAGATGGTCAAGTCCATGATACACATTCCGTTTCAGCAGGGTTGGACTATCCTGGTGTTGGTCCTGAACTGGCATTCTGGAAGGCAACGGGACGTGCCGAATTCATTGCTGCTACTGATGCTCAAGCTCTAGAAGGTTTCAAGTTGATCTCCCAACTTGAAGGTATTATTCCAGCTTTAGAATCATCACACGCTGTTTACGGTGCATGTGAAAGAGCGAAGACCATGAAACCAGATGAACACTTGATCATCAACATTTCTGGTAGAGGTGACAAGGACGTCCAAAGTGTCGCTGAAGTTCTTCCAAAACTGGGTCCTCAAATCGGCTGGGACCTGAGATTCGAAGAAGACCCTTCTGTAGGAAATTAGATATTATTATAAATAGAATAGTTCTGTTTTAATCTTACTGTAACAAATATGCAACTAATAATTATTTTGTGATTATTACTTTTAGCTCTTAAAGTTATTTTGCAAAGTGAAAAAAATAATCCATTTTAACACATTTGGCCGATGCATCAAAATTGATCTTTACAAAATACATAAGCTGATATATAAGAGACAGCCACGAAGCTACCAAATCAATAGGTATTAATTGTCAATTGGGACCATAGAATTGAACATCGTGCAGAACTTATACTGAGAACCAAAACTCTGTACCGCTTTCGCCGTTGTTGCTTCAAAATGCTTAGGACTCTAATTCTCTCAACGATATTGGAGCTTATCTGTTTTGTTCAATCCCAAAATTTTGAGACCTATCAGGATTATAGAAAGCACAACAATGACTCTCTACTATGGGGTGCTTATAGACCACATACATATTTCAGTGTCAAACCTCGTTATGTTGATAAAAGTCCCTTCATTTTGGGGTTAATGTGGATGGACAGTTATTCCAACAATGGTATAGAAGGTCTAAGACATTTTGTGGAACCACATGAACAGGGGCTTGAGCACTATGGGTGGCAGACTTATGATCCCAGAATCGGTGGAGTTGAAACGATTGTCGATAAGAAGAATAACCTTAATTTGACTGTGTCTCTAGCTAAGAGTAAAGATGGTGCTAACTGGGTTACAAGAGTATCTGGTAAAGCTATGGACCCCAAAAGAAAGAGTACAGGTTCTATATTTCTTTACTTGAATCAACAAACTACTAAGGACGATCAAAAGTCGATGTTGCATTTGACTCCAAATGGATTGAAAGGGAAAATGTCATTTAAAGGTGTCTCTTCCGAGTTAGGTAAATATAATGTTGATGTTATAGATAAGAAAGGAAAATATTATAGATCTAGGGGTAAGGATAAACCCTATAGCAAACTTGTTGATGCTTCTCAAACGCGCCATGTTTCCTTTAGAGTCCCAGAGGATAATTATTGGAAGGCACATGATTTGGTTAAAACTCTCATCTCTGAATCCTTAACAGATCTTTTACATAACTATGATGTTGCAAAAGTCACAAAGAATGAATTTCCTGACTTTTATTCCATTAGAGATATGTTCAATTTTAATGAGGGAAACTTTCATATTATTCAAAAAACCTTTGACACATCTGGGAGTGATGGTGAATTCGAGATTGAAATCATTTATAATTCCATTGAGTCTAAACAAAAGATAAAGCCAGCTGAAACAAATGCACTAATAACACAATCTTTGCTCGAAATTGATAGAAAGTTCAATAAGCATTTCCAACTATCTGAATCCCAAAAGGATAAGACAGAGTTTGTAAAATCAACTCTCGCCAACTTACTAGGTGGTATTGGTTACTTCTATGGTAATCAAAGAGTTGATAGAATTACTACAGTAGATGAGAAACATTTTGATGAAATTAAACTCTCTCATGGAGACGAAGATGGACCATATAATCTTTTCACATCTGTTCCCAGTAGATCTCAATTTCCTAGAGGTTTTTATTGGGATGAAGGTTTTCATTTATTACAAATCATGGAATATGACTACGATCTTGCATTTGAGATAATATCAAGTTGGTTCAATATGATCGACGAGAAGGGATGGGTTGCCCGTGAGGTTATTTTAGGGGAAGAGGCGAGAACTAGGGTGCCTGATGAATTTATCACTCAAAATCCTAACATTGCTAACCCGCCTACTATCTTACTTGCTTTTAGTGAAATGCTACAAAGGGCGTCTAATAGTTACAAGTTAGTAGGTGAACTAGGTGATAGCGGTGCTGATAAGGACTCCGATACATTAGAATACAATCACAAATTCTTGATAGAGTATAGCAGAGAAATTTATCCAAAACTTGTCAAACATTTTGATTGGTTTGTGAATTCTCAAAGAGGATTCACAGAAGAGTATGAAGGCTTGATTGAAGAAAATGCTATATCAGATAAAGTTCATTTAAATGAGATCTTTGCTTGGGTTGGCAGAACCAACAGTCATTGTTTGCCAAGTGGCTTAGATGACTACCCAAGATCCAAACCATGCGATGTAACAGAATTGCATGTCGATGCATTGTCATGGGTAGGTGTCATGGCCAGATCTCTGAAACAAATTGCAACCATTCTGGATGAAGACGCAGATATACTCAAGTATGAAGAAGTAGAAAACAATGTAATTGAGAATTTAGAGTTGCTACACTGGAGTGAAAAGGACCAGTGTTTCTGTGATGTGGTGGTTGATGAATATGGAGAAGGGATTAGCTACGATTGTCATGAAGGCTATGTATCTCTTCTACCGTTTGCTTTAAAATTGGTTCCTAAGGAATCCAAGGCCATTGCTAGCGTTCTAAAGCTAATCTCAGATAAAAGCAAGCTTTTCTCACCTTATGGTCTTCTGTCGCTGTCAAAACAAGACAAATATTTTGGTCAAGATGAAAATTATTGGCGTGGACCAATATGGCTGAATATTAATTATTTGTGCCTAGATGCGCTGAGATATTATTTCCCAGAAATCCATGGTACAAGCAATAATAATAAAGCTAGCGTATTATCTAAGACAGCTAAAACCACTTACACTCAGCTAAGCCAAAACTTGATCAAAAATGTTTACGATAATTGGAAAGCAACTGGCTACTGTTACGAGAACTATAGTCCCGTTGATGGGCGCGGTACCGGTGCCAAACAATTTACAGGCTGGACATCTCTAATTGTAAACATAATCAGCTGGAATTAGCCAGTATTTTGCGGATAGTGGAGTGTTCTGAAGATTAGAATTCAAAAAGTGGGCATCTCAACAAATATTTTTCACTTATCGGGGTGAGATCCTATCTGAAAACAACCTAATACTGGTATTCAATACCCAATACAGCATACTTATGGATGTCTTGCATCAATACGATATACAACACTTCGGACCCACACACACACTAAGAGCTTTTTCTCCACGGGGTCATCTGAGCAATCTTTATTCTAAAAAAATAATGCTGGCTACTAAATCAGTGCAGGAAAAAGCTGGAATGATTTACGTTTTATTGTTGAGATGCAGAAAATGCTGGTATCTTAATTAACGAAAGTAACATGACTTTCAATATTTTGATGCTGGTTAATATGAATTCCAGTATATTTGCGTTTTGATGTTCAGTGTTTAGAGGGCAGCTATTACTTGACAGGTATTTGATTTGATATGCAATGCCTTCCAATGTTGTTATTTATTTTATGTAAATATGGGTTTTGGTAAACAAACATATCATACAAGCTCCAATGAAAACAAATACTCATCAGCTAAAATTGATGAGTTGATAGATGGATATCATTAATGCACACTTTGTTTGTATTTGGTACATGAGGCTGTTAGGTGGGAATGCTGGTAAAAATTTCGATCTTTCATATTATTGATTTATTTGTAAAAGAGAATTGATTATAAAAGGAAGACAAAATGCTTTTATTTTCATCTGGGTACCTCAATTTTGATATTCATTTGTTCTCAAATTGAAAATAGTCTAAATAAAAAAATAAATCACAACACATTCCTTTCTTTAAATTACTGTCAAGCAATAACAAATTATTGATCCAACTAGATACACTCCCTCAATTACTAGACAAAATTTGCACATTCATTCATTCATTGCCAAAACATTTCCAACTAAGATATAAAACAATAACAAACTAATTTTTTAAATTTTTGAAACAATATAATGACGCTATCATTCTCAATTTTTTTGCTGCTACTCGCAACCATTCAGGCTTTCCCTGTTTATAGAAAAAGAGAAATAGTTACTAGGATGCACACTGCCAGTACAACAAACACTGTTACTGACTTTTACTCTACAACCACAGAAGTTATTATTGCCCCAACTGTCGAATTCATTGTAAGCGGATCAGTTACTTTTACCACAACTCTTTACCCTGAAGGTGTGAACCCTACCGCTGTTGCATCTACAATTACAACTATTCAAAAAAATGTAGCACCAACACCTCAACCAGATAATAGTGGTGATAACAACTCCAAAAACAATTCTAATAACAGCGATGGAAACTCTGCTTCACAAAATAATTCCGAGAATTCAAGTAACTCTAACAACAACTCCGACAACAACAACTCCGACAACAACAACTCCGACAACAACAATTCCGACAACAGCAACGGCAACAACAGCAACAACAGCAACAACAGCAACAACAGCAACAACAACAACAGCAACAACAGCAACAACAGCAACAACAGCAACAACAACAACAATGACAACAATAACAACAATAACAACAATAACAACAATAACAACAATAACAACAATAACAACAACAGTGGTTCCCAGAGTTCTAAAATGTCATCTTCAACTTCCTCTTCTAGCTCAAAAACCATAACTTTGTCTCCAACCGCCTCCAGCTTAAAATCAAGTTCAAGCTCTACTACTACATCTTCAGTTTCCAGTGTGTCTAATACAGTTACGTTTTCAAAATCCTCATCTGCCGAATCGACCTCTACCACAACCATTACTACCACAGAATGGGATACTTCTTACACTACAACTTTTACTACTATTTCTGGAAGCAGTGGTATTAATAGTGCCACCAAAACTGTTTCATCTAGTTCAAAGGTATCAAATTCAGATTCTCCAACTAGTTCTACGTCTCCATCAGGCCTTCTTAAAGGTGTTCCACATAGTTTGACCTATTCGCCATACAATAACGATGGTTCCTGCAAATCAGCAGACCAAGTCTTTAGCGACTTGTCACAAATAAAGGCAAAGGGTGTCAGCAATGTTAGAATATATGGTACCGACTGTAACTCACTAGGGACTGTGCAACCAGCTGCTGCCAAATTAGGTATTAAAATTAATCAGGGTTTATGGATAACCGCTGCTGGTGTTGATTCACTTGATGCTGGTCTTCAGCTACTAATCAACTACGGTAAAACCAATGGTTGGGACATCTTTAACTACATTACTATTGGTAACGAGGCTATCCATTCCGATTACTGTTCGGTTGAACAATTGATTGCTAAGATCAAATCGGTTAAGCAAGCTTTGAAGGATGCTGGTTATTCTGGTCAAGTTACTACAAGTGAACCTCCAGTTGTGTTCGAAAATAGCCCAGATCTATGTACTCAATCAGGAATTGACTTTGTCGGAATCAATGCACATGCCTACTTTGACCAATATGCTAGCGCTCAAACTGCTGGTTCGTTCGTTAAAGGACAAGTCCAATTAATTCAGAATGTCTGCGGCACAAACAATGTCGTTGTTACAGAAACCGGTTACCCATCTGCTGGTAAGCAAAATGGTAACAACATTCCTTCTCCTGAAAACCAAAGAATTGCCATTCAACAGATACTTGATGAAATGAACGGTCAAGTTACTGTGCTTTCCTCATTTGATGATATGTGGAAGAACCCAGGGCCATACGGTATTGAACAATCCTTCGGTATCATTGATATTCTGGCATAAGTGTAAGCTCTAAGCTACACAGCAATACAAGGCTTTATCGTGTGTGATTAGCCTTCCATCAGCCTCGGCAACAAACACAACTGCATATATTCATTCTAAATTACCATTAAATTTTATGACAGCCATATGTCATAACCCTTAACGTTTTCCTATAGATTTTCTTTTCCCTTAGCTTGTATATTATATTACTACTATTTGTATTATTATTATTTAATTAATGTTATCCTTTTTTTGTTTATTGAGTTGTAATTAGCCAAAATAACAATAAGTTGTCTGAGCTCACAGATGCCGCCAAAACATAAAACCGTGAAAGCTACCTATCGATAAAAATTTGGAGCCTGTACGCTGAGATTCCTAATGTATGATCGTCATTACTAACATTATTATTGTTCTGTATAGTTTCAAGTATATAAAGATCTATTTATACACTGATCAAGGGAAGATTATGAACTTTTCCAAAATAAATGAGAAATGTAAATGGTATAGCCTCAAGACCAACAGGATTATTCATCAAAGTTAATAAGCGGTTTTAGCTCAGTTGGGAGAGCGCCAGACTGAAGATTCGAAAACTTCGGTCAACAAGTTATCTGGAGGTCCTGTGTTCGATCCACAGAAATCGCAATTTATTTTTTTTTGCTAATTTATTTTTTAAGATTTAAGTCAGATAGCATACGTGAAACGGTATATGTGAATGTTATTGTAATATGCTGTGAACGCATTTTGAGCACACGTACCTGCATATTACTGACGTTCTGCGCGAACCGACGATATTAGAACGGCTATAGGGGATTTATGGTATGAATATATCCTCATTAATAATTGTCTAGTATATAATTATATAGTGAGAAATATGCAATAACATAGTGCTTGGCTAGAAGAGATAATATAAAATAGACATAAAGATGTTTGATTGTAATATTAAAACGCTTAAGCCAAAGCGGTCAAGATATCGGAGTCACCGGCATCCAAAACGGAGACGACACCGACTCTGAACAACTTACCGACGGCGGTACCCAATTCGTTGTTACCACCTTGGAAGTAGTAGACCTTGGTCTTGGACAACATGGCGTAGTATTCCAACTCAGACTTTCTCAAGACTGGGGTGTTGGCAGCGATGATGATCAACTTAGACTTACCTTGTCTTAGAGACTTGATGGTAGACTTGTAACCTAGGGTAAACTTACCGGACTTGACAACCAAGGCCAACTTTTGGTTAATGGATTCTTGAGTCTTGATTGGGGCCTACTCAAATTTTAAAAGAAACAAACAATTTCATTTCATTTATTATTGTTAGTAAAAGGAACTTTCATCGGACTCTCCAAGCAGTTCAAACCACAAACTCATACATATGCATGAATCTGAGGTGCTGCTCGAGCAAAAAAAAATTGATTTATCTTATACTGACCATCTCTGCGTATTATGTTTTGATAATGCTATAGTATATTTTAACACTCCGGTCACTATTGGTTATCTAGATAAGAGATAAACAATAACTCATTAAAAACCAAACTACCAACGTTTATACCTTTTGCGATGCGTCAAGTCTGGTCTTGCAAAACTTCCAAGCTTCCGCTTCGGTTCAGAAAATTTTTTTTTTCAAAAGTTACCCTGTTCAAGCCTCATTTTGTGACTGCCCTGTGGTACACCCATACACCTGTACCATTGGCCATACTGAACCAAGACTCTAGTGGCGTTGTGTTTGTGGAGGCGGTCGTGTGTGCGTTCGCTTCTCCCCCCAACGGTGTGGTAGAACGTCAGAAACAGGCAGAACGATCGGATAGAATTACCCAAACAGGAAGGAGTCTGAGTTTAGCAGGAGTAAGCCCATCTGCCGGTGGTACCACCCCCAGTACCTGTACCAGTACCTGTACCAGTACCTGTACCAGTACCACCACCAGTACCACCACCAGTACTACCAGTACCACCACCAGTGGTAAGGCTGGAAGGAGATCCTGTCTAGCTCCCTTCCCAGTATGCTCGACTCGGTTCTTGTGTAGGTGGGGGGGTGAGCCCATACGTCCTAGGCAGAACCAACTGTAAGCCGAGCCTGGCACTACACTGGCTAGGGAGCACCTTCCTTGTGGAGGGCAAGTGGGCCCAATCCACTGAGATGCCCGATTCGAGTTTGCCAGTACGCACAGTGTGGGAGGTTGGCGAGGTTTGACGAGGTTTGACGAGGTTTGACGAGGTTTGACGATGGTGTAATCGCAGCTACCGAATTAGCGTGTTTCGCAATAATTGGAAATTTCAATTGCGCCAATACATATTAAAGAATAGTCGAACTGGATTTGTTCATTATTTCTTACAGGGCAAGAAAGGTGTAGGACCACAAGTCGGAAAGAGTATGTTGATAAGCGTTATAGGTGGCTGTGTTGGGCTGTGCCGGATGGCGATGCTTGACGTACCAGACACCATTGATTGAGAATAGACAATTTAAAAAAAAAATGCAAAAAAAAAGTTCTAATTTACTAACTATTATTTGTTAATAATCTTTTGAAATAAAAAAAACAACTATTGAAAAGCCTGAATACGTGTGCCAAGAACCTGACCTGGAATAATATTTTTGATAAACCTAGTGTGGGAACCAAGAGAGCAATTAGTGTTGGTAATTCCTGGTAAGATATAGAGGTAACGAATACGGTAAGAGTTTGAACATTATTAATATTATCCAGTAAGTGGTGATTTGGGATAGCTTTTTCTTATTGTTTTTTTGAGAGATATTTAAGACAATTTTTGATACAGAGATAAACGAAAAATGAAGGTTGAAATCGACTCCTTTTCTGGTGCCAAGATCTACCCAGGTAGAGGTACTCTATTTGTCCGTGGTGACTCCAAGATCTTCAGATTCCAAAACTCTAAGTCTGCTTCTTTGTTCAAGCAAAGAAAGAACCCAAGAAGAGTTGCTTGGACTGTCTTGTACAGAAGACACCACAAGAAGGGTATCACTGAAGAAGTCGCCAAGAAGAGATCCAGAAAGACCGTCAAGGCTCAAAGAGCTATCGTCGGTGCTTCTTTGGAATTGATCAAGGAAAGAAGATCTTTGAAGCCAGAAGTTAGAAAGGCTAAGAGAGATGACAAGGCTAAGGCTGACAAGGAAAAGAAGAAGGCTGACAAGGCTGCCAGAAAGGCTGAAAAGGCTAAGCTAGCTGCTGCTCAAGGCTCCAAGGTCTCCAAGCAACAAGCTAAGGGTGCTTTCCAAAAGGTTGCTGCCACCTCCCGTTAAAGAATGTCAAATCATAAAATAACTCATTTTTTAATTTAAAACTTTTCTTTACTTCTATAAAAACATCACAATAAAAAATAGGCAATAATAATAAATCCATATTTTTACACTTTTTATAACTATCGTCCAAATAGTTCAAATTCTCGAGTCTCTACTGCTTGAAGTCTTGCACATTAGGGAGACCTTAATCGTGCTCTTGACGTTGCCTAATAGCAATTGTGTCACAACAACTTGTTACGACTATACTAGTTAGCTTGTTTCACATAGTTAGCACTGTTATTAATTCACTTCCCTTGATCAAAGATTCAACGTCAAACTCTAAGTTTCAATGTCTCCTTACCAACAGTTTCTAAAGTCATGTAATTTACCCCATTCGGGAATTTACATGCTCTTCACGAATGCTGCCCATTGATAAATCTCGATGCCTTTTTACTACACTACCACTCTAATAAAAAAAAAGATTTGTATCAAGCTATAAGAAGTTGAGGATACATATAGTAGTCAAATCGGTCTATAAACTCAATTGATTAGGCCTTATATCCCTAAACTAATATATAAATATGGACCAGCTAATCAATTCTTTATGAGCACCATTATCGCTTATTAGCGGATTTAGAAATTTAGCAACCCTTGTATAGTTTGTAATACGACAACAGCATAGCTATAAAATGAAGTTAAGCATTGTTTGCCTACTGTTTGCCATGATTATAGACTATGTTTCCTCCGATATTGTTACTACAATCTGTGACAAAACTATCCCTCCAAACACGTTGGAAACTACACCTTACTCATCTTCAACAACCAATATAGTAGCCAATGGTAAAAAAATGATAGGTGTGTTCCAGTATTATAGATCAATCAAATATATTAGCGACTGTGAAGATAAAGAAGATGTTGTTGACACTAAGATAATACACGGATTTTAGGAATCAGTACATGGTTACAAAGAAATTATCAAAATACCACCAAACACCTAAAGATATTAATATCGAATCTGTTGATTTAATTCCATTCATTAATATTTAAACTAATTGATTTCTTCTTTTTTTTTTCATTCTATATTTTTTCATACCCTAGTGACTCCTAAATAAAATTCTGTTTTGTTAGTATGCTATCAATAAAAAACAAAGAGATAAGGATAAAAAGCGAAAGATAGAAAATCGATTTTATCTCCATAACACATACCAATAACTCTGCCATTGTTTCACCCTTTTTCAGTAACCCGCTCTCTTTAATAATTGCAAGGAGGTCGTTGATTAGCTTCTTTCTCGAGGCTAGATCTTTCTTTAGAGTTTTTTCCAAGTTTTTTAATTCATTGATTTCTTTTTGGTTAGTTGGGTCCCAATTTCTTTCTAGGTTATCTAATTTTGAATCTATATCTCTTTCACTCTCCCGTAAGGTCGCCAAGACATCTAAAAGTTTATCGTTCTCAGGCTCACTAAACAAGGCATTCTTCTTCTCCAGTAGCGTAGATTTCTCTTTTTCTAGAAGCCTGAGCTCCTCTCTAAGCTCAGAGATCAAGTCATATGTGACTTCATTGACATCAACTCCCTTTGGAAGCTCCAGATCTTGCTCTTTGCAGCAGTATATGGTGACTTTTCCAAACGGCTTTGAGACTATTCTCCCCTCGTCCACCAACGTATCCAGCGCCTTCAGAACCACGGGCTTGGAGAACTTGTAATCCTTCTGGAGATTGCTTACGATATCGTTGATGGCAAAGGGTTTGTACTGCTTCTCCAGGTACGCCTGGATAACGCCGCACACATCCCCGTCTTGCTTGAGACATGCTTTCTTTTTAGGTGGCATTTTTATGTCTCTTACGAAACTACGGCAACGTTGAGTGCATAATACAGCAATACTGTATGGGAATGGCCCGCTAATTTAATTTACAACATGCTACTTGAAACTAATATTACCATAGTAAGGCGGCAGATTATAAGTCATTGCATACGCATGATTCTTTGGGAAAGGGCTTGAGTCCCTGAAATACATGAAATACATAAAATACATGGAAACATAGGCCTTAATTAAAGCAGTTACCCATCCTTGACATCATTGCAAGGCGTTATCGATCCTCGAGGCAATCGGGCCAACGCTAATGCCAGTCTATACACAGATCCTGTTGCAAGAGTTGTTCCGAACAAACTCCATGGGCGATGGAGCGAACTTATTAACCCCACTGCCATAATCTTATTCCTCACAGAACTTTCCCAGTTTCCTGGCCAGAGAGAATACCCAGCACACCATGAGTCTTCTAGAAGTTCCGTTGTCCCCCCCATTCTGACAAAAATCCCAATCGAAGCTTTGCTTCCTAATCGTCTTGTCCCCCCCCACTTCAATTACGTTGTGCTTACGTCTCTGTGCCCCACCTTTCTCATTCTATAAATCAAATAGGAACGATAATTCTGAGAACTGAGATCTGATTTTTTCTTTTTTCCGTGTTCTATGCTTCTGGACACAGAATATGTCGCAGTGCAAGGAACGTTCACCGAGGAATAACTACTTATTACTTTTTCTCGAAGGGAAGACAATGCAAGTTATAATTAATTGAGCTCAGGATCCGTTGCATGACGTGGGTTGGACTGCCGTAATGAAGCTGTGGGAGGGTCAAAATATATAGTATAGATGTAATCGAGCTGTGAGGAAAGGAGGGGTGGACCAAAAAAGAAAGAAGTCTGCCCGAGTTCAAGGGTTTTTCCGGGTGATATGTGCTGTTTATCATTTGGGCAGTCAAGAAGCTGGGGTAAAAAAGGACGGGGGCAGGCCCCAATATTGCCAAACGTGAAGACTCAAATTGGGAAGGGACCCTTGCAATGGGGACTCAGACGGTGAAAAGGTGGAACAATCTCAAGAAAAGAAGAAAAAAAAACTTTCACACCGTGCTTTCAACAACGCTGGCGTTCATGTAAACTAGAAAACAAGAAAAAAAAAAAGAAATGTAAGTGAAAGTGAAAAAAAAATTGTCTTCTCTTGCTTTAATATAGTTGAATAGATTATATATAATGAATAGTAGTCGTGTTTTCATAATAACGGAGCTTTGTACTTATTAGTTGCCAGTAGAGGTAAGCATAGGAACTAAAAGAACTTCCATAACTAGAACAGCTTTTTATAGCATCTGAAAGATAAAAAAAGAGGACGTCAAATACAGCAATAGAACCATATTAGATACCAAATACTTTATAGATTTGCAAATCCAACGGGTCGAAATAAAATATGTCTGCATCAGCGAGTCCGGAACCTCATACACCTGAAAATAATCCCTCGAGCGTTACGAATGGTTCATCGACTCCGAACTCAGGTAAGTCCAAGGCTGGTAAGGGAGATGACGCACCAAGGCCGCATGTGTGCCCTATCTGTGGAAGAGCATTCCATAGGCTGGAACACCAAACTAGACATATGAGAACCCATACGGGTGAGAAGCCACATGCGTGTGACTTCCCGGGATGTGTCAAGAGATTTAGTAGAAGTGACGAACTCACAAGACATAGAAGAATACATACGAACCCTCTGCCTAAGGGTAAGAGAGGTAGGAAGAAGAAGCCTGAAACCATTTTGGCGGAACAAAGAGCACGTGAAGAGGCAGAGAGGAACAAGAATAACCCCAACTATAAACCACCCAGTAAGAGCAGTCTGAGGAGGAAGACGAAACGTAACACCACATTCGAGCTTGGTGAATCTACGCCAAGTTCAAGCCTCACGCCACCACAACAACCAAACCCCCAAGTCCAATTACCCAGCTCACCTATGGTTGGTGATGAAACAACAAACGCCCCACATTCCGATGGCATGACACCTATAGAACCTCAAAGATTTTTATCATCGCCACCGAACCACGTCAGGCCCGTCTTTGGCAGTGCCAACAACAGTAACAGCAGCAGCAGAATACGGCTTAACGCGTTGTCTTCACTACAGATGATGACGCCTCTATCTGGCAGAAACAGTAGCTCCACTATGAATCTATCACAGCAAGCGTCAACCACGTTCTTGGATAATCCCGATGGCTCTAAGAATCAAAACATCATCCTACCAAGACCAAAATCTTTGACAGATTTCGCATCCATGCATGCAAATGGCAGTTCTACCAACTTAACTACATTATTGCAGCAACCCAATATGGGCAACTTGATGAAACGTCCGAACTCGGTATTGAGTCTGAATGAGTTGGTGACACAATCGGGTGCGGGCACACATGGTTATGACACAGGGAACAATTCATCTCTAGAGGAAGACGACCTCAAGGACCCTGAACTAGAGAACGACCAATTACGAAAGAAGTCGAAGACAGCTACACCTACAACTGGCTTGAGCAGATCCGCAAGTGGCCTGAACCTCTCTTTGAAGACGAAGTCACTAACAAACATGCAAGACATGAACAAAGTAAACGAGAAACTGCTACAATACCAGAAAAACGTGGTTTCCCCACAAATAGCTCCACAGGACGGCCTCCCACCATTGAGAAGTTTGCACTTGCAATTTCCAACTGGTTGAAAAAAAGAAGTCTACAGTTCCTCACTTCTATTTTTTTTTCTAGTGTTGTGTTGCTTTACTAGGTCCCATTTCAGCAACGCACAGTACACATACGCACGCACGCACACTAATTATATAGCATTTTATAGACTTCTAAGTAAATAATTATTTTCGTGTTCTTAGTGCAAATCATTATTCCATTTATCCCTCCAAACACACGGTATTTACATTATTCCTTCTTGGATACCTTTCGTAGACTTCACACTTTCCAAGGACTCGTAATACCACGTCACCCCCACGGCAATCCAGCAATATGTGGAACACCATAGAAAAACCACTGGTACCCACGGTTCCCCTCCCCGTGGGAACAGTCCGGACGTAGACTCACAGGGCTGGGCCAAACCCTCTGTAGCCTCTTTTCGTCCGGTGGGCCTGAGGGGTCCCCCCCCACCGGAGAACAGGCCCTTTGTCTAGCGGGCCATGGGGAAAAGGAGGGTTAATTCCCTCTGGAGAGAGGGATTTTCCCTGCGTAAAAAGCAATTTCTGGTGGGGGGGGACCCCTCAGGCC
>ERZ1036435.474-NODE-474-length-16373-cov-9.125015_pt1 | contig 16373 bp, 13 predicted proteins | sample MGYA00514223_ERZ1036435 | MGnify/ENA primary metagenome ERZ1036435 (study PRJEB33795, sample SAMN09464927) | human gut metagenome | host: Homo sapiens | place: USA: Stanford, California | collected 2016-08 | study: EMG produced TPA metagenomics assembly of the... | reverse complement strand
GACATGATGTGTCCTCCAAAATTTGTTGTTGAAACTATCTTAACAGAAAAGAAACTGTCTGTATAATTGTAAATAATTAGGCTTTGATATAGTTTGAAACTATACCATCATTTTGAACAAAAGAAAAAGACTTGAGACCAGCGTCTCAAATCCTTTGTATAGCTTGTTTGGTGGCTGTATTTTAGTTGGAATGCTCAAACGAGCTATTGACGATTCTCATCAGTGACTATGGCTTGTTATTAGAAAAGACTATAGGTTGATTTTCCTTTGGTATTTTTGATATTTCCCTGAAATAGTGCGGACGGGAGGTAAAATTCCCCTGTGGATGCTTTTAGCAAACCAAGTTATTTCATCCCTATCAACCTTTTTCCTGTTCAAGTGGGACGACTGCTAGTGTCTTTCCTAAACTGGCTAAGACTTTCAAGACCGTATCCAACTGAGGACTAGTCTTTCCTGTCTCCATCCTAGCTATGACAGGCTGGCTTACCCCACTGAGTTCCTCTAGCTTTTTCTGACTGATACCTTGCTCATGTCTAGCCTCAATCAACTCACTCATAATAGCCACTCGCATATCACTTTCAAGAATTTCTTCCTTGCTAAAGAGTTCTGTTCGGACATCTTTCCAGTTACTCCCAATGGCACTATTCTTCATCACTTAACCCTCTTTCTTTTAAGCCCTTCAGTTCACGCTTGGCTTTTTTAAATTCTCTTCTAGGAGTTTTCTGAGTCTTTTTGACAAAATGATGTAAGAGAACAAAACTCCCATCAAGCCACGCTACAAATAAAATCCTATCCCTCAGAGGTCTTAGTTCCCAAATCTCATCTTCCAAATGTTTGATATAGGGTTCACCAGCTCTAGTCCCATGCTGACTAAGCAACTCGATATAGTCGTTTAGTTTATTGAGTTTGATGCGACAGTCCTTACTCTTCTTTCTAGCCAATTCTCTCATATAATCTAAGACTGGCTCATTTCCATTTTTGTCCTTATAGAAGTAAATCGTATGCACCAAGCAACCTCTTTTCAATTTAATTATAACTTAAAAGTTATTAAAAGTAAATTCTAATACCCATAAAAACAAGACCTTAGAAAAACTCTAAAGGTCTCATCTTTATTATTCGAAAAAATTACGAGAGGAGTTATAAATTGGAGATAATCCTGACTCTTACTCCAGCTCAATCCCTTTCTCTCGGAGATTTGCTAGACACTCCTCGTAGTATCTTGCATCATGCTCGCTATAGACGGGAGTGGTCAGCTTCTCCTCAGGCAAGTCTTCATAAGGAGGGCAGGTCTTGCCACGGTAGTTCTTGTCCAGCCACTCTGGACTGACCTTATAGCCTCGGTTAGCCATCTCCTTCATGATCAAGTCATGGTAGGCATAGAGACGATAGGGCGAATGGGTAAAGACATAGTCCACCGTCGCATGCTTTCTGCCCCAGCCATTGCCACGCAAGGCACAACATTCTCGATGTTGGCCCAAAAGTTGAGGATGGGGAAGTTGTGAAATCAAAGCCTCATGCCAAAGTCTCATGGGTGTCTCCTTTCAGTAAAGTCGAATGTTGCAAATAGGTATTGGGATAGCGGTCAAGCAAGTCTCGAGTTTTAGCAACCAAGTCTTCCTTAGAAGCCTGACCAAAGCGGTAGCGATCCAGCAAGAGCATATAGTCTTTGCGCTCAGCATCTGTCGCTTTCTTTTTGAAATAGCCCCAAATATGCTGAAAGGCATTGCAAACCTGACCTCTGTGTTCAGGGATTTGATAGGCACGGTCAATCATCTCTTGAACCTGACTCAGCTCCACTTTTTCATTCTTCAAGTATTGGCGAATCTCATTGTAAATATTGCTGGAATGGCTCAAAACGAGGTATTTATTTCTAGCCCAGAGTTGTTGGCACTGGGATTTTTGGTTAATTTGTTCCATCTTTCTCCTTGCTTTCTATGAGTTTCCAGGAAATATGGAAACAAAGTTGTATCCTAAAAATGAGCGAATTATGAGCGAATAAATAGTGTTTTTTGTAGCTCCTGATTTTTCTAATAAATCTTGTTCGACAACCCCTTAAATACCTGAATAAGTCTCTACCAACAACTGAATCTTACGTAAAACTTCTTGTTTTTTCCGTTCACGCGCTCCCTGTCTACGAGAAGTTGGTGGAATAATCGAATCCAAATCAGTACCACTATTTTCAGCATAACCTCGTTGAATTGATTTGTCGATAAACAATTGATAGTCATCTACAAGTTTCTCAGCCTCGGCTAGGTCTTGAATCGCGATTTTCTTGCGCTCCTTGCCATATTCGTAGAAAGCATGGATAATCCCATCATGGTCTTTCAATTTTTGCAAATCGGTGTCATTGATAAATCCAATAACCAACTCTTCTTTGGCACGAATATCTATACTAGAACGAATCACACGACTAACTTCAGCTTTCATTGCTTCTTTAGACTCAGAATTTTTAGATTTTTCAACAATCAATGCCAGAATATAATCCAGATTAATCTCATCTGTTTTTAGGAGCTCTATTTCAAACTCAACATCTGAAAGGTCAACATCTATATCTTTGGTCTTTTCATAGTTTTTAAGGTTCAAAAATTCATCTCGAATTTCCACATAGGCACTTCTTAAATCCTGAAGATACCCTTCTGAAATGGGTTTGTCGATTTCTTGGAATTCGTCATAATTTCGAAGAACATTATCAAGCTTCAACAACTCACCAAATAACTTAACAAACTCTTTTTTCTCATGCTCTGTCTCAATTTCTTGCGGATTCGGGAATCTTTCCAGAATTTCCTGACAGACTGCTGTATATCCTTCGACCTCGATGCCCGTTACTTGGTCCACGAAGCCATCCATGTATTCGCTAAAGCTTTTTTCTAGGATGATTTCAAGTTTGTTGGTATCCCCAAAAGTTTTAATAGCTTCTTGCGTAGCCTTTTCTAAATCACGGAAACAAACAATATTCCCAAAAGGTTTAACCTCATTAAAAATTCGATTGGTTCTAGAGAATGCCTGTATCAAACCATGATAACGTAGATTTTTGTCTACAAAGAGAGTATTCATAGTTGGTGCATCAAATCCAGTCAAGAACATACCCACTACAATCAGCAAATCCACTTCTTTAGACTTAACTCGTTTAGAAAGGTCTCGATAGTAATTTTGGAACTCCTTCCCATCAGTTGAGAAGTTGGTCTTGAACATTCGATTATAATTATCAATCGCTTTTCCCAGAAACTCTTTAGAAGATAGAGGCATGGCTGTATCCTGCGGTTCTAGTTCTTCGTCTTGAATTTCGCCATAGGCTGACTGTTCTTCATTTGGCGCGAAGCTAAAGATGGTTGCAATTTTCAAGCGTTTAGCTTCTGGCACTGCTGCCTGTTGTCGTTGGAGTTCTTCATAGTATAGTTTTGCAGCTTCAATGCTTTGTACTGCTAACATAGCATTAAAACCATGCATCTTCTTTTGTTTATGAGTGTAATATTTACTCCGATGCGTCTTGTCATTATAAACTCTCAACAGGTACTCTGTGATGGTCGCTATCCGCTCTGGATGCAAAAGGAGTTCCTTCTCCATCTTTTTGAATTTCTTCTCATCAAGCTCTTGCCCAACTGCTTTTTCTGCTTCTCTATACTTATTGATTTCAGGTTTGATATAGTTATAGTCAACCTTGAACTTCAATACTTTTTTATCTCGAATAGCATCCGTAATAACGTAGTTATGAAGTTGTTCTCCAAAAACTTCTTGTGTCGTTTCTCCCGTTAAACTATTTTCTGGGAAAATTGGTGTCCCTGTAAACCCAAATAGGGCGTACTGTTTAAAAGCCTTCTTAATACGCTTTTGAGCCTTCCCAAACTGGGATCGATGACACTCATCAAAAATCAAAACACATTTTTTACTATAGATTTCATGATTTGGATTTGCTGTTATAAATTTATTTAACTTTTGAATGGTGGTAACAACGATTCGATCATCATTTTCTTCGATACTTCGTTGTAGTTCTTTGGTATTGTTGCTACCATTGACTGAATTTGGCTGGAATTTTTGATATTCCTTCATGGTTTGATAGTCTAGGTCTTTTCTATCAACTACAAAAATCACTTTGTCAATGTAGTCCAACTCTGTTGCCAAGCGTGCAGTCTTAAAGCTGGTCAAAGTTTTTCCTGACCCCGTTGTATGCCAGATATAGCCACAAGCATTGATAGAGCCAAAATTCTTCATTTCATTGGAAGAATGAATCTTGCGCAAGATGCTCTCTGTAGCAGCTATCTGATAAGGGCGCATGATGAGCAAGGTGTTGTCAGCATCAAAAACACAATACTTGGTCAAAACTTCCAAAAGGACTCTCTTGCTCAAGAATGTAACAGTAAAGTCTTCTAGGTCATGAATTGTTTTATTTTTGCGGTCTGCCCACTCACAGGTGAACTCATAATGATTTTTATTTTGAGCTGTTGTATTTGCAAAGTAGCGTGTATAGGTCCCATTGGAAATAACAAAAATCTGAATGTATTTGTATAAAGAATTTTCGCTATTGAAGCTTTCCTTACTATATCTATGGATTTGTTCAAAAGCCTGTTTAAGACTAACACCACGTCTTTTCAATTCAATCTGAACTAACGGAAGACCATTCACTAAAATAGTAACATCATAACGGTTAGTGTGGTTACCCACTTGGGTCACTTGGTTGATAACCTGCATACTGTTGTTATGAATATTTTTCTTATCAAGGATGAAAATATTCTTAATCCGCCCATCATCAAAGACAAAGTCGTAAATATGATTCTCTTGGATTTTTCGTGTTTTTTCAACTAGCCCTTCATTGGGACAGTCCAGATACTCAACTACAAAACGTTGCCACTCTGCATCCGTAAAGGTCACCTTATTGAGCTTTTCAATTTGAACCTTGGCATTTGCTAAGAGCTCTTCAGGTGTATGGATATCTAGTCGCTCGTAGTTAAGATAATTCACCAAATCAGAAATTAACTGATTTTCTAAATCAGCCTCAGACTGAAATTCTCTATCTGTGCGATACTCTGGTTGATACTCAGCCAAGAGAATCCCTTCATTTGTTTCCGCAATTACTTCATGTACTTTTGAATAATCAACCATTTTCATTTTCCTCTTTTGGGTTAAATTTATAATTTTTCTCAAAGCTATTGAATAATTCTATTAAGGTATTTTTTTCTCGTTCTTGCAATTCTCTAAACTCCAAATCTGATTGACGATTATGTGTGAATAAATCAATCCTTTGAGCATATAACTCTATATTTTCTGGAGTAATCTCATCACCAGCCACTTCTAACCCTAATAAAACTTCTTCCCATCTACTATAACCTAAGAAGGTAGCTGTTTTCTCTAATAGATTTCTTAACAAAGCATAATGAAATTTTTCTACTCGTCCACTGTCTACAGCTCTACGTAATTCTTCTCTTACCCTTAGATGATATCCGAAGGGAGAATCTCTCTCAATGTCAGTTAAAATATATCCGACTTTATCTTCCTTATCAACTTCTTTTTTCATAACATAAAAGGACTTTTTTTTATTTGGTATTTTTCTGTCAAATCGTATTTCATTGTACAAAACATTATAAAAAAGTGGTTGGTGAGAAGAAATAATAAACTTTAAATCAGTGCGTTTAGATTTGGCAATAATTTCCTTTAAAAAAATAGCGGAATCAATAGTATTGTTATCATCTAACGACGAAATTGGATCGTCAATATAAATATACTTAAAGTCCTGAAAATCAGAGTCAATATCTGAATCGCTTAACTCTTCAATAATAAGTTCCAAAAGAGTTAGGAATATAGACCAAACAAATATCCTCTCCTCACCCCTAGAAATTTTGATCGTTTCATCATCTACTGTAAAACGAATGCTTTTGAAGTTACTCTCTAATCTTGGTATACGCTGACCACCAATAATATCAATAATTGGAATACCAAAATCATCAACAGCCTGTTCTTCAATATCCTCAAAAATAGGAACTATTAAATCACCGACAAATTTCTGAAAAGTTATAATAACCTGATTAAATTGTTGCTGATTCTCCAAAAAGTTACCAAAATAGGTACGTTTATCATATTTGAGGTAACGATCTTCATCATTTTCTAAATCATTTTCCCAAGTAAAAAGATCTTCTGTAAAAGCGTTAAAATAAAGTATTTTCTTAACTTTTGACTCTTCATTATTTTCCGAGATATTTAATTTATCCTTTAAAATTGTAGATAGCCTTGTTTTCCCTGTAGCATTAAAAGCATAAATTAAATGCACCTTCTTATCACTTGAGATCAATTCCTCTGCAACATCTTCCAATGTATCAAATACTTTATCATTCGCCATGATTCACTTTTCCTTATTCATTAAAATTGAGTAATCGATTTCTCCAATATTCATACTGTTTCTGTCTTAGTTCGATTTCTTTTGGAAGACCTTCAGAAAGAGAGTTGGTTAAGGTGTTGAAATTGTCAAGAATGGAGACAATTCTTTTTTGTTCAGTGAGAGGTGGAAGAACAATTTTAAATTGTTCCATATCCTTCGAATTGATACGAATAACTTTTGTTCCAGTTACTTTTCTTTCTTTTTGAGATTGAAAAGAAATCGACCTAAACCAATAATTTAGATATCGTGAATTTTGATTTGTTCGAATTATATAACTATCCCCAGAAATTCCAATCTCTTCTTTCCCTTCCCAAACAATTGCTTTCCCAACATCTTCAACATTTTCAGATGTTATTGCCATTACTAAATCATTAGGATAGGCTTTTTTTAGCTTTTCGAACACTATTTCACTAGTTTTGGAAAGAGTTTCAGTGACTGTAAAGTCATATTTAGTGTAAATTTGTCCGTAGTGGATAACAGATTTCCCGATTTCTGTAAAATCTTTCTTCTGAAGTCCATTTCCTCTTACAAATTCACAAATGCTTCCCAACTCCACCCGAATTGAGCCAAATACCCACTGTAAAAGCTTGATAAGAGCGGAATTGTCCCACTCCTCTACTCTACTCTACTCTCAGTGTACTCGCCTTCGGCGATGAATGTCAAGAGTTTTTCTCTAAAATATTCGTACTGTTTTTGGCGTAGTTCAATCTCCTTGGGAAGTCCGATGTTGAGGTCATTACAAACCGTATCAAAGTTGTCCAGAACTTGAACTATACGAGATTGAATTTCGAGAGAGGGAACTGGAATTTTATACTTCTTTACCAAAGTATCAGAAATTGCTGGATAACTTACCCCACTCTGATTTTCCTCCAAATATTTATAAAAATCACTTGATGAAAATATATGATATACGTAGTTAGGTAAGACCTCACCATTTGTTCTAAAAATATAGAACCCTGTACTACAAATCTGGTTATTGTAATCATCAGTTATTTTCGTAAAACGTTTCAAAGTTGGTCTTGTTGTTCCTAAGATAATATCATCAGACTTTACAATTCTTTGGGCCCGACTTGGAGCAGTCGATTTAGTTATTGCTGTAGTTTCAATAATCTTATTAGTAACTCTATCTACTGACGATAAATCTATATATTTAAATAATTCATCATCTCCAATTTTATTCCAAAAAATATTATTTGTTTGTTCAGAAACTGTATCAAGTGTCTTCCACTCAACCTGATAAACCTCATCCTCAAATGATAAAAGTTTATCTCGATAATAAGAATATTGCTTTTTACGTGAGGTCAATTCTGAGGTCAATTCTGTAACATAATCAGTCATTTTGTCAAGTGTTTGCACTATTTTTTCTTGGATTTTTCTAGGAGGGATAGGGATTAATAATCCCTCTAAAGATGATTTATTTAAGGCTGGTATGCCATCAAACGTGCATAAGTTTTCAATTTCTTTGGAACTATTCTTTAAATAAAAATATAAAAATCTAGGTAGTAATACTTCCTCATCTTTAGCTGTCGCAGAATAATTCAAATTTCCTCTAAAATACTTACCTTCATTCCAAGAAACATAACCAACACCTGCTCCTCGTGAAGTTATTCCAATAGGATCATTTTGTGTGTTAAAAATATTGATATAACCTAACGGTTCTTTTCCACTATTAATTACCGGGAAATTCCCTAAATTATTTTGAATAAAAGTCTTATTTATATTTTTTCCTGCCTTTACTTCACACACTTCCCCCAACTCTTTCCACTCAACGGGACAGTTCTGGATTTCTTCTAGGATGTTCATCACTTACCTCCTTCCTTGGCTAGATTTTCAATGCTTTTGATTTCCTTGAGGTAATCTTTTTCAACTTGACTAAGGGTCTTAGCTTGGTAGCTCTTATATTCCTTTTCTACCTTCTGCTTCATCTGTTCACGAGAGATAGAGCCACTATTATCAAGTAAGTCTTCTCCAGTAGCCTGAAGGATACGGTCTACATGTGTCACCCAGTCCGCCATAGTCATGACTTCTTCTCGCTCCGCCTGTCTTTCAGCAAAGTCTAGATATCCTGATACAAGCTGATTAAGCCCACGGAGTTCCTTTTCTGTCAGATAGTTCTTAGCAACTTTTGCTTCAGATAGAGTGGGAAGGTCTCCCTTAAAAGTGGTCAAGCCCATAAACTCCTTTTCGCTATCGACACGATGATAAATGAGTTCACTGGCAGTATTGTGGTGAATGGCATAATGCATCTTGTTTTGCACCGTCGCAAAGAATTTCTTTGCCTCTGGTGAGTTTGCATTGTAGTCACTTGATGTCGCAAAAAGATCTAAAACCTGACGGTAAAAGACTTTTTCACTTGAGCGAATGTCCCGGATTCTTTCCAGGAGTTCTTTAAAGTAAGAGCCTCCACCCAAGTTTTTCAAGCGCTCATCATCCATAGCAAAGCCTTTAATCAGATACTCTTTCAAGACTGTCGAAGCATAGTGTCTAAACTGGACTCCACGAGGAGAACGCACACGATAGCCAATCGCTAAAATCATATCGAGATTATAGTAGGCGACTTTTTTTGACTGAGTTTTACCAGCTATTGCACCGTGACGAGTGGTTGTCAACTGATAGTTGACAACCACTGTTTCATCCAACTCACCATCTTCAAATATCGCCTTTATATGTTTACTAATGTTTTGCTTAGAAGTTTGAAAAAGCTCAGCTAGTTCTTGTTGGGTCAGCCAGACTGTTCCATTATCCAAGTGAAGTTCAATAGCGGACTCCCCGTCATCAGTTCTATAGAGAATCACATCATTAGCCATGGCTCAATTCCTCTACAATCTTATCTATCTCTGCACGCAAGTGGTCGATCTTGGCAACAGTCTCAGCGATTTCTTTATTGAGCACATCTATATCAATCTTCTCACGTGTGTCTTCTTGTTCGACATAAGTTGACACAGATAGATTGTAATCCTGCTCTGAACCAATCACATCATTATCAATAAGAGCTGCTTTATAGTCTACACTTTGATAATTAGCGAACAATTCAACAATATGCTCAATATTGCTATCTGTTAAAACATTGTTATTTGTCTCTTTTTTGAACTCTTTACTCGCATCAATAAAGAGGGTTTTATTTTCTAGTTTATTCTTCGCCAGAACTAAAATCGTAGTTGCGATAGAAGTGCCAAAGAAGAGATTATCTGGAAGGGCAATAACCGCTTCAACAAAGTTGTTATCTACCAGATACTGACGAATGGTCTTTTCAGCACCACCACGATAGAAAATGCCCGGGAAACAAACAATTGCTGCCCTACCTTTATTAGACAAGTGGTTAAGACTATGCATGATAAAGGCAAAATCAGCTTTTGACTTGGGTGCTAGTTTCCCTGCAGGAGCGAAACGGTCATCGTTTATCAGAGTTGGGTCTCCATCACCCACCCATTTGACAGAATACGGAGGGTTAGAAACGATAGCATCAAATGGCTTTTCTTCTAAATGCTGAGGATTTAAAAGGGTGTCTCCTCGCTTAATGTCAAAGTTATTGTAGTTGATATTGTGCAAGAACATATTCATACGAGCCAAGTTGTAGTTGGTCATATTGATTTCCTGACCAAAGAAACCATCCTCTAGGATATGGTCTTCGTATTGTTTTTTCATCTGGAGCAAGAGGGAGCCTGATCCACATGTTGGGTCATAGACCTTGTTAATCTTGTCTTTTCCAACCATGACTAGGCGAGCTAGTAATTTAGAAACCGTCTGTGGCGTGAAAAATTCACCCCCGCTTTTTCCTGCATTACTGGCATAGTTGGAAATCAAGAACTCATAAGCATCTCCAAAAGCATCAATGTCATTTTCCTCAAAATTGCCAAAGTTAATGCTATTGATACCGTTAAGGATATCAGATAGGCGTTTATTTTTTTCTGGAACAGTTCCACCAAGGATGTTGCTTCGGGTATCCAAGTTATCAAACAAACCTTTGATATCATCCTCTGATTTGAAACCAATCGCTGACTTCTCAATAGCTTGGAAAATATTGGCCAATTCTTCGTTTAAATTTTCATTTTGCGAGGCGTTCTTGACGACATTTTCAAATAATTGACTTGGAAGGATAAAGAAACCCTTATCCTCAACTGTACCTGGTTTGAAATCTTGCTCAGCTTCTTGGTCACTTAAGTCAGCATAACGGAATTCTAAATCACCAGCCTCATGCTCAGCACGGTCAAAATAGTCTGCCATGTGCTCTGAAATAAAGCGATAGAAAAGGATACCTAGGATATATTGCTTAAAATCCCAACCATCTACGGCTCCACGAACATCATCAGCAATCGCCCATATTTTACGATGCAGCTCCTTGCGTTCTGCATTTTCTTTACTTGCCATTTTTATTTTCCTTAATTAATGTATTATCTTTTCTATTTTATCATATTTCAAGAAAAACCACTCGAACTAGGGAGGACGAGTGAGATTTAAACTATTTTTAAAATATGATTTTATAATTGTACTTTATAAACTCAATTATTTTTTGATATTATTAAGGTAGTAGCTCTTTGTTCATACGGTCCTTATCATCACTCTTTACAAATACAATATTCCGTTTACCTGTTAACTCTATCAGTTTTTCCTTCCCAAGGATGATTGCGAGATTCTTAATAATTGAACGTTTAGCTGATTCATCGTAATAAGTGAAAATAAACCGATATAGATACTCACCTTTCTCTGCTAATTCAAAACATTTTTGAAATATCTCTTTATCCAAAGGGTCAACAGAGTGACCAAAAATAATTATATTTTTGGATATCAATATTAATACTTCCTCATCTGAATCCCTGTACCTTGGTTGGAAAAATTCTTCAAATTCATTTCCTGTCTCTTTAACGACCCTTTGGTAATACTTCTGATAAGGAATTAAATCACTGTTAACATCATTTTCTTTATCTTCTATTCCAAAGACCATAGTATTGATGCGACCGAAAGTTCTCTCTAAATCAATTTGGCCATGTATAAAATGAGTTAGTATATCAGAAGTTCCAAATAGATATCCTGAAGTATTGGTATAATTAAAATTTAAAACATAGGTATGTGATAAATAACGTATTGCATCCAAAGCTGTTGGTCTTGCTTCAATTCCTCGAATCTCAAAATCTATATAATCTAAATACGACAGATAGATTTCTAGTAGTTCAATTAGTAAATCAAGTTGATCAAGAAATAACTCATTAAGGTTCTCTATGAAAAGTTCTTTTTTATAATTATCCAATTCTTCATCTAGAATTTCATCTTCGAATACTTTTGCAACATAACGTTTTGCGGTGTAATTATTTGTATCTTCTAAAACATCATTAAAATAAGGGTAATAATCAGATCCAATACATTCAGATAATACTTTACTATTTTCTTTAAAAAACAGTATTGCATCTGCAAGTTGAGAAATCATGATTTCAAGGTTAGACCAATTTTCTCCAAGGGTATCTTTATTCTCATTAATAAATTTCAAATACAAATTATCTCTGTATTTCTCAATCCTTATATTTTTAACTTCTAGAAACTCTTGTAGTCTCTCATCAGGATTAGAAAATAATTGTTTTTCAAACTCAATAAAATCTGTATACTTTGTTTTTCGCCCCATTGCAATATCAAAGCCATTACCTAAAATTAAAATTGTATCTGCCATATTTTCTCCCTTTTCTTTTTTATTTTCTAGAGGGGTATATTTTACCTCCCCTACTCCAACCGGCTTTTAACCTTCTTCTTAGTCAAGGTACGGTCGTTTTGATTGGAGAGAGCTTTGATACGAGCTTCTAGAAGGGTTTTCCGTCCGGTCTCTGTTCGTGTGTAGACGAGATGATAATGTCCGATAGTCGGCGTCAGAAAGTCGAGGAATTTCTGTGCTTCTTCCTTGCGCTTATCAAAAAGACTAGGCACGACATAGTAAGGTGACTGACCTTGTCGGACTTTCTCTGCCTTCAAGAGATAGCGCTGGTTGTCCACTGGAGCAAAGAACTCTCCCACAGTCTGAGCAAACAATTCTTTGTCCCTCATGCTTCCTCCCTTGAGATAGGCGAAAACCATATAGTTTTCTTTGTCCTCCTCTACCTGAACACGGGATTGATCATCCGTTAGATGCCCCGAATCTAGCAGAGCCTTTCGGATCTGCTCACCCAAAGACTGCAATCGTTTATAAGGACTCTTATAGCGGAGGTAACGCCAAGATGCAAAGGCCAAAAAGAGGAGACAGGCTGCTGTAAGCCACCAAACACCGATCAGTCTCAGTCTAAATAGCAAAACCAACAAATCCACTGCCAACAAGAGCAATGACATGCGAACCCATTTTAATGCATCAAGCAAGAGCATGACTGGAATTTTCTGTTTTTGAGTTGCGACTTCTGTAACTATCTCGAACTGATCCGCTACAACAAGAGCATCCTGCCATTTTTGTCTCAAGCCTGCTCGATCCTTGGAGAGACTCTTAACTCGCTCATTGTACTCACTAATTTGCTTTTTCTTAAAAGGGGGCTTTGGAAAATCCAAACGATCCAAACCAGTCTCAATACTCTCCTGATTATAGGCCAATCCAAGAAAATGCTCCATCCGTCGCGACAAGGTTTGCAGATCCTGATTGCTCTCTGGTCTAGGCTCCTCACCAGGAAGAGTGATAAGTGCTTGCGCTTGAACGGCTACCAGATGCCAGATGTTGCTGGTCTTTTCTGGATGTCCCGACCAGATACGAATGGCACGCCCTCGCATCTGGTTACTCAGCATAAAGCTCCCCACAAAGCTTCCGAGGATTAGGGAATTAACACAAGGAGCATCCCAACCCTCTCCAAGGAGAGATTTAGTTCCGACTAGGACTTGAATCCGGCCTCGTTGAAAAAGCTCCGTCACTGCCGCTACGATTCCCTTAGCTGAGCTCGGAAAACCAACCTGCACATAATCTTTTGGATCCAAGTGACCAATAGATGAGAAACTAAGAGGAACCTGAGGCAAGAGTTCCTTCAACTCTGCTGCCACATCGGTAGGCAAAATAACGACACTACCTGACAAGACAGCCAAAGACACAGTTATCTCTTGCTCCTGAGCTTTTCGACGAATGCTTTCAAAATAAGGGAGAACCCCCAACTGAGAAATGGTCGCCTGATCATCTCCCAGATAGGTGGCAAAATCCTTGCGAATATAGTCAGCTAGTACTAACTGTCTCAGTTCCTGACCTAGACTCTCATACTCCGTCAAAAAGATATCGGCAATGGCAGACAACTTCCCTAGAGATTGGGTTAAAAGTTGGTCAGAAACCTTAGACTTAACCAGATAAACCTGACGTTTTTCCACCAAGCCACGCGCCTTCAAGTCAGCCTCTAACTTTTTCCTATATCCATCTGGATCCTCATACCAATCTGGTGTCTGATAGAGTATGCTCTGCAACAGCGTCTCCAGCCAGTAGGAGGTCAATGCAGGAAGCTTCTGGGTTCCCAGTAAATTTTGCAAAGATGGAGGAATCGTTAATCCCTGAGAATGCATATAAATCAACATAGCAGACAAGTACTTGGGATCTTCTAAGAGCAAATCAGATGATATATCCCCTTTGAGGACCTTAGACCCTGCTACAAATGTTTGAAAATCAGGATCGACTATAAGGTGATGAATATAGTCCCACTTAGTCTCCTCAAACCGTTTGAGACGTTCCGACTCTTCAGCTGTTGGTGAACACATATAGACAAAATCCTGATGAGGGCAAAGAGTGTCTTCCTTGACTAGTTCAGGTACCGTGATTTCTTGATCAATCTCCCCACACATACGGATATAGCGTTCCCAGAGTTCAGGCTCACTATCGTAGGGTGGAGTCGCCGTCAGGGAGATGAGTTTCAGCGGTCCATACTGCTTGCGAAAGACTTCCAGACTTTTCCACCATTCATTGCGCAGGTGGTGGCATTCGTCCAAACAAAGAGTCGCAACTTTCTGAGTTCTTAGACTTGCAAGCAAATCAAACCCCACAAAATCCTCTGCTTCTCCATCTTCTTGTGATTGCAGTTGGTTCATGGCACTATGAAAAGCCTGATAGGTCACAATCGTTAATGCCTTCATCTCCTTTAAGTTTTGGGAAACGAGGTCTGAAAGCCTCTGACCCTCCCCTAGAAATGCAGTTTGAATCCTATCTACCCATTGTTCACGAATGATGACAGTCGGAACTAAGATGAGGGCTGGGTTGCCAAAACGAGCGATTAGCTCGATACCAATGGTGGTCTTTCCAGACCCTGGGGCAGCCACTAGATGAACATGACCGTCTGCTTGATAGTCCTGAAAACGATCCAAGACCTGTTTTTGATATTGGCGCCAGCTTCCTTTAAAGTTTAAATCTAACATGATACCCCTCATTCTATACCGTCACTTTCTTATTCTCATTTTACCATACTTATTTCACCAGTCAGATAATCCAGATAGTTTTTCTTCCCAAAATATGATATAGTAGTATCATACTATCTATGAGGAGTTTACATGTCACAGGATAAGCAAATGAAAGCTGTTTCTCCCCTTCTACAGCAAGTCATCAATATTTCATCTATCGTCGGGGGAGTCGGCACCTTGATTTTCTGTATTTGGGCCTATCAGGCAGGAGTGTTACAGTCAAAGGAAACTCTATCGGCCTTTATCCAGCAAGCTGGGGTTTGGGGGCCACCACTCTTTATCTTTTTACAGATCCTACAAACCGTCGTTCCGATCATTCCGGGAGCTTTGACCTCAGTGGCTGGGGTCTTTATTTACGGCCACATCATCGGAACCATCTATAACTATATCGGCATCGTGATTGGCTGTGCCATTATCTTTTACCTCGTCCGTCTCTATGGAGCTGCCTTTGTCCAGTCCGTCGTCAGCAAGCGCACCTATGACAAGTATATCGGTTGGCTAGATAAGGGCAATCGTTTCGAGCGGTTCTTTATCTTTATGATGATCTGGCCTGTCAGTCCAGCTGACTTTCTCTGCATGCTGGCTGCCCTCACCAAGATGACCTTCAAGCGCTATATGATTATCATCATTCTGACCAAGCCCTTTACTCTAGTGGTTTATACTTATGGTTTGACCTATATTATTGATTTCTTCTGGCAGATGTTTTGAGAATAGAAAAATCCGTTTGGTTGCCAAAGCGGATTTTCTGTTTGTTTTATTTTGCGACACTCTTAGCAAGGACAAAGTTTCCAAGTGTAGCGGAGCCATTGCCTGCGACTGCTGGAGTGACAATGTAGTCACGCACGTCTGGTACTGGTAGATAGCCATTGAGAAGAGCTGTGAATTTCTCACGTACACGGTCCAGCATGTGTTGCTGTGCCATCACGCCACCACCAAAGACGATGACATCTGGTCGGAAAGTCACTGTCGCGTTGACAGCAGCTTGAGCGATATAGTAGGCTTGGACGTCCCAAACAGAGTTGTTGAGTTCGATGTTTTCACCACGAATACCTGTACGAGCCTCCAAACTTGGTCCAGCCGCAAAGCCTTCCAAACAGCCCTTGTGGAATGGACAAACACCGTTGAATTCTTTTTCAATATCCATTGGATGTTTAGCTACATAGTAATGCCCCATTTCAGGGTGACCGACACCACCGATAAACTCACCACGTTGGATAACACCTGCACCGATCCCTGTACCGATTGTGTAGTAGACCAAGTTCTCGATACGGCCGCCAGCATTGTTGCGGGCAACTACTTCACCGTAGGCAGAGCTGTTTACGTCTGTGGTGAAATACATGGGTACATTAAGAGCACGACGAAGGGCACCAAGCAAGTCGACATTTGCCCAGTGAGGTTTTGGAGTCGTTGTGATAAAGCCATAGGTTTTGGAGTTTTTGTCGATATCGATTGGACCAAATGATCCGACAGCAAGACCAGCAAGGTTATCGAATTTTGAGAAGAACTCAATGGTTTTATCGATGGTCTCGATAGGAGTTGTTGTAGGAAATTGTGTTTTTTCTACAATGTTAAAGTTTTCATCACCGACAGCACAGACAAACTTTGTACCGCCCGCTTCCAA
>ERZ1036435.472-NODE-472-length-16477-cov-13.019364_pt1 | contig 16477 bp, 5 predicted proteins | sample MGYA00514223_ERZ1036435 | MGnify/ENA primary metagenome ERZ1036435 (study PRJEB33795, sample SAMN09464927) | human gut metagenome | host: Homo sapiens | place: USA: Stanford, California | collected 2016-08 | study: EMG produced TPA metagenomics assembly of the... | reverse complement strand
TTGAACTGGAACTTGAGCTTGAACTTGAACTAGAACTTGAGCTTGAACTTGAACTGGTAATGGAAATGGAACTAGTACTTGAGCTGGTGCTTGAGCTGGAACTTGAACTGGAACTTGAACTGGTGCTTGAGCTTGAACTTGAGCTGGAACTTGGGCTTGAACTTGAACTAGAACTTGAGCTTGAACTTGAACTGGTAATGGAAATGGAACTAGTACTGGAACTGGAACTAGTACTTGAGCTGGAACTGGAGATCCGGGAAGGAGAGCAATGAGGACAAACAGTTGAAATTACTGTTGAGATAGATTCCGACGATGTTGAACTTGAAAGGCTTGAGATTAATTTCGATGGCGAGGGAACTGATGCTGGAACCTCTGCAATTGCTGTATTAGTGCCCTCGTAAATTCTATATTCTAAATGTGCTGTGTGTTCAGTTTGATATGTTGTCTTTGCAATTGTGTCACTACAGGTATACTCTATGAAAACATCATGATAGAGAGTATTTTGGCCATCCGCAACATCCTGCATAGCATTTACCCAAAGCAGATGACCTTTTTCTTGTTCTCCAATTGTTATCCATAGGTTGTTACCGAAACAGAGAATATCTGCATCTACTATTTCCTGGTATGATTTCGGGAACCACCAATCATTGAAATGCTTTGAAACAAATATTTGAGGCGTATTACAATTTAGTTGACAATTAGCGTCTTTGGAATCAAAGTTTATCTTTTGGGACCCTCCCAGCAGATAACCGTTGGGACATCTCATTGAAAGAAAATATATCTCCACTTCTTTGTACGTTGTTGATCTGATTGTGGTATAAAAGTGGTCATTAAACTTTGCAGCATCAAAGTACACTTCTGCATTGAGCTCTTGAGTAAACTCAATATTGTTCAGTCCACTTTCAAAATAATTTGCGTTCTCTAGCTCATATTGATAGGTTGAGTCCCCATTACTAAATGACAAAGAAAACTCAATATGTCCACTTATCTCTGGGTGTGGGGCAAGGTCAGTCAAAGTCACACATCTTAGGATAGTTGATTTATACTTGTAAGCAGCTTGCTGAGGTACGCTACAGTGAAAGATCTCCTCGCTATTCCTATCCTTTAATGGAATCAACAATTCTGTGCTATCTTTGGCGAACTTAATTATATAAACTCTGGGAAGTTCTAGTTCAAAATAATCGTCCTTATAGACTTTAAAAGAATCAGGTATTTGAAAGTCGAAGGCAGCTTTCCAGCCTTGATGAGGATGGGCCTGATCTGTTAGGGGATCAAGTTTTAAATTAGAAAATCTAATATTCCTGATCTCAGTCGTACAGACATATTGTATCAGCAGCAGGATCTGTATTATACCAATAAACAACATTTTATTTCTATTGTAGTCTCTATTACTGATTACTGCCAAGTAGAGAACACATGTGCGTAATTAAATCAATGTTTTGAATATTCGCAATAAAGGCAAGGGACATGAGATATTTCATATCTGATTTACGGGCTAAGTATTTATAAGTTTGGGGCCTTACCAGAATAGCTATCATTTCAACATGAACAATAATATCTTACTGAGTCCGTTTAGTTTCATCAAGTTTGAAACACATTGTTAATGTAGTATAAATATTTCAGTACTATTGAATTTGCAGAAAATTTTGACTATCAGAGAGCCATTACTATCTCAATAATTCACAATTATGAATCCCGATAGCCACACAATAAGGTATATTCAAACCATATGACCACTCATGATCAGAAAGCAGTAATTCACACTCATTCTGATTGTGATTAGTATACCCATTAGAAAGGCGCAATAGTTGATGTATGTAAAGCGCTGTAGTTTCACTAACTCAAAGTATAGAAGTTCTATTTTCCAAATGCAAGATTTACACGATCCCAATTGGCGAATTCTAATTAGTAGATAACTGTCACTTCTTATATAAATAATTTCCTAATTCATCGAAAAATGATGTCTTGTAAGCTGTTGAAACTGTTTAGTACATAGCAGAAGTAGTTCGTTACCTGTAATTGTTAATTTAACACTAGTTCCTATTTTTTTGTCAAATTGAACCTCAATCGACTAAAATGTGAAGCACAATGAACAACGGAGTATGGAATGGAATTACTCTACAATTTGAAGTCCCGTTTAAAAAACAACTCAATCAAGTCAACTCACTAGCACTACAATAGTGAGTACACAAATTATTTTGCTAAATTCACGATGCCTCACTCTTTGCACTCCTAGTGTAGCCTATAATTTATAGATGTCTTACAAACGATTTACGTATAGATGTTTTATATCGAGACATACCTACTTATCCTATTGTCGAAGTACAGAATTATGATCATAAGTTAAACCTCAAAGCTTAATTCAAAGCCCCCTTCTTCTAAGCTGTAGCGATTACTTGATTTCGATCATGAAGAGTATTGTGTTGACTCATTGTTGGTGCTTGATAAATTTTATTGTGCACTTTATATAGCAAAGACTGTGCTGGAAAACATTATTTAGCCAAGACAACCATCAATAAGTCAATATAACGGTGCTGCGAAATCACATAGGTAGCTTCTCCAGTGTCTTATATCACTATACTTAATTATGAAGATTATCCTCCTCTTTATATTCTTATTTTAATTATAGTTATTTTCCCCGTGTGGTCTGATCATCGCCAAAATAGCCTGCTAACTCTAAAATTCATCGAAAGCTTGCTAGTTTTGAGATTATAGGGAACTGACTCGAACTAGAAAGCCATTGATCCCTTCAAACACTGGGAACTATAAGCTTTTGAACTAGGGAACTAGATAGGAATTTGTGAAAAGTTGACTTTTCTGTGGGATCATAATATAAAGGATGTCCGATCAAAGAGTCTTCTCAAGATATAAAGCTAGTGAAATCAACGCGGAGTTGCAGAGCTATGAAGTCAATAAATTTAAGTTGAACAGTATTAAACGAAAGAATGCGCTTAGAAAGATTGTTGCGAACCTAACGTTGGGTAATTACAATGAAATGTCCTTGTTAGGAGACGCCATTCACAAATTTTGGCAGATTGACGATGACTTCGAAGTGAAAAGAATATGCCATGAGTATGTATCCGTGATTGGGTCCATGAAACCAAGGCTGGTGGTGGATTTCCTTCCCAGTATACAGGATGATCTAAAATCCCGAAACTCTAAGGTACAAGTTTTAGCATTGAGAACGCTAATGCAAATTCCGAGTTCTGAATTTCTTGATGAAGCAATGAAATTCTCAAAGTTGATAGTTTCGAGAAAAACTACTATGTCTAAAGATGTTACAAAAGCAGCCATTCTTAATTTGATACAATTAGATGAAATGAATCATGAAGAAATACTTAAATTAGTACCGTACCTATTTGAGATCAGTGAAGATCAAAGCGAAGCAATAACAATAAGAGTTGCTGCATTACATACATTATATTTGATACACGAGAAAAATCCTCAGATGGCTCCGTTGAATATCGGCGTTGACGCTGCATTCAACATCTTGGAAAACATAGAGAAAGCTAATGAATGGGATAAAGGTCTGATAATTGAAACATTACCTGTGACTGTAGTCCCCAATACGCATGATGATGCTTATGATCTGATAGATCTAATTTTACCACAACTACAGAACGTTAATACATACGTTGCATTAGGTACTCTAAAATTCATTCTTTATTTGCTAAATTACGTGGATTCTATCAGTGAAACTGTTATCAAAAGAATTTCCAACTCAATTGTTGCGTTACTAGATAACCCTCCAGAAATACAATTCCTAATTCTGAGAAATGTGATCTTACTACTGTTAAGCAGAGGATCAGACATGCTTAAGTTAGATATCTCATATTTTTTCATCCAATTCAACGATCCTATTTATATAAAGGATACGAAACTAGAATGCTTGTATTTACTAGCAAATAAGAATAACTTAATTCAAATTCTAGATGAATTGGAACAATATGCGACTGATATTGACATTCAGATGTCGAGGAAGGCTATAAGAGCAGTCGGTAATTTGGCTGTGAAACTGGATGATAGCGCTGCTGCGAACTGTTGTGATACTCTTGCAGATCTGTTAGACTTCGGAGTCGATTTTGTTATACAAGAAATAATATCAGTTTTTAGGAACATTTTCCGGAAGTATCCAAATAACTTTAAAGACTACGTCCCAGACTTGATAAAATGCATAGATATAGTGGAAGAACCAGAGTCTATTAATGCAATGATCTGGATAATTACCCACTACTACAACAGTATTCCTAATTATCTTGATGAGTTTAAACAATTTTCCGACTCTATCGAAGGACAAGCACTAGAAGTTCAATATTCAATTTTGAGCTCAAGCGTTAAGTTTTTTCTTCGCTCACCATCAGAAGAAACGGAAGCAAATTGTATTAATATTCTCAAATATTGTACCGAGAAAGCAGATAACATTGACCTAAGAAATAGAGCGTTTGGCTACTGGAGATTACTTGCCCTAACTAAATCTGAAAAAGCCGAGGAACAATTACCCATTGATACTGCTCTAAAAATTATCGATGGTGAATTACCTATGCTAGAACTGAACACGAAACTAGATTCTGCAGTTCTAGAAGAGCTGGAACTAAACATGGGATCTATAGTATCGGTATATTTAAAACCTGCATCCCAAATATTCAAAAACAGTAAATTAAAATCATTACCAAAGAATTCAATACTTATTGAGAATAGGGAACAACTCGTTATTAGACCTGATTCAAACAACAGTATCCCTGAAGATGTTGAGGTAAATGACTATTTCGCACCTAGGAAATTCATGTCAGGTACCGGAACTGGAAACTCAACACCTGGTACACCACATTCTGGCTCTTCAAGTCAACGTAAAACCATGGCGGATTACGACAGACCAGCTGAGAAAGTTAATCAACTAAGCGGTAAGAGAAAATCCAGCACCAGTGGCACCACAAAGCTATCACGTAAACCGTCGCAGCTGTTGAGAAGAATTTCTTTGAAGAAAACCCCATTTTAAAGCAGGTATTACTTCATGTGATACTTGTAACGGACTATGAGTGCCATCCAATTAAGTAACACTTTTGCATTTTCCTTCGTATCGTATATACTATGATAATACTGTGAAGAAAAACAACTAAGTTATAACGAGATTATTTTAATTAGGACATAAATGCATTATACAAAATGTATAGAACAGCTAGGAAATATATTAAACAGGATGCTAATTAATGAAATTTTTATTAAGACGGAATCCAAATTCCTGAAAAGTAGTACTAGATTCTTAAAATCGAACGAATGGCGCTTTTCTCTAGAGTAAAAAGTTACCATTGCACCTGTAGTTCTAATAGACATATCTAAAGTTTCTATTTTCAATATCAGTTAGATCTAAGAACATGTATTTCTCCGGTGCTTGACCTTCTTGTTCTTTATCTCTCTTTTCATTTTCCTTCTTTGAGAGGTATCCAACATATAGTTGTAATGGAATACAAACAGCTTGTGTTACTAGTAAAGCGATCTTTGCTGGTATGTATCTAGGGGCCGAATAAGCTCTAAACATCTGAGGTGCAACAATACATGATATATTGTAAACGATCATAGTGATGGCGTTTCTGAAGATTCTCTTACAATATCCAGATGTGTTACATGTGTTCCAGATATAGATATTGGTGATGACACAGGATCCACTGTAGACAAGATACAAAGAGAACAAATTACCAATCTTGTGCTCTAGTGGTAAGCTGATTAAGACGATGGAACCTATCACAGCAGGAATGTACATTGAAGTAGTAACCAAGGTGAAGTGTCCCCATCTTGAGATCATCTGTGTAGTGACTATAATGATAATTGCAACAATAGCACCAATTGGCAATTGCAACAATGCTGATTCATAGCTGTCAAATCCAAAAGTCTTGGTGATTGTAGTGGAGAAAGAGCCGATTGCACCGGTAGATATTTGGGAACAAGCCGTTATCATAAGCATTGGCCATGTTAGTTTATCCTTCAGGAAAAGTTCCTTGATGTGGGACTTCTTGAACTTCTTGTTCTCGACACCGGTCTGGTTATCTCTTATATGTTCAATGACAGCGACTTTCTCGTCGTGGTCCAAGAACCAAGCGTTAGTGACATTGTCTGGCAAATAGAGGAATGTCACGATACCGAACACCACGGTGATCAGACCCACCACCAGGAACATGATCTGCCAGGAGGTGAAATCTCTGCCGTGGTAATGCAAGAACCCGAAAGAGATCAAACCACCAATCACGTAACCAGTACCTGCCTGGGTGGCCCAAAACCCGATTCTAGCGCTTTGTTCGGACTTTGTGTAGTACATACCGCTGATGGCGATACAACCGACGGCACTGGCGGACTCGAACATACCCAACAGTGTTCTCACGATCATCAGTGAAGCGTAGGTCTTGCACGCGGAGTGGCACGCTAGCACTGCACCCCACGTACAAATGAAAGTACCCATAATCTTGGACAACGGGAAGTACTGGATCAGCAAAGTCACGATAGGCTCCATGAAGATGTAAGCAGCGGAGAAAATGGTGCTCAAGTTAGAGAACTCGTCACCTTTCAAGTTCTTCTTGATACCCATTGCCGCAGCGTAGTTTAACAGCGCCTTGTCCAAGAACATCAGCAGATAGGTGACACACAAGAATGACAAGATGTACTTGTCCAGCTTGCGCTTGATCTTCTTGTCCAGCTTCTTCGACCCATAGAAGATAGCTCTGCGATCAACAGAATGGTCATCGATGACACGCTCGACATCACCATTCTGCTTCAAGAACTTCAACGCAACGTCAACTTCATTCTCGGAGAACGAGGACTCAGAAGTGTACGCTTTAGAGAGTTGAGACTCCTTTTCAAGATCCTTTTCCATGATATGAAGTTTAGATACTTGTGTTTATATTTATGTTTCGTATCTTTCAAGAAATACCCGACCATTCGCAGGCTGATCAGCTGTTACCAAGAAGCCTACCTTTAAATACTAATTTTTTTTTCAGCTACTGCCACCTTGCTCCATTCCAATTGCAGGATAACTAGAGTTGCGATGAGCTTGTTAAAATTTCAAATCAGTATTTTGTCAAAATTGAGTATTGCTTTTTTTTTTCCTAATAAATTTATCTTCTTCCAATCCTTTATTCTACCAGTGCGGCTCTTTCTTCAATCCCAAGAATTGATATTCGGTTTTTTGTTTGTTGTTGGAAGCTATGGCCTGTGAGATCCCGACTGCATCAAGGGTAGTTTCCCAGCAATATCCGCACAAAGGAAAATCGAAGAACCCTCGTATTACCAAAGAAAATTATAGTTATTAATTTCTTTCTTTTTTCTTTCTGAATATAGCGTTCCTTCCTGCAATAACCGCCCTGCCCTGTTTCTCTGGAGGGGAAGTGTCCAATCCCCATTAATTTGTTTCCTCGGTTTGTAAGTCTCGAAATATGTGGGAAAAGCGCCTTCGAAGGGGGTGTAGAAGAAACTCGCTAGTCCCCCATCCCTTCCTGCGCAGTTGCATAGACAATTAATACTGGAATTGAGAAAGAAACAAAGAAAAAAACAACAACCGTAAATCACACAGAAACTTAAGTATACCGGTCTCTCTTCTGCACCGTCTTATTATATTCTCTATTATATTCTCTTTCCTTCACCTTATAGCCATCGCGTCCCGCTTGCCAAATACCGGCGACTTCCCCTGTAGTGCATTCCTCTTTTGCTAAAGGTGGTAGCAACTGCGTGGTTTGTATTTCCTCTAGTGTGACTCTTAGACTGGTCTCGAAATACAATGCAAGTAGCGGGAAGTTTAACAACTCAGAGGGAGAGCGGGAGGGAGAGCGGGACCCTTCCGTGCGCTTCTCTCAATTGCCTTACCAGTATGCCGATTGCAATAACTGATTCGGCCGAGTAATAGCGCTCCGGTACGGCCATTCTACAGTAACCCATCGATAGCTCCAGCTGGAATTGAGTTTGCGAGTCATTCGAAATACTCGGGCATTTTGAAATTCATGCATTTATGAGTCGCCCGTCAATTATGTAAATTAAGGGTTTGACATATTATGCAAAAAAATTTAAAAGAAGACAAACAAAAAAAATTGGTGGTAGCTTTCTTGTTAGATACGAGTATGTGTCATGTGATGTGGTGATATACGTATAACATGTGACATGTACGTGTATAAGTACCAGCAATAACATGATCATACGTATAACGCTATCTCATCAAACAGCTCGAATAAACTACGAATATTTGGAGTCCCACTACCATCAATCGTCAATCATCAATCATACAAGAGTGTTCTCTTTTCCAGCTGCCCCATACTCATACAACAGGACTTGTGAAAGGAAGTAAAAAAACCAATAGGAGAGAAAATAAGCAGATGAGCTCGGATGAGGACGAGGTTGTTCGGAAGCCTCGCAATGATGATATGCGCAAGAGGGCGCTCAGGAATGGGAATGCGGGCAAGAAGAAGAAAGTGGTGAAGAAGAAGAAGAAGCTTGCGAACGAGAACTTGCAAGGTGCCAGCGGTGGTTACGCATGGGAAGATGAGATCAAGAGAAGTTGGGATCTTGTGGCAGTGGAGGACGAAGGGGATATGGCCACGCTTGTGGCCAGTATAGTGGAGGCTCGAAAGAAACGTGCTGCCAAGAGTGACGTAACACCTTATCAGCGTGGTATTATAAGAACATTGATTCTGACTATCGATAGCAGTGAGGCCATGTTAGAGAAGGACCTGAGGCCGAATAGACACGCCATGATCATCCAGCAAGCCATTGATTTCGTCCACGAGTTCTTCGATCAGAACCCTATCTCCCAGATGGGTATAGTAACTATGCGTAACGGTCTGGCACAGCTGGTAAGCCAAGTGAGCGGTAATCCACAGGATCACATAGACGCACTGAAATCAATAAGAAAGCAGGAACCAAAGGGCAACCCTTCTTTGCAAAATGCTCTGGAAATGGCTAGAGGTCTATTGCTGCCTGTACCTGCACATTGTACCAGAGAAGTTCTTATAGTGTTTGGAAGTTTATCAAGTAATGACCCAGGTGATATCCATCAAACCATCGCATCGTTAGTCCAAGAACAAATCAGAGTCAAAGTACTGGGTCTTTCAGCGGAAGTTGCCATCTGTAAAGAACTTTGTAAACAAACAAACATGGGAGATACTTCCTTTTACCAGGTGCTATTGGATGAAACGCATTTAAAAAAGCTATTCGATGAGGCAGTTACACCTTTGCCGGTGAATAAAATAAACAGAGGATTCACACTGGTGAAAATGGGGTTCCCTACTAGGATATTTGAAGAACAACCCACCTTCTGTGCTTGCCATGCTAAGCTAATATACGGAGGTTACTTCTGTCCAAATTGTAATAGTAAAGTATGCTCGCTGCCTACTGTATGTCCATGTTGTGATCTGATGCTGATCTTATCTACACACTTAGCGCGGTCTTTCCATCACTTAATGCCTTTGAAGACATTTGTTGAAGTTCCAGCTGCAGAGAGTTTCCCAACCGAGAATTGTTACAGTTGTCAAATGAAATTCCCAATTATTAAAAGTCAGAAATCAAATCAGATGCTGACAAGTTCTAGGTATAGATGCGAGGAATGTAAAAACGACTATTGTATTGATTGTGATGTATTTATTCATGAAAGTTTGCATACGTGCCCTGGGTGTGAATCTAAGGCTACTATTATATAGAATATACGAATTTCCTAAAAGAGACATAATAAAAAATAATTGCATTAAAATTTATGGTGTGGGTATATACAAATTAATGGCATAGCCATTCTGTCTTCAATCGAAATGTGAGTTGAATGCGAATAAAATCTTAAGAGGTTAATTGAGATGAGTTCTGTGCATAATCTATTTAGGAGGTGGGTACATATTGTTATAGTCATAAACATAATTATATGCATATCCATATCCATATCTATAATAAGGTGAATGCTGCCCATATTGTTTTAACAATGGTGGTTTCCCCCTCATCGAATTTTGTTCCGCCAAGGCCTGTAGAGGTGGTATAGGTTTCTTGTAGCTGTTCTGAGAGTAATTTGGTGACATATTTGGATTTTGTTGTTTGTAGGCCCTTGGTGAGTCATGTTGATCAAAGCCGGCATAAGCAGTAGTATCGGTTATGAATTTAGATACTGTCTTCTTGTCTTCGATAATAAGGCCATTTTCTTCAAGGTATTGCTGGATTTGGTTCTCAAAGTCTTTATTGTTTACCTTTGCCTTGTCGTAAACAAGAGTAAATGTTTTATCTTGGCATGAAACAAAAGCGTGAAGTCTAATAAACAACGGAACAACTAACTCATTTTGCAATTTTTTGTTGCTTAATAACTTGTCATTTGGAATACATTCACTTAATTGGAATGTTCTTTCAAAGCCATATAGTCTATTAGTTACTTCATCTGCACATTGTATGGAGCTTGTATCGTTACCTCTAATCGATATATTAACAGTTGTCTTCGGTATGTTCTGAGGAAAATCAAGAAAAACGTTATTTTGTTTCTCCAGGTGACCAATGGTATTGATGTGCTCAAATAATACATGCTTGTATTGTGCAGGCGATAACCTAATATTTGTGCTTGGCTGTTGTTCACTGTACTCTTGAATCAATACTTTAAGGTCCTCAATCGCAAGATCTATACCTTTTCTATTCTTAAATGGGCATCTTATAATAACGTTATCAAATCTTACAAACGAAAGACCACTTTGAGGCAACAAAAACGTATTTGAAAACTGAATAAAAACATTATGTTTCCTCATGGTCGTTTGAATAATAGAACCACCACTACCAATTGCAGGCCTGTGATAAACTTCAGGAATAAAGAATGTTCCTTCACAGGGTAATTCGTCTAATAACAATGTGAATGCACTTTCTAAGTTGTTCACTTTGTTAGATATGATAGAGAGAAACATATTTTTATCATCTTCCTCAAAGTTTAGATCAAGTTGTGCTTGACTCTTTTCCATGATCCTTGTAAGCTTACCATTTTTCTTACCGGATATGAAATCGTCATAATCTGGATGAATTTCAAAGATTGCCTTTAATTCTTCGATTTGAGATTCATGGTCTTCCAAGTACTTTTTCAAAGTATGGAGAGGACTTGTTGATTTGCCGTTGACCTTGCTCTTTTGTGAGGAGTTTCTAATCAATATAAACTGATTGCTTATTTCATCATCCCTTACAATGAGCTGCTGTTCATCTTTTGCAGATAATATATCGATTACCATTTCATCAGTGAACTCGAATTCAGAATCCATGGTGACTCGTATCTCAGCTATACTCTGTAATATTGTTAAAGTAAATTCTTTGGTCAGTGACTTAAGCATCGTCACTGAAGTGGACTGGAAGCCTACGAAGTCCGAAGAAATAAATACGAATGATCCGTATTGGTTCATTAGACTTTGGATCTCCTTTTTGAAATATCGTCTGACGTACTCCAATTTACCTGGCGAGATTCCTGTAAGTTCTTGATAAAATAATGTACTTTGGCATTTATTTAGGCAAGCTGTGAGCAACTCTTTTGCTGCCAGGACATTCGCATATATTGAGCCAGCAATATAAACAATGGGCTCCAATTCATAGTTGTTAGTGCTAGGCCATGTATAGTAAACATCGACCTGGAAGCTATCCTTGATATATTTTATGTTGTTCTGCTTTACACCAGCTAGGAAAGGAATAAGTGATTGTGTATTAAGTTTGATAGTGTCAATAAAGAACTCATCCCGTAAAAAATTAAGAATGGTAACATCAATCAAGGGTTTGATCTGATTTAGAACTTCACATGCTCCAATCACATATGCATAAAAATCTGTTTTCTTGATTTCATTCCCAAACAAATGAGTGTCATTTATAATACAAGCAACTTTGAAGTTTGATGCAATTACCTGTAATTCAGTGAATAAGTCTTTTATGTCTTTTCCTTGTGGTAAGTTCTTTATTGGAAAAGTGCAAATATCAACATCTTCAACATTCCTTGTCCATGTATTACCTAGCAGTTTGGATGTATTGTTTTTTATTTCATTGGATTGCACAAAATTGAAATCAGATGGCGTGCGGAAAATGGCTTTCTCCACGTCAGTGCTTATACCAAAATGCTTAGGTATATCCTGCCATTGCTCTTCCGTAATATATAAGGCCTTAGGTTTCAAGAACAGATTCAAACTGAGCGGTACAATCGTCTCAATAGGCATTGTGTATCCACCTCGTCGATTGATCAGTAGATGTTAATGGATGTGTTCAAATCCAAAATACGCTCTAATTGAAAATAGGAGGTTTCTCTATCGTAATCTAAGCAGTATGGATATAGATGTCGTGAAATGGAGGATCACACTAATATTCGTCTTGAAAAAATCTCCGATGTGATTGTTGATCTGCTATTTAAACTCCTTCGTCTATACTTTCCCGCCCCAAATAACAAACTTAAAGAAGCAACTTTATGTGTGCATCAATACTCGCTTCGATGGTGTTAGAGAGTTCAGTTTCAAGACCAGTTTGATGGAATTCTATTTTAATCCGTTACATAGATATATTTGTAGTAAAATGCTATAATTAACAGTTAGCTATTCGGTTCTTTTTGTTGTTACAAAAAAAGGAAGATGCGATTGTCTGATAGTGTGTGTTTACATAACTATTGACGTAGCGATAAAATATCGGTATGGCAATAAATACTACTATCTAGGGAATACCATTCAGTATTGAAATGCATATAAAATTGTTTTATTTCATGTAATCTATAAATATATCCGATAATGCAAATAGTATAAAAATATTTCTTTGCGGCGTATTTGATGGTATTGAATTGTGGAGTGAGTAGAGGCCAGTTCAAATAAATAATCGCGATGCTATGAACGGTTAGCAATTGAAGTGACTATTTCCAAAATATGTCATTAATATGTCTGATTAAGCGGCCACTGGCGAAACCTATAGTACCAAAAGTTATTACCAGTTGCATGACTATCAAACTTAAACATGCAAATATAAATCTAGGGCAGAAAATCTTCCATACCATTAGATGTCTTCTAAAGTGGGTTACCCAAATGAAGGAGCTCAGGCACAATACAGTATTGTACGTCAAAAGAACACCACAGTTTGAAACTATACGTCCTAATAACGTTTGTGGTTTCAAGACATCAGGTGGTTGTGACCATAAAGTGAGTAGAGCCACCGATAATGACACTATTATATGTGGGCCAAACGTATTCAGCAATATTCCCAAGTGTGTGAATGGGAAGATAATCTTGTCTGACAGAATAAAGCCAACATCCCATTGAACTGAAGGAATTGTAGCTTGATGGCCAGTACTGAAAAACTGTTGGTAAGCGACTAATCCAAGGGCGATAGGTCCGACGATGTTTTCCTTCAACTTTAAGAGATCAATAATTTCAAAGATTGATAAAATTTGATTGACCATCAAGAACAGAGACAGTTGAGCAAGTGGTTTATTAAATAACATAATAGCCATAAGTGCATTAATGACAAGTAGGAAAAATTCGGAGCCGTAGATGTTGGTATAGCCCAAGATTGTTGCCTGGTTCGATTTCAAGTCAGCGTTCTTGACATTTAACTTAATACATAGGGGACCCATCATCCAACCAACATTAGTTGCGATTAAGGAAAACCCAGCAATTATTCTTGCAATGGTTATTTTCACTGTTTTTGTATCCCATTCAAGTGATTCTGTACTATTTTCAACGGCAGTGATGGACCAATACAGGAAGTTGACGAAAAGAGCACCTTTCAGGAACATGTCCACCCAAATAGGAGCAGCTGCTTGGTATGAGGACGACAAGTTGTAATAGCCCTTGATACAAACTGGTAGCAGAATGACGATCAAAAGGCAAAGGCCCAAGCACCACCATGCATAGTTGTTTTTAGTTGTGAAAGTTGGTGTACAGTATTCACCTTGTTCTTCTCTACATATAGTAATCACAGATGCAACTCTGGTCGAGACTATCAGGACAATTGAGTGATAAGATCCCAGCAATCTGGCAAAACGAGTTAGAGGTAGATTGTTGGAGTTTGCAGTGGATTGGCTTACACCTGATGTTGTACCTTGTTTTTCGCCAATTGCAGCTGTGAGTAATGCCGATGTAGACTGTCTTGTAGGCAAAAATGTGAACTCATACAGAGTAAGCATACCAAAAGTAATCAGCATTATGGCGACTATACGGTCTTCCCATATTGTGAAAGAATTTGATGTAAATAGCATAGCATGTATGACTACAAACATTGCACCGATACGAGACCAATAATCTGACAAGATCTCGACCATTTTCATAACCAGCCAAACAAAGCTGTAACGGTCAAAGATGGAAATACTGCAGCCGGTAATGATACCTACAGCAGACGCGAAAAGTGTGCACCACCATACATTATCTAAAAACACTGGTTGATGGAAAACGTAAAAGATACCATGGAAGCACACATTTGATATCAGGGACATGATGATGATCCAAGGAACGAATTCTGGGACCATTTGATTCACAACGATAGATGGAATCAGTTTCGTTATTGAAAGTAAGAGTATCAAAGAAATGGTTAACAAGATTGTTCCGCTTGCGATTGACCAATAGTCAAATCTAGCCCATTTATCTTTACAAACTTCAAGAAACTTTTGTTGGTATTGGGACGCGGCAAAGACATCTGCAGTACTATTTCTCCAAAGTGCAGACATGGTTTCCTCCAATTCTTCAGTGTATGTCAGCTGCATGACATCTGCATATCTTTTCAGTTGTTGCAGGACTACATTATCGCATGCTAGTTCCTCCTTTTCATTCTCGAAAGCTTCTGAGATAGGCCAGCCCAAGTTGTTAAAGGGTACTGGAATATCTAGCAATAGAGACAAGGTAGGCACTAGATCAATTTGGTTTACGCTGTGGTAGTTTTGTGCCAAGTTTTCGATATCGTAGTTACCATTTTGATTTTTCCAAGTGTTTTGTCTCTTTGTGTAAAAGAACAAAGTGCTCTCTAGTTCATCTTGGGAGTCTCCACCGTGGTTACCAGTGTGGTCCATTCCGTGGTCACCCATCACCACTAGCAAAGTATCGTTATCGATTGATTCGATGATCTCCTGGATGAATCTGTTGACCTGGTTCTGTTTTTCTCTCATGGTAAAGTGGTTAGGACCGTACTTGTGGCCCACATGGTCTACACCCAGCATATGGCCCACGAGGATGTCCCAATTGCGGTCGGCGGATTTATCCAACAGGTGCGACTTGAAGTACGAGATGACACCGTTGTCCACAGTGTCGAGGTCCCACACGTTTAGGGACGGGTACGGTTCGCTGTTGTTTGCTAGGAAAGGGTGGAACAGCGCGTCCCAAGTGTCGTCTCCTACAAAGCTCACTGACTTGTTGGCCAAGAACAGCTGCTTGATCAGGTTATCCTCCTCGATGACACTTCCGTCGAAGTTGGATCCCGCGTCGATGAAAGTGGGCAAAGACCCCGTGGTGAGTCCCTTTAGTCTTTGCAAAGTGGTTGTTGGTGGGTCGGCGATGAACTTCAGCAGGATCGAGGAGCCGCTGTTGCTGTTGCTCTTGCTGTTGCTGGTGCTGTACCCGCCACGCCCGCCGTGTCGCGTGGAGAGCCAAGTGTTGTACAGCACATCCAAGTTGTTGTGGAAGTTCTCGTTGTAATTGGGATGTGATGTGGACACCGGCACCACGAAATCGAACCGCAGCGCGTCCACCACCAGCAGCACCATCTTATCGAACTTCTTGTCCACCGCAAGCGGGTTATCACTGGTGGTGGACACGTTGTCCAGCACCGTCCTGGACAAGAGAAACCCCTTTGCAAAGAACGCAATTGCGACGAACTGCAAGAACGCGAGCGCGCCAAGCAGTATCACGTACAGCGCGTGCGATTTGCTGAACTTCTGCATCCGCGACCTGTATATCCTCTTCTCATCGCTCGACGTGCTTAACACCGCCTGCCTCACTACCCTCTCATCCATCCTATGTCTGTGATTATCTGTGATCTTCGTTTGCGAATTGCGTCTGTACCTGTGATTGAATCTGTTGTCTTGTTCTATTTCTCTAACTCTCTAATTAGAAATGCCCCTTTTAGTCTATAAAATACTCTTTTGTACAGAACTTTGCTACGCGCCCAGATGTGATTGGGAGTACCTTTCCCAGCCCTGTCACACCAGAAAACCGACTTTTTCGGTGTTGTGGGATTCAAGGGCAATTTTGGGCGAGGAGAGAGGGAACACAAGAGTAACCGGATCCGCTTCAATATTTTCAATAATCTTCCAACTCATCGTTCGAGGGGATTATCTTTTGGTCTCTACATACGTACATGGTCATATGAAATAGTACGTGTATGGGTATATGTTTATATCACTTATAACTTACAGATCATCTGATATATACGTATATGTGTATATGTATATATCACTTCTTATCCAAACACATGATCTCCACGTACAGCAGTATAACCGGGTGCAATTTTGATTTACTGCCTCTCTTTTCCCTTTCATCCGGGGGGAAGGGGGGCG
>ERZ1036435.463-NODE-463-length-17063-cov-7.836489_pt1 | contig 17063 bp, 19 predicted proteins | sample MGYA00514223_ERZ1036435 | MGnify/ENA primary metagenome ERZ1036435 (study PRJEB33795, sample SAMN09464927) | human gut metagenome | host: Homo sapiens | place: USA: Stanford, California | collected 2016-08 | study: EMG produced TPA metagenomics assembly of the... | reverse complement strand
TCGGAATAGAGAGTATGAAGTTAGTTTGGTGAATGCCTTAAAGAATTCCTATGAAAGGGATTGAAGAGATTAAAATTTCTAATCCAGAATACACAAGCCCTCCTGGTTCGTGGTCTTGTGATGTAGAAATTAAATTTAAAGATGAAAGAACTCTTTCATATGGAATTAATCATCATTTAAACTATAAAACCAATTATGGTGGCCGTCAAGAAACAAACGAAGATTGGCAGTATTTAGAAACTCATAGAGGGAAAACTTTAAAGTCAGTGAGAATTACTTATTCTGATAGCGAGCAAGGAGAACTATGATGAATTTCCATTATACTGATGAATAATTTAAACCAAGATTATGCTGTTTATAGTGTGAACGAAAAGTCTTCAAGGAGAAAAAGGAGAAAAGCTTAAATGAATAATTCCAGCAATAAAAAAAGCCATAAAAGGATACTAATCGTTTTGTTACTCGTAGCCATTACAGCAGGAGGTGTTTCTATATTTAGTATGTTAGGGAAATCTCAAGAAGAACGTCGAAATAGAGAATATGAAGTCAGTTTGGTAAACGCCTTAAAGAATTCCTATGAAGGGATTGAGGAGGTACATATAACCGACCCTTCATATGCATCAATTCCGTCTGATTCTTGGGGTGCAAAAGTTAAAATATTTTTTTCTGATGGCAAACAACTAAGTTATATAATTGCATTTAATAAACAAAATAACGAAATAAGAAGTAGAGATTTTCAAAATAATTCTCGAAAAGATGATAATCAATATTTGATAAACCATCGTGGAATTACAGAAAAAAATGTAAAAGTGATTTATTCAAATGGTGAAACAGGGGAACAGTAATGGTATTTAATTATACTGATAAACAACTCGATGAATTAAAGCATGGGAAGAATGTATATAGTGTCAATGCTGATTATGCTGAGAGGAATGGAAATAACAATGAGTGAAAACAGATTAAGAAAAAGCTATAAACCATTATTCATAGTTTTACTATTCATATTCATCACATTAGGAGGTGTTTTTATGTTTAGGTTGTTAGGAAAATCTCAAGAAGAACATCGGAATAGAGAGTATGAAGTTAGTTTGGTGAATGCCTTAAAGAATTCCTATGAAGGGATTGAGGAGGTAACGATTACGAATCCATCGTACAGCTCAATTCCTTCAGACGCTTGGGGGGCGGATGTGAAACTAAAATTTTTTGATGGAACATCTAAAGAACATGTTTTAGCTTTTGATATAAACTCGAATAAAATTAGGATTGGAGTATATAATAAGGATGATGAAGAATTTCAACATTTTTTAAATTCTAGGCGAGGTTCTACTAAGTCAAAAGTTAAAGTTAAATATTCGAATGGTTCAGGGAGCTATGATGAATAAATACGTGTATACAGATAAACAACTTAATGAATTGAATCAAGGTCCGAATGTTTACAGTGTGAATTCTGAGTTTGCTAAACGAAAATATAAGAAGCTTGTTGTTAGTAAGCTGATTCTGAATTAGCTAGCTACGAAACCAACACCATAACTACCTCCGATGGTCAAGAATTCCGTGTCGTTGCGACTAAGTCTCACCGAGGAACAGGTTTTGATGGTTTGGCGGTAGGCTCCTATAGTCAACGGCAAACCGGGTTATAAAAGTATAGCTGTGATTGCTGCGGGAACGGACCTAGGAAATCCTACTATGATTGATAGATTTAAAATAACTTTTTCTTATTATAGTGTAATATAGACAAATCTTATAGTATAATAAGAAAAAGGAGAAAAGCTTAAATGAACAATTCCAGCACTAAAAAAAGTTATAAAAGTCTACTAATCGTTTTGTTAGTGGCATTCATTACAGCAGGAGGTGTTTTTATGTTTTCTATGTTAGGGAAGTCTCAAGAAGAGCGTCGAAATAGAGAGTACGAAGTTAGTTTGGTTGAAACTTTAAAAGATAGTTATGAGGGTATTGAAGAAATTAGATTTTCTAATGCAAACTACACAAATCCTCCAGGAAGTTGGACTTGCGTAGTTGAACTATATTTTAACGAGAGAAGCATAAAATATAAAATTAATTATTCAAAAAAAGATAAACGTATTTCTGATGTATCTTTAGAGAGAGAGAATAGAAAAGAGGACCGAGAATTTTTAAATAGTCACTTGGGTAAGACTAGTAAACTCACAAAAATTATTTATTCAGATGGTTCAGAAGGAGAATATTAATGGTATACACTTATACTGATAAACAACTCAATGAATTAAATCACGGGAAAAATGTTTATAGTGTAAATTTTGAATATGCCAAGCGAAAGGGTTACAAAATTGTTACTCCTTCGCCTAAAAATAAAGGTGAAACAATCACCATAATATCCGATGGTCAAGAATTCCGTGTCGTTGCCACTAAGTCTCACCGAGTATCGGGATTTGATGCAGTATCTGTGACAATTGACTTGTTTTTCTCTATTCTACTGTTATTTATCTTTAAATTATAGTAGAATAGAGAAAAGGAGAAAAGCTTAAATGAATATTTCCAGCAATAAAAAAAGATATGTAAGACTACTAATCGTTTTGTTACTCGTAGCCATCACAGCAGGAGGTGTTTTTATGTTAAGTATGTTAGGGAAGTCTCAAGAAGAGCGTCGAAATAGAGAATATGAAGTTAGTCTGGTCAATGCCTTAAAGAATTCTTATCAAGGGATTGAGGAGATTAAAATTTCCAATCCAGAGTACACAAGCCCTCCTGGTTCGTGGTCTTGTGATGTCGAAATTAAATTTAAAGATGAAAGAACTCTTTCATATGGAATTAATCATCATTTAAACTATAAAACCAATTATGGTGGACGTCAAGAAACAAACGAAGATTGGCAGTATTTAGAAACTCATAAAGGGCAAACTTTAAATTCAGTGAAAATTACTTATTCTGATAGTGAGCAAGGAGAACTATGATGTATTTCCAATATACTGATGAACACTTGAATAATTTAAACCAAGATTATGCTGTTTATAGTGTGAACGAAGAGTTTTCAAGTAGAAAAAAGACAAAACAGGTTGTAGAAAAGTCTAATATTGATCCTAAAAACGAAACCAATACAATAACCACTTCCGATGGTCAAGAATTCCGTGTTGTTGCCACTAAGTCTGACCCAGTAACGGGATTTGATGGACTGGCAGTTGCACCAATAGTCAACGGTGAACCAGATTATAAAAATGTAGCTGTGATTGCTGCGGGAACGGACCCTGGGAGTCCTACTAAGATTGATGTCGGAACAGCAGTTGCAGAAAGAGAGTCAGGTTTATCTCCTCAATATTATGTAGCAGACCGATTTGTAAAAGAAATTATGGATGATCCCCGATATGAAGTCAGTCAACTATCTGGCTATTCACAAGGTTCTTATATGCTGAAGGTAGGAGCTAAATACCACATCCCTACGACTACCTTCAATGCTTGGTTTTTTTATAATTCACTTTCTAATGAGGAAAAAGCATTCATAGATAAAAATCCTGCTATGTTTATAGATTATAGAAGGAATTATGATGTTGTTGTGTTTGGAAATGATTTCAACCATCCTGAATTATTCAATAAATCATTTTTAGAAATGCCTGATACCATATATTGGCTTGACGGAACTAGCCACAATATAGGTGATTGGGAGTTTGATCCTGTAACTGGTCAAGTTATAGATGGCAAAGGAGGGAAACCCTTAATCAGTGGCGTTTATCGAGCCTATGCCAACAGTCTCCGAGGAATGGCTCATTACAAGGACTTGAAGTCAAAATGGTCATCAGGTGGCATTAGTAGTTCTGAGGAAATATACTTAGATGCAGCTCAAGGATCTATCCTATCATCATCAATGGCTGCAGCAGCAAGAACTGGAGCTGATGAAGTGAGCGCCTTAGCCAAAAAAGCCAATCAAGAATTACAAGAAATTTGGTCAAAAATCGATTTTACAAGCTACACAGCATTAGCTCCCTATGAGTTTGATGCCATTTTTGCTAGTCAAGGTATTACTCAAGCACAGTTTATCGATACGTTTCAGACAGAGACAAATCAAACAGCTACTAAGATGAATGCTTCCGCCCAAGCATTTGAACAGTTAGACAAACAATTACAGAATGTCATTGAAAAAACAGTAGCAACAGACACACAATTTGCCAAGGAGTTCAGACAATGGAAAGAAAAGATGTGAAATGGGAGGAAATTAGAGAGAAAGAGAGAGAACTGTTTAATCTAGAAGAACAATATTATCAACAAAAGAAAGAACTCGATGATAAAGCACTCGATTTAAACGAACGAAATGCAAATTTAGAAAAACTGATGTCTGATGAAGTTGATAAAATGTATCAAGTCTTGAGAAAATTTTCATCAACTGCTGATGATGTTAGAGACTACTTTACAGAAATAGAAAATCTGAGACACTTTTCGGAACAAGTATACCGAGAACATAGAATTAAACTCGAAAATGAGAGAGAAAAAAACGATAACGAGTTTCGCAAAAAAAGAAATGAATTAGAGGAAGAATTTCACAAACTAAGGAGAGATTATGCAAGCACCAATGAATGAATACTACACAGATGAAGAATATCAATATGCACTGAAACAAATGTATCGAATGATGGAAAGAAACCGAATCATTGCGGAAGCAAAGATAGCAATAACAGCAAAAAATAAATTAAAAGAAAACTTTAGTAAGACAGCTAAGAAAATTGCTACAGAAACCAAATCAACTATCACAAGCATAAACAGCCAAATGGACACTGCAATACGAGGAAAAGTTCGCAAGAGTCTTGAAGAAAAGATTCCTAATATGTTACTCAAGTATGATGAAATTTAATAAAATGGTTCAGAGTGAATGGGATAAAGTTAGATATTTTAAAAGTTTCTTATATCATCTTTCCGAAAAACTATAATTTTCTTGAAAAATATATGAGTCTATGCTATACTACTAGTAGACTTAATTATGGAGAAAATACATGAAACGTGAGATTTTACTGGAACGAATCGACAAACTAAAACAAATCATGCCCTGGTATGTTCTGGAATACTACCAATCCAAGCTTGCTGTGCCCTACAGTTTTACAACCTTGTACGAATATCTCAAGGAATACGATCGATTTTTCAGCTGGGTTTTAGAGTCTGGAATTTCAAATGCTGATAAAATGTCTGATATTCCTTTATCTGTCTTGGAAAATATGTCTAAGAAAGATATGGAAGCTTTTATCCTATATCTACGTGAACGTCCATTGCTGAATGCTAATACAACCAAGCAAGGTGTATCTCAGACGACCATCAATCGGACCTTATCAGCACTTTCTAGTCTTTACAAGTATCTAACAGAGGAGGTTGAAAACGACCTGGGAGAACCCTATTTCTATCGTAATGTAATGAAGAAAGTTTCAACCAAGAAAAAGAAAGAAACACTTGCTGCTAGAGCTGAAAACATCAAGCAAAAACTCTTTCTAGGTGATGAAACAGAAGGTTTTCTAACTTATATCGATCAGGAGTACCCACAACAGCTCTCAAATCGCGCTCTCTCATCATTTAATAAGAACAAAGAACGTGATTTGGCCATTATTGCCCTTCTCCTAGCGTCTGGTGTCCGCTTATCTGAAGCTGTTAATCTAGATCTAAGAGACCTCAATCTCAAAATGATGGTGATCGATGTCACTCGAAAAGGGGGGAAACGTGATTCTGTCAATGTCGCTGCTTTTGCTAAGCCTTACCTAGAGAATTATCTAGCCATTCGAAATCAACGCTATAAGACGGAAAAGACAGATACAGCTCTCTTTTTGACCTTATATCGAGGCGTTCCCAATCGTATTGATGCTTCTAGTGTTGAAAAGATGGTTGCTAAGTACTCTGAGGACTTCAAAGTCCGTGTAACTCCACACAAACTACGCCATACCCTGGCGACTAGGCTCTATGATGCTACTAAATCGCAAGTTTTGGTCAGCCATCAGCTAGGACATGCCAGTACACAAGTCACTGACCTCTATACCCATATCGTCAATGATGAACAAAAGAATGCTTTAGATAGTTTATGATTGTTACATATTATAAATTATGTAAAGCAACTATTGCTAAAAAACGAAAGACCAATTCCTTTATCTTTCGTTTTTTATTTATTTAAACTCAATCCAGTAGTTACGGTGAGGCTCTATAATTACTGGTTTACCCCAAAAGGCTTGCAGATAGGCTAGATTTGCTGGGCTTACTGGTTTTTTTGAATCATTGTACTGCTCAGCACTCTCTTTAGTTAGAAAACATTTTACTGCTTCATAAGAAGTACCATCAGCTGATTCTCTTTCGATTCCCATATACGAAATTTCGTCACCATTTTTAAGATCGTCAGTTAACAGTTTACCAATAAAGAACACTGTCTTATCTTTCATAAATTCATAAGCCTTACTATGTTCTAGTCGGTTATTCGCTGCAGCATACATAATACAAAAACTATCAACAATGTCCTTCAAAGACATTAAGTCCCCTTTGTTTACTTTGATTTCATCAGGGAGAAGACCGCCAATTATAAGATTTTGAAAATGGGCTTGCTGGATTACATTATCTAAAGCCATTCCTAAAGGTATTTGAACAGCTTGGTATCCTAAAGGTTGAAGCTCTTTGTATTTCTTATCATAATGTTCTTGTGTGATGCTTATATTTAAACTTTCAGTTTGATAAATTTCTTCATTTCTATAGAAAGCAACAACATTGCGGTCTAACTGTTCAAATAGATTAAGACTTTCTACTGGAATTTCTAACATTAATGAATAACTCCTTTTCATTTTTCATCTCTATTATAATCTAATCAGCATGATTATTAAGTTTAACCCTAATAAAAGAATCCATCATAAATGGATTCTTTTTCCTTACCCCACTACTGCTTCAGCGATTTCTTCACGGCTAATACCAGCGAAGTAGCGTGTAATATCAATAGTTTCTAGAGCTTTAAGGACATCTTCGCGTTCGTATTTTACACCACGAAGGACATCTTCTACAGCTGCAACGTCTTCGATACCAAAGAAGTCTCCATAAATCTTGATATCTTGGATTTTTGATTCAATGACGTTGGCAAAAACTTCAACCTTACCACTGGTGAATTTTGTTCCCCGACGGACGTTAAATTCAGGTGATTTACCGTAGTTCCAGTCCCAAGTACCAAACTTGGTATCCTTGATACGATTGATTTCCGCTAATTCTTGCTCAGAAAAAACATATTCAGTCATCTCTGGGTACTCTTTTTTCATGTATTCCAATAGCAAATCACGGAATTCTTCAACTGTGATTTTTTCTGGTAATTCATTGACAATATTGGTTACACGGGCACGAACGGATTTCACACCTTTTGATTCAAATTTATCCTTTGAAACCTTGAGGGCATTAGCAAGGACTGATAAATCAACGTCAAAGAGCAAGCAACCGTGGTGCATGATACGCCCATTGATATAGGCTTGGGCATTGCCACAGAATTTTTTTCCATCAATCTCAAGGTCATTACGGCCTGTGAACTCAGCTTTGACGCCTAGTTGAGCTAAGGTATTGATAACTGGAGTTGAGAAGCTCTTGAAGTCAAAGGCCTTGTTTTCATCTTCTTTTGAAATGATGGTGTAGTTGAGGTTGTTTAGATCGTGATAAACAGCTCCGCCACCACTGATACGGCGGACTACCTCAATACCATTTTCTCGAACATAGTCACGGTTGATTTCTTCGATAGTATTCTGGTGACGACCAACAATGATAGAAGGTTTGTTAATCCAAAGTAGGAAGATTTGATCCTCATCTAAAAGGTGTTTAAAGGCATATTCTTCCAAGGCGATATTAAAAGCAGTGTCGTTTGAATGATTGATAATGTATTTCATGATATCCCTTTATACGATAGAGACTGGAAAACATCTTTCCAGCCTAGTCTATCTTCGTTTTATTTTTTCTTTGGTGAATGGATGGCCATTCCTAGAACATCTGCAAATGCTTCGTACATCACTTCAGAGTAGGTTGGATGTCCATGGATGGTCTTAAGCATCTCTTCAACAGTGATTTCCATTTCGATGATGCTTGATGCCTCGTTGATCAATTCTGCAGCTGCAGGACCAATGATGTGCACACCAAGGATTTCCCCGTATTTCTTATCAGCGATAACTTTTACGAAACCTTGAGCAGCATCCGATGCAATGGCACGACCGTTGGCAGCAAAGTTGAATTTACCGATGGCTACATCGTATTTCTCACGTGCTTGTTCTTCAGTTAAACCTACTGCTGCTACTTCAGGGAGAGTGTAGATAGCTGCTGGAGTCAAGTTCAATTTGGCAACAGCATGATTTCCTTTAAGGGCATTTTCAGCGGCAACTTCACCCATGCGGAAGGCTGCGTGCGCCAACATCTTAGTACCGTTGATGTCACCTGGTGCGTAGATACCTGGAACAGAAGTTTCCATGTATTCGTTGACCTTGATACGTCCACAATCCAATTCAAACTCAACATCGCCAATTCCTTCAAGGTCTGGCACACGACCGATTGAAAGAAGAGCTTTGTTAGCGATGATATCGTCTTTTCCTTCAACCTTGATACGAAGTTGACCATTTTCTTCGATGATTTCTTGCAATTTTGTACCTGTCAAGATGGTCATACCTTTACGCTCAAGAATCAAGCGAAGATTCTTAGAAACTTCCGCATCCATAGCTGGCACGATACGGTCCATCATTTCGATGACAGTTACTTTTGAACCAAATGTCATGAATGCTTGGCCGAGTTCGATACCGACAACCCCACCACCGATGATTACGAGGCTTTCTGGAACTTCGTTCATTTCAAGAATATCATCGCTGGTCATCACAAGTGGAGATTCCATACCAGGGACGTTAATCTTGCTGACTTTTGAACCACCAGCAAGGATAATTTTCTTGGTTTCAAGCAATTCAGAACCATTTACCAAGACATTCTTATCTTTAGTGATAGTACCAACACCCTTATGAACAGTAACTCCGTAGCTACGAAGAAGACCTGCAACACCACCTACCAAGGTATTGACAACTTTAGATTTAGTTTCCAAAAGTTTGTCCATATCAACAGTGAAGTTTGGATTTTCAATGACGATACCACGATTTGCTGCATGACCGATATTTTCGATGATTTCAGCATTGTGAAGGTATGTCTTCGTTGGGATACAGCCGCGGTTCAAGCAAGTTCCACCGAGTTCAGATTTCTCAACAAGGGCAACCTTCCCACCGAGTTGGGCAGCTTTAATGGCTGCAACATAACCAGCAGGACCTCCACCAATCACAACGATATCAAAGGCATCATCGCTCTTGCCGTCGTCGTTTGAAGCACTAGCTGCAGGTACAGGTTTTGATTCTGGCGCAGCAGCTCCAGCTGTTGGGATATTTTCCCCTTCTTCTCCAAGGTAACCGATAACTTCCGTTACAGGGACAGTTTCACCATCTCCTTTGAGGATGGCAATCAAGTATCCATCTTCTTCGGCTTCCAATTCCATGCTGACTTTATCAGTCATGATTTCCAAAAGGATTTCTCCTTCTTTTACAAATTCTCCGACTTTCTTATTCCATTGGACGATTTGTCCTTCTGTCATATCCACGCCGGCTTTTGGCATAATTACTTCTAAGGCCATGTCTTACTTCCTTCTAAATCTCTAAAATAACAATAGCTGACTTAAACCAACATTGAGATCGGATTCTCAATCAAGGCTTTCAAGTCTTTCATAAACTTAGCACCAGCCATACCATCTACGACACGGTGGTCAATGGTTAATCCTAGGCTCATGATTGGTCGGATAACGATCTCACCATTAACAACAACTGGTTTCTCGATTGTCGAACTTACACCCAGAATAGCTGAGTTGGGTTGGTTAATGATCGGACCAAAAGATTGAACACCAAACATTCCCAAGTTACTAATTGTGAAGGTTGAGTTTTGTAACTCACTTGGAGCTAATTTACCATCCAGAGTACGACCAATCACGTCTTTAAATGCAACAACCAACTCTGACAAGCTCATCTTTTCAGCATTGTAAACAACTGGTGTCATTAGACCGTTATCCATACCAACTGCCATCGCAAGGTTGACATAGTTGTGAGTGATAATGGTCTTGCCGTCTTCAGTCAATGAAGCGTTGATGTATGGGTGTTTCATAAGGGTTTTTACAACAGCGAGAGAAAGAAGGTCTGTAACCGTTACTTTCTTACCAGTTGCTTCCATAATTGGATCAAGAACCTTCTTACGAAGGGCAAGCATTTCAGTCATATCAACTTCATAGTTGAGAGTGAAAGTTGGCGCAGTTAGGTAAGATTCAACCATACGTTGGGCGATAACCTTACGCATTGGCGTCATTGGGATAAGCTCAATCTCACCATAAGAAGTGATATTATCTGGAACTTCTTCTACTTTTTCGATTTGAGCAGGAGATTTGATAGTGTCGTTTTCGATATTTTCAGGAAGCAAGGCCAAAACGTCCTTCTTCATGATTTTACCACGATGACCCGTTCCTTGGATTTCCTGCCAAGCAATGTTATGTTCGATGGCAATTCGTTTTGCAAGTGGCGAAATGCGAACCACGTTTGTGTCTTTATAAGTTTCCACGTCTTCTTTGTGGACACGACCGTTTGCACCTGAGCCAGAAACGTCGTAGAGGTTGATCCCTAGATCATTCGCTAACTTTCTAGCCGCAGGAGTCGCTCTTAGCTTGTCATCAGCCATGACCTCTCCAATTCTATACTAAGATATTAAGGACGAAGAGGGCAATGAAAAAATAGGAGATTGACGATGTGTTCGATGAACACAAGGAAATCTATCTTTTTTTCGCAGACCTCCGTCCGAATTCAATTACATGATACAAAGGGCGTTTAAAAGCGACCGAAAAATAGAAAATCAACGCAGAATTCAATGAAGCCAAGGAGATTTATCTTTTTTCCGAGCTTTTAGCCCGTGTTCAACTCTACAAGTAACTTGGACACGAAACGCGTCTCAAGTTACTACGGTTGCCGCTATTAGGCGGTCAACCTAGTAGACTTACTAAGTTTTTTGTCGAATATGATCGATTCGTCAAAAAACTGTCGCAACTTTATATACAACTTGGATACAAAACATAACTCAAGTTACTAAAGTTAAAAAAATAAAATTTTACATAATTTAATTTATGTGATATCATTCTTTGTTATAAGTCTTACGGATTGCATCTTTGATGCTTTCAACTGTTGGAATCATTGCATTTTCAAGGTTTTGCGCGTAAGGCATTGGCACATCTTCTCCGGCGCAACGGCGGATTGGTGCGTCTAGATAATCAAATGCTTCTGATTCTGAAATAATAGCTGAAATCTCTCCGATATAGCCACTTGTCTTGTGAGCATCGTTGACAAGCACCACCTTACCAGTCTTCTTCACTGAGTTAATGATGATATCCTTATCAAGCGGAACGAGGGTACGTGGGTCCACAATTTCAACTGAAATTCCCTCTTCTGCTAATTCTTCAGCAGCTTGAACCACACGGCGAAGCATTTTTCCATAAGTAACAACTGTTACATCTGTACCTTCACGTTTGATTTCCCCTACCCCAAGTGGAATTGTGTAGTCTGGATCAACTGGCACTTCCCCTTTTTGGTTAAATTCTGACTTGTACTCAAGGATGATAACAGGGTTGTTATCACGGATAGAAGACTTGAGCAGTCCTTTCATGTCAGCAGGTGTACCTGGAGCTACAACCTTAAGTCCTGGAATGTGAGTGAACCAAGACTCTAGTGATTGCGAGTGCTGAGCGGCAGAACCAACTCCGTTACCAGCTGCGCATCGAACTGTCATTGGAACCTGACCTTTACCACCGAACATATAGCGTGTTTTAGCAGCTTGGTTGACGATATTGTCCATGGCAATAACAGAGAAATCCATAAAGGTCATATCAACGATTGGGCGAAGTCCTGTCATGGCTGCTCCTGCTGCTGCACCTGAGATGGCAGCTTCAGAAATCGGACAGTCACGAACACGTTCTGGACCAAATTCTTCAAGCATTCCAACAGAAGTTCCGAAGTCTCCTCCGAAGACACCGACGTCTTCTCCCATCAAGAATACATTTTCATCGCGACGCATTTCCTCAGACATAGCAAGGATAATGGTGTCACGGAACGACATTGTTTTTGTTTCCATTTTTATCTCTTTCTCCTTAGTCTGCGTAAATATCTTCAAATGCGGATTCTAGTGGTGGGAATGGGCTTTCTTCTGCAAATTTAACAGAAGCTTCTACTGCTTCCTTGACTTGTGCTTGAATTTCTTCCAATTCTTCTGCACTTGCAATATTGTTTTCAATGAGGTAGTTACGAAGATTTTCGATTGGGTCTTTTTGTTTCCACAATTCCACTTCTTCACGCGTACGATATTTACCAGGGTCAGATGATGAGTGACCAAGCCAACGATAAGTGACACTTTCAATCAAGACTGGGCCATTGTCGCCACGAACATGGTCTACAGCTTTCTTAAATCCTTCATAAACATCGATGACGTTGTTTCCATCTTCGATAAACATTCCAGGAATTCCATATGCCGCACTACGTTGATGGATATGCTCCACATTGGTCATTTTCTTGATATCCGCAGAAATTCCATAACCGTTGTTAATGCAGTAGAAAATAACAGGAAGTTTCCAAATAGAAGCCATGTTGACTGCTTCGTGGAAGACACCTTCGTTGGTCGCACCATCTCCAAAGAAGCAAACGACGATTTTTCCAGTGTTTTGCATTTGTTGACTGAGGGCTGCACCGACAGCGATTCCCATACCACCACCAACGATACCATTGGCACCGAGGTTCCCAGCATCCAGGTCAGCGATGTGCATAGAACCACCTTTTCCTTTACAGGTTCCAGTGTATTTCCCGAGGATTTCAGCCATCATTCCGTTGAGGTCAATCCCCTTAGCAATAGCTTGCCCGTGTCCACGGTGATTTGAGGTAATCAGATCATCTGGATTAAGAGCCAGCATCGCTCCGACGTTAGCAGCTTCCTCTCCGACAGAAAAGTGAGTCATACCGGGAACTTTCCCCTTTTTCACTAACTGAGCGATTTTTAAGTCCATGCGACGGATTTCTTCCATCTTACGGAACATCTCTAGCAAAAGATTCTTATCTAAAGTTGACATAATCTTGCCTTTCTAACTTTGTACTTACCTTACTATTTTACCTTTTTTAGTATACGCTGTCAAAGTATATGGCTAATAAAAATTCACAATATAAAAAAATAAACCCCTGTTAAAACAGGGATTCTCTCTAGTTAGAGCATTTTTTCACAAAGTTGTTTTTCAGGATAATTTCTTAAAATTAGCTCAATCTTTTCATTACGGTTTTCAAACGCCATTGATACAAACAACCAGAAACAATCAAGCTGGCAATTAACCCAATCCAGTAAGCAAATGCCCCTAAGTCAGTTACCTGATCTAGTAGGTATCCTAGAGGTATCGCTACTCCCCAATACCCGATTAGACCAAGATAGAAAGGAACGATAGTGTCCTTATACCCTCTTAAAATTCCTTGGAGCGGAGCCGCAAAGGTATCAGCTAGCTGGAAAAAGAGACTGTATGTCAGGAAAACAGCCGTGGTTTCAATGAAGTGAGGGTCATTTCCATATAGACTTGCTACACGATCTCTAAAAATGTAGAGAAAGGACAGGGTAAGACCTGCAAAAATAAGGGCGGTTACTCTTCCCAGACGAGCATAGGTTTTTGCATCCTCAAAACGTTTAGCCCCAACCTCATAAGACACAACAATCGCCATAGCAGAGGAAATACTCATGGGAAAAGCGTACATGAGGCTGGAAAAGTTCATAGCTGACTGGTGGCTAGCGATGATGAGCGATGAAAACTTAGCCATGATTAGTCCCACCACGGAGAAAATAGCCACTTCCGCAAATACGGTTCCCCCGATTGGTAGACCTAGCCGAACACCTTCCTTGATTTTATCTATATTGAGTGGAATTCGTTTTTCAAGATGTAGCGCTTTTAATTTTTCTTGTTTGAACAAAACAAGCAGGGAAATCCCCAATAAAACCCAATAGGCTAGCGAAGTTCCTAGCCCTGCTCCTGCACCACCAAGCTCAGGAAAACCGAATGCTCCATATATCAAAAGATAGTTAAAACCACTATTAAGAGGAAGTAATAGGAGCATGAGGTACATAGATAGCTTGGTCAATCCAAGAGAATCTAACAAAGATCGAATGACACTGAACAGCAACAAGGGTATAATTCCAATAGACAGGTACCAAAGATAGGAAACTGCAACTGCCGCCACTTGAGCTTCTAGTCCGATGTTGTTTAAGACAGGTGGCGCTAAGAATACTACCATTCCAAGCAAGACCAAAGACAGTCCGAAAGCCAAGTAGATAAATTGGTAAAAATCAGATGCTACTTCTTCCTTTTTTCCCCGTCCCAGATGATGGCCTATGATGGGAACCATGGCCGAAACAATCCCTGTTAAAAAAGTAAAGAAAGGGTTCCATAGACTCGTTGCAGTTGATACTCCTGCCAAGTCCATGGTATTGTACTGCCCAGTCATGGTTGTATCAACAAAAGAGGCAGAATAATTGGCAAATTGATAGATCAGGATAGGGAAAAATATCTTAAGAAATAAGACAAACTTATCTTTAAATTGATGGGTTGGATACATATACGCTCTCTATTCTTATAGTTTATAGAGCAGAATCCCATCTAGTTTTGATAGACGATTTGTCCCTTACAGATGGTATATTTAACCTGCCCTTTTAAAGTTTCCCCAATAAATGGAGAATTAGCTGATTTTGAAGCAAAGTTTGGACCAACAGTACGATCAGCCTTAGCATCAAAGATAGTGATATCCGCCGGACCATTTTCAGCTAAGTAGCCTGCTTCAAAGTTGTAAAGTTTGGCTGGATTAACAGTCATTTTTTCAAGCAATTCCATCAAGCTTAGCTCACCAGCTTCCACCAAATAAGTTAAACCAAGAGATAGAGAGGTTTCCAAACCAGTCATACCAGATGGCGCTTTGGTGATATCTGGTACATTTTTCTCATCCGCATGGTGAGGCGCGTGGTCCGTCGCGATAACTGTGATAACGCCTGACTTGAGACCTTCGATAACGGCTTGACGATCTGACTCTAGACGTAGCGGAGGATTCATTTTGGCATTGCTACCTTGAGTTAAAAGAAGAGCTTCTGTCTTAGAGAAATGTTGCGGTGCTACTTCTGCTGTGACCTGCGCACCTAGTCCTTGAGCAAACTCCACCACCTTGACACTTTCTTCCTTAGACAAATGCTGGATGTGAACATGGGCCTTTGTTGCGTAGGCAATCATAACATCACGCGCAATCATGGCGTATTCTGCCACTCCTGTCGCTCCACAGATATGGAAATGTTCTTTAGCGATGTTTTCGTTAAAGCCAAGAATTCCATTCAAACCTGGATCTTCCTCATGAAGGCAGATAAAGGTATTGAGTTTTTTGGCTTCTTCCATGGCTTCCTTAACCACTTTACTACTTTCAAGCGGAATTCCATCATCTGAAAAACCAACGGCTCCAGCTTCTAAAAGCGCCTTAAAGTCTGTCAAGTCTTGGCCATTAAAGTTCTTAGTAATGGTCGCAACTGTCTTGACGTTAATCTTTTCCTTGGCAGCTGACTGGAGAACTTCTTGAAGAGTCTCTACATCCGAAATGGTTGGACTAGTATTAGCCATCATGACAACGGTTGTAAAGCCACCTGCAGTGGCTGCTAGGGCCCCAGTATGAATGTCTTCTTTATGAGTTTGACCAGGTTCACGGAAATGAACATGGATATCGACTAGTCCAGGCGCAACAACAAGGCCCGTAGCATCAATTAGCTCTGCTCCTTCTTCCTTGATTTCGGCAGCTATTTTGACAATTTTCCCATCTTGCACTAAAACATCACACACTTGATCCAAACCAGACTTGGGATCCATTACACGACCATTTTTGATTAGTAGCATCTGCTTTCTCCTTTATTCATAGAAATCAACTTGGGTATCCAACAATTTATCCCCATCATAAACAAACTTTGCTGAAAAGAAAGGTTTATCTTCTAAAAGCCACTCAACAAAGGTGTGATCACCCTCCCAAGTTGGCTTGCTTAAGACTTCATCATAGGGAACCCATTCTAAGGTCCCCTCATTGCAGTCAATCAAGTCACCCTCGAACTCTGTCACCTTAAAAACATAGGTGTACCAGTCTAAATCTGGCGTAAATTCAGGAAAAGTGATAACACCTTTAAGTACTGGCTTGGCTTTGAGCCCTGTTTCTTCGAGGATTTCACGCGCTGCGCACTCCTGAGGTGTCTCCCCTCGCTCTAGCTTACCACCCACACCAATCCATTTGCCTTCGTGGACATCATTGGGTTTCTTATTACGATGGAGCATGAGCAGTTCTTTTCCGTTATCAATGTAGCAAATCGTCGCTAACTGAGGCATAATTTCTCCTTATCTAAGCCAATCGATTGGCACTTGTCCTGTCTCTTTTAAGAATGCATTAGCTTTGGAAAAAGGTTTGGAACCCCAAAATCCTCTGTAAACAGATAAAGGACTAGGATGAGCTGATTCAATAATCAAGTGATGAGGATTGGTAACCAAAGCCTTCTTCTTACGTGCATAAGTACCCCAGAGTACAAAAACGACTGGTCTGTCTAGATCATTGACCACCCGAATCACAGCATCCGTAAAGGACTCCCAAATCTGCCCAGCATGACCGTTTGCCTGCCCAGCAGGAACCGTCAAGCAAGCATTGAGAAGCAAGACTCCCTGCTCAGCCCAAGACGTCAAATCATGAGATTTCTTAACGCCGATATCATCTGACAATTCTTTTAAAATGTTTTGCAAGGACGGCGGAGCTGGGATTGAGTCAGGTACAGAAAAACTCAAACCCTGCGCTTGACCTGGCCCGTGATAGGGGTCTTGCCCTAGAATCACCACCTTCACTTCTTCAAGCGGTGTAGTCAAGAGAGCCTGAAAAACTTTTTCCTTAGGTGGATAAACAGTTCCCTGAGCATAGACCTGTTCCATAAATTGATTGATTTTCCCAAAATAACCTTCAGGTAATTGCTCCTTAATCAAAGCATGC
>ERZ1036435.459-NODE-459-length-17322-cov-13.842590_pt1 | contig 17322 bp, 13 predicted proteins | sample MGYA00514223_ERZ1036435 | MGnify/ENA primary metagenome ERZ1036435 (study PRJEB33795, sample SAMN09464927) | human gut metagenome | host: Homo sapiens | place: USA: Stanford, California | collected 2016-08 | study: EMG produced TPA metagenomics assembly of the... | reverse complement strand
GAAGCCGTGTAGCGGCTAGTATTTAATGCGTCCAAGTTTCGGGGCGCAGTTCAACCTCGGGGCTTGAGCGGAGCGGTTGACGAGACTTGAACTCGCGACATCCACCTTGGCAAGGTGGTGCTCTACCAACTGAGCTACAACCGCATGTTTTCGCTTTGAACTTTTCAGTTCGTCGCAACAACAGGTACTACTATACGAGCCTTTACCGGGGTGCGCAAACCAAATTCTTGCTACACTCCCTCAAATGGAGCCAGATTCACCTCCGCAAAAGATACCGACTAGTAGTTTTACAGGAAATACCCATCACAAAAAATATTCTCAAATTTATGAAAAATCCCCTTATCCGCCGGGTTTCCTTCAGACCTTTCGGTCGTCAGATTCCCGCTGGATAAGGGGATTCTCTAGAGCTTAGTCGCTGCTACCGCCAGAGTCGCCTCCACCGGAATCGCCGCCGCCAGAGTAGTCGGAGCTGCTGTAGCTGCTGTAGTCCGAACTGCTGTAGCTGCTGGAGCTTCCGGCGTCGAAGTCGCCCGCGTCCGGGTCGGGGCCCGGGTCCACGAAGTCGTCTTCGTCGTCCTCTTCACGCGAAGAGTCCGAAGAATCCGAAGTGTCTACGCCGTCAGACGAGCTGCTGACGTCGCCACCGCGGGCGTGCCGTGCCTGAGCTTCTTGAGCGTTCAGGGCGGCGCGCGCCTCGAAGTAGGCGGTCACGTACCCGAAGGCTGCCGCAACGACAACAGCGACCACCATCAAGACGGACTTGTCCATGTTGGCGATGTACAGAATCAGCCAGATAATGCAGGCGTTGGTGAGCGCCATGAGGGTGCCCTTGAGCAGCGCCTTGCCGATGATGGATTGGTTATTCGGCTGGCTCATGGTTAGCTCAGTTCAGCGGCAAGCTTGCGCAGGCGTGCGAGGGAGGATTCCTTGCCGAGGATTTCCATGGATTCGAACAGGGGCGGGGAGATGCGCTCACCGGACACTGCGATACGCACGGGGCCGAATGCGAGGCGCGGCTTGATTTCCAGGCCGTCGACGATTGCGGCGCGCAGGGCTGCCTCGATGTTGGCTGCGGTGAAGTCCTCGAGGGGCTCGAGTGCCTCGATTGCGGCGGCGAGGACCTGCGGTGCGGATTCCTTGAGCTGCTTGCGTGCGTCGTCTGCGGTGCTGATTTCTTCGTCAGCCTTGAAGAGGAATGCGAGCAGGCCGGGTGCTTCGCCGAGCAGCTGCATACGCTCCTGGACGAGGGGTGCAGCTTCGGTGAGGACCTGCTCTTCGCGCTCGGTGAGGGTTTCGCCGAGTACGCCTGCAGCCTGCAGGTACGGGATGAGGCGGTCGCGGAAGTCCTTGGGGTCGAGCGCACGGATGTGGTCGCCGTTAATGGACTCTGCCTTCTTCACGTCGAAGCGTGCGGGGTTGGCGACAACGTCGTGTACGTCGAAGTGCTCGACGAGCTCATCGATGGTGAAGACGTCCTGATCTGCGGAGAGGGACCAGCCCAGCAGGGACAGGTAGTTCAGCAGGCCTTCCTTGATGAAGCCGGAGTCGCGCAGCAGGAAGAGGTTCGACTCGGGGTCGCGCTTGGAGAGCTTCTTGTTGCCCTGGCCCATGACGTAGGGCAGGTGGCCGAATTCGGGGATGAAGCTGGTCACGCCGGTGTCAATGAGTGCGCGGTAGAGCGCGATCTGACGCGGGGTGGAGGAGAGCAGGTCTTCGCCGCGCAGCACGTGGGTGATGCCCATGAGTGCATCGTCGACGGGGTTCACGAAGGTGTACAGCGGGTCGCCGTTGGAGCGGACGACCACGTAGTCGGGTACGGTGCCTGCCTTGAAGGTGATTTCACCGCGAACGAGGTCGTTGAAGGTGATGTCTTCGTCGGGCATGCGCAGGCGCCACACGGGCTGGCGGCCTTCTGCGCGGTAGGCTTCCTTCTGCTCTTCGGTGAGGTTGCGGTCGTAGTTGTCGTAGCCGAGCTGCGGGTCCTGACCGGCTGCCTTGCGGCGTTCCTTCACCTCGTCGGGGGTGGAGAAGTCTTCGTACACGTAGCCGCCTTCAACGAGCTTTTCGAAGATCTCGTTGTAGATGCCTGCGGTCTTACGCTCGGACTGGCGGTAGGGCTCGTGGGGGCCGCCGACGCCGACGCCTTCGTCCCAGTTGATGCCGAGCCAGTGCAGGGATTCGAGCACCTGGTTGAACGACTCTTCGGAGTCGCGTGCTGCGTCGGTGTCTTCGATGCGGAAGATCAGCTTGCCGCCGGTGTGGCGTGCGTACGCCCAGTTGAAGAGGGCGGTGCGGACCATGCCCACGTGCGGGGTGCCGGTGGGCGAGGGGCAGAAGCGGACGCGGGTGTCTGCGGGGCTGTTGAGTACGGGACCGTGGTATTCGGTCATGATGTCTCCTTGACGGTGTGTTTCAGGATGTACGTTACGTTTTTGGGTGCGGGCTGTTTAGTCGCGCACGCGGGTGACGAGGGAGCCGATGCCTTCGACTTCGACCTCTACTTCGTTGCCGTCGCGCAGTATGCTGATGCCGGCGGGGGTGCCGGTGAGCAGTACGTCGCCGGGCAGCAGGGTGAAGATTTCGGAGGCTGCGGCAACCTGTTCGGCTACGGAGTAGTGCATTTCGGAGGTGTTGCCTTCCTGCACGACGTCGCCGTCGACCCAGGTGGTGATGTTCAGTGAGTCGGTGTCCAGGTCGGTTTCGATCCAGGGGCCGAGCGGGGTGGAGCCGTCGAAGCCCTTAGCGCGGGTCCACTGGCGGTCTTCGAGCAGGTCGCGGGCGGTGAGGTCATTGGCTACGGTGTAGCCGAAGATGACCTCGTGCACGCGCTCAAGAGGCACGGACTTGGCGATACGACCGATAATGACGGCGAGTTCACCTTCTGCACTGACGGCTTCGGAGTACTCGGGCAGGGTCACGGGGTCGCCGGGGCCAATTACGGTGGTGTTGGGCTTGAGGAAGAACTGCGGGGAGGCGGGCGCCTCGGTTCCTGCCCAGTTTGCGATCGCTCCAATCACCTTGGAGCGGGGGATGATCGGGGCGAGCAGGCGCACCTGGTCGATGGGGTAGGTGGTGCCGGTCGGTTCGATGCCCGAGTAGAAGGGGTCGCCGGCGAGTACGCGCAGGGTTTCTTCGCCTGCGTCGCCTTCTACCAGCCCGAAGTGGAGCTCATTATTTACGGTAAATCGTGCAATACGCATACTTTCTAGGGTACCAGCCTTCGAGGGCGGAATTGGCGGGGCAGGTTTTAGCGGGCACAGCGAATCCCCGCGGGTGTGCGTTCCGGGTGGGAGCGCATCCTACGGGGATTTCGCGTGAAAGATTAGATGAGGCGGGTCATCCAGCCGTGGCGGTCCTCAACGGTGCCGAGCTGAATACCGACGAGCTCTTCGCGCAAGCTCTTGGAGATTTCACCGAAGTGCTCGGTGGGTGCCGGGATTTCGAAGTCTTCTGCCTTGAGCTTGCCGATGGGCGCGACCACTGCTGCGGTGCCGCAGGCGAAGATTTCGGTAATGTCGCCGTTTGCCACGCCTTCACGCCACTCGTTGAGGGTGATTGCGCGCTCTTCGACGGTCATGCCGCGGTCCTTAGCCAGCTGAATCAGCGAGGAGCGGGTCACGCCCTCCAGAATGGTGCCGGTCAGTTCGGGGGTAACAATCTTGTTTTCCTTGCCGAAGATGAAGAACACGTTCATGCCGCCGAGCTCTTCGATGGCGTCGCCACGGTGCGGATCCTTGAAAATGACCTGCTTGCAGCCGTGCTTCTCGCCCTCGGTCTGGGCGATCATGGATGCTGCGTAGTTACCGCCGCACTTTGCCGCACCGGTGCCGCCTTCGCCTGCGCGGGCGTAGGTGGTGGAGAGCCAAATGTCCACGGGTTCGGGGGTGCCGAAGTAGTTACCTGCGGGCGAGCCGATCACGTGGTACTGCACGTGGCGTGCGGGGCGAACGCCGAGGAACGCCTCGGTTGCGATCATGAAGGGGCGGAAGTAGAAGGCTTCACCGTCGCCGGTGGGTACCCACTGCTCGTCCATCTTCACGAGTTCACGCAGGGATTCGATGAAGGTCTCTTCGGGCAGTTCGGGCAGGGAGAGGCGGCGTGCGGAGTTCGCGAAGCGTGCCGCGTTCTTCTCGGGGCGGAAGGTCCATACGGAGCCGTCGGCGTGGCGGTAGCCCTTGATACCTTCGAAGATTTCCTGGCCGTAGTGGAACACGGATGCTGCGGGGTCGAGGACGAGCGGGCCGTAGGGGTGAACTCGTGCGTCATACCAGGTGCCGCCGGTCTTGTAGTCGCCTTCCCAGTCGATGGTGACCATGTGGTCGCTGAAGTAGTCACCGAAGCCGGGGTTTGCGAGGATTTCGGCGCGGCGTTCGGCGGTGGCGGGTGACTGGTTTGCTTCGTGGCTGAATTCGGTTGCCATCGTTCTGCGTTCCTCTTCGTCTAGTTGCCTCTGTGGGCGTTCTTTGAGTGGCGGTTCTCGCGGCGGGGCGAGGGACCGGTGTGTGCCGCCGGGCGCGTTGTCGTGCGGGGCAGATGGTGCATCTAGCGGTCTGTGCTAGTTGGATGCATCAAAGCTAGTGGTGGATGGTGTCCACCGCCGAGGTGCCGGGCGGGTGTGCCTGACCTGTTTAGAGTACCGGAAAGATGCGTTTGCCGCATGCGCACCTTTTCTCCCATTCAGGATGTGAACAGGTGGGATTCGGCGGGCTTGTTGGAAGTTAGGTATCGGAGATACCCTCCCCATCTTTTGTAGCTAGGTACGGGTGAAGCCCGGAAGGTGTGTTCCTTCCGGGCTTCACAGCGTAGTTCACGTTTTAGCTGAGCTAGTTTTAGCTGAGCCAGTTTTAGCCGGGCAAGTATTAACCGAGGCGTGCGAGCACGTCCGCGCCGACCTGATCGGTTCCGCGCACGCTTGCGCCGTTCTCGCGCATATCTGCTTCAACAGCGTCCTCAATGCGGGCTGCGGCGGCGTCGTGGCCGAGGTGGCGCAGCAGCATTGCGCCGGCGAGGATTGCGGCGGTGGGGTTTGCCTTGTTCTGGCGGGCGATGTCCGGTGCGGAGCCGTGTACGGGCTCGAACATGGAGGGGAACTCGCCGACGGCGTTGATGTTGCCGCTTGCCGCGTAGCCGATACCGCCGGTCACTGCACCTGCGAGGTCGGTGATGATGTCGCCGAAGAGGTTGTCGGTGACGATCACGTCGAAGCGGGCGGGGTCGGTGACCATGAAGATGGTGGTCGCGTCAATGTGCAGGTAGTCGGTCTCAACCTCGGGGAATTCAGCCGCGATTTCGGTGAAGTAGCGGTTGTAGAGGCGACCTGCGTGAGTGAGCACGTTGGTCTTGTGCACGAGGGTGACCTTCTTGCGGCGGGTGGATGCCAGCTCGAAAGCATAGCGGACCAGGCGCTCCACACCGTGCGCGGTGTTGAGGGAGACTTCGGTGGCGATTTCGTGCGGGGTGCCGCCGCGGATGACTCCGCCGTTGCCGATGTAGGGGCCTTCGGTGCCTTCACGCACGACCACAAAGTCGATGTTGCCGGGGTTGGCGAGCGGGGAGACTGCGCCGGGGTACAGGCGGGAGGGGCGCAGGTTGATGTAGTGGTCAAAGGCGAAGCGCAGCTTCAGGAGCATTTCGCGTTCGATGAGGCCGGAGGGAATCTTGCCGCTGCGCGGGTCTGCACCGATGGCGCCGAAGAGGATCGCGTCGTGCTGCTTGAGGGCGTCCATGGTGGAGTCGGGCAGGGTTTCACCGGTTTCCAGCCAGTGCTCGGCGCCGAGCTTGTAGTGGGTGGGGGTTACGGTGATGTTTTCGAGCTCGCAGGCGCGGGTGAGGATGCGCTGGGCTTCGGTAATGATTTCGGGGCCGATGCCGTCGCCGGGGATGACGGCGAGGTCGATGCTACGTGCTTCAGTCATGCCTCTACCGTAATACGCGCCGCGGGTGGGCGGTAGAGTGTGCGGGCGGGTTCTCAGACTCTGGGCTAGGCAGGGGTGGGCTAGATGGGCACTGCAGATTAAAACAATATTCCCCGGCTGAATATTCAGCCGGGGAATATCGTTTATCTACGAGTTCTCACAGGGTAAGAACTTAGACGCTATTAGGAGCGCTCGCAGAGGTAGACCTTCACGTAACCGGGGTTACGAACGCCGGATGCCTTCGCAGCGTTGTTAGCGGATGCGATGGCACCGCCGGTAACACTGGGAGCAACGTAGGAGCCACCAGCGCCACCTGCGCCTGCCTGAAGCAGTGCGCTAACATTCTGGCGGTAACGAGTGGGCTCTTCGTTACCGTTCCACTTCTGGGAGGTGATGATGGAGGAGAGGCCTCGAGCAGCACCGGAGCCACCGCCACCGTAGCCTGCGCCACCACCTGCGGAGACAACAGTCTGGTAACCGTTGAAGGACTTACGGGTGGAGTCCTCGTCCAGGTTGGTCTTATCGTTGAGGTTAACAGGGTTGGTCGCGTGAACGATTTCCAGCTTGGAGATATCGTTGTTGTCAATCTGGTAGGAGTATGCGAAGACGCCGTCTGCACCCTTACCGTCGAAGCCGGAGCCACCCTTGTCACCAGCGGTAGCGGAGCTGAAGAGCTCCTGCTTGTTCTGGCTCTTGAAGCCCAAAACGCCGTAGACATTACCCAGGGTGGAGTACAGCAGGGGCTGCTCGCCACCTGCACCACCCTGACCGTTACCGCCACCGTGACCACCGGCAACCTTCATAGCGGTGCCATCAGTAGTGTGCGGCTTCAGAACGGTGTAGTGAGAGATGGAGGTCTCAGCGCTGTCACCGACTGCTGCGGATGCGCTTGCACCTGCGGGCAGAACGGACTTAACGTCGGGGTCGCTCAGGCGGGTGGTGGAAGCGTCGACTGCCTTGGGGTTGTAGTACTTACCCGAGGGCATGTTGTTGGTACCGGGCTGGGTACGGATACCCGCACCGCCACCGCCACCTGCAACAGCAACCGGGGTGCCGTTGATGATCAGAGCGGAGGAACCGCCGCCGGAACCACCGTAGAGGTAACGCTTCATGTCGGAAGGCTTGGACCAGTTAGCGTCAACCTGAGCCTTGACGTCAGCGGGAACGGGCTGATCGTTGACGTCACCACCGTTACCGTAACCCTTACCACCGGTTGCGGGGCGGGTCTGCCACAGTGCGGGGCTGTCGACGCCCCTGACGGACTCCAGGTAAGCCACACCACCGGAAGCTGCGACCAGCTCGATGACCTGGCCTTCCTTGACGGGGATTACACCGGTCACGAGAGCACCGGAACCACCAGCAACCTGGTTGGAACCGCCACCTGCGCCACCAGCAACCTCGAACTTGATCTTGTCGACCTTCGCGGGAACGGTGAACTTGACGGTGTCCTTAGCGCCGGAGGGCTGACCGGAAATGTTGAACTTGGGAGCAGATGCGTAGTCGCACTCAGTGGAAGATGCAAAAGCGGGAACTGCAGCAGATGCTGCGACAACCGGAGCAGCCCATGCTGCGCCAGCGACAACCTTGCGGCGAGAAATGTTAGTAGACATGTATGTCCTTCGAGAGTGATGTCATTTTGAGGAATAAAAGTTATCACCCGCCGTCGTGCGCGGCGAAGAACGTCACCTGATGAGATTCGAGTGAGTGAAGTAGGCTTGTGCCTAACCTCTGGTGATAACGACATAATGCTGTAACCGGTCCCCTGCTTAGGGACTTTCGCGTTTCAGAGCGCTTGGTGTTCGCTCTGCGAGGTCATAGACCATCGGCGTAGATTTCGGGTACAGCCAAAACTATACCCATCAAGGACCTACACCGCAATGGTTCCAAAAATGGTTTGATGAGGGGGTTTCCCTTAAACTCTCCGCCTTGGTTGAAGGTTTTTCAACCAAAATAGGTTACTTAAGGGAGTTATGGGTCTCATAAACCCGAATTCGAACCCCATACAACCCCAAACTCTCAAGCTTTAGTTGAATAAATAATCTATAAAAAAGTAATTAAGGTCACTAAAAATAGCTGTTTTTGGCGTGTCATACTCACTCAAGCACACAACCCCACACGCAAACCCACAAAATATTCCTGCACATGAGAGCAAAAAGAGGCTCCCAATCCCGCCCCACCACCCCGATACACTGGAAACATGCCCCTTAAGCACACCGAACCCCAGCAGAACCCACAGCACAGCACAGAGACAGCCGAATCAGGCTACACCGTAACGCATACCCACGGCAGCTCAGAAAACAGCGGCCTGCCCGCCGACGCAATCAGCGCCTCCAGCCGCGTGCAAAACTACCTCAGAGACAAACGCGGCTGGATGAACGTCATCGTCGTCGCGCACATGCAGTTCTTCTGCTGCGTACTCTCCGTTGCCTTCATCAACGGCTACGGCTGGATCCCGCTCATCTCCGCGCTCTGCAGCACCACCGCGCTCTACTTCCGCTACCGCTTCCCCTACGGCAGCATCTACGTGGTCATCGCGGCGCTCTGCCTCACCCTCGTGGAGCCCTACCCCGGCTCACTCGCCATCACCTGCTACCCGCCGGTCAGCCTCGCCGCCTACCACACCGGCAGGCACTGGACCCGCCGCGCCCGCTTCCGCGCCCTCATTCTCGGCTGGGTCGGCGCACTCGCCGTCACCGTGCAGGCCTCGCTCTCGTTCCTCTACCACTGGGACGACATACCCGCCCGCATCTTTATCTCTCTGATGCTCGGCGTGCTCTGCGGATCCATCTTCACCGTCTTCTGGTTCCTCGGCGACTCCCGCCGCATGCGCGAACTCCGCAGTGAGGAATTCAAAGAACGCGCCCGCCGCCTCGAATACGAGCAGGAACAGGAACGCCGCCTCGCCGCGCAGGACGAACGCACCCGCATCGCCCGCGAAATGCACGATATCGTGGCGCACTCGCTCTCCAGCATTATTTCCCAGGCGGACGGGGCACGCTACGCCGCCGCGAGCGCCCGCACCGCGCGCGCCCAGCAAACACAACAGGCGCAGCAGGCAGAGCAGCAAACTGAACAGGCAGAGCAGTCGGGTCAGGCTCAGCAGAACGAACCGGATATTGCCGAGCAGACCCTCGAACTCATTGCAGACACGGCGCGCGACTCCCTCACCCAGATGCGTTCCCTCCTCGGGCTACTTCGCACGGACGAGGCAACCGCCTACGCACCCGTTCCCACCCTCAGTGATGTGCCCGCCCTCGTGGAGCAGAGCCGCCGCGCCGGGCTACCCGTCACCTTCACCGGAATCACCGGCACCATGGCACGCACCCTACCGCAGGGTGCCGAGCTGGCGGCGTACCGCACCGTGCAGGAGGCGCTCACCAACGCGCTCAAGCACTCCCCCGGCGCCGCAACCATCGTCACCATTCACTGGGGCGAGGACGGTCTGCAGTTGCGGGTTCAGAACGACCCGGTTTCCTCTGCCGCGGCTCAGCACACAGCTCGCCCGGTACCCGGTAGCGGCAACGGTCTGCGCGGCATGAGCGAGCGCATCGCCCTCTACCACGGCACCCTCACCTACGGTCTGCAGCCTGACGGCGGCTGGCTCGTTGAGGCGGCGCTGCCCTACCGCGACCTCTAATACCCGTGCCCTCTACTACCTCGTGATCTAGGATTGAAACTATGTACTCTTCTGCACCACAGACTTCTGCACCACAGACTACCCAGCCGATCCGCGTGATGCTCGTTGACGACCAGCGCCTAGTGCGCGGCGGCTTGAGCATGCTCGTCAACTCCCAGCCAGACCTGCAGGTCGTCATGGAAGCTGATGACGGCCTGGCGGCAATTGACGTTTTTGACCGCATGGTGTCTGAGGGGCAGGCGCCGCAGGTCATCCTCATGGATGTGCGCATGCCTCACTGCGACGGCCTGGAGGCGGCGCGCCGTATTCTGGAGCGTGACGGCGAGCGTGAAGTTTCCGAGGATGAACGGGTGCGCATTATTATGCTCACGACCTTCGATATTGATGAGTACGTGTATTCGGCGGTGCGTGCGGGTGCGAGCGGTTTCTTGTTGAAGGACACCCCGCCGGAGCAGCTGCTGGAGGCGATTCGTACGGTGCACCGCGGCGATGCGGTGATTGCGCCGTCTGCAACTCGCCGTCTGTTGGAGCAGATGATTCCGGTGCTGGACTCCCCCGCTCCTGCTGCTCCTGTTGTTCCTGCCGCCGAGTCTGTTCCTGTTACTCCCCCGGCTGCTGAGCTTCCTAAGGCGACGTTTATTCCGGCTGAGCATGCAAGCTTTGAGCCTGTGCAGGATTATCCGCATCGTAAGTTGATTGAGCAGTTGTCGCCGCGTGAGTTTGAGGTGCTGGGTTTGATTGCGCGCGGCTTGTCGAATGCGGAGATTACGCGGGAGCTGGTGCTGTCGGAGGCGACGGTGAAGACGCATGTGTCGCATGTGTTGGCGAAGTTGGGTGCGCGTGATCGTGTGCAGGCGGTCATTATGGCGTATGAGGCGGGTATCGCCCACTAGCGCTCCTTTATATAAGGGCACAGCAGAATAGAGGACACAGTGAAGCCCCGGCGGGCGCCTCCTTTTCGAGGCACCCTCCGGGGCTCTTTAGTTAAGTAGTTTCTTCTATCTCGTCGATGATTCGTTCAAAGTCGCTCATCAGCTCAGGCAACTTATTCCGGGCGACGTCCCATAGGACAGCAAAATCAACGCTCACATAGCTATGAGAAATGATGTTACGAATAGCAATGAGGTACTGCCATTCAGCCCGTTCATACCGTTCATAATCTTCTGGGTATTTTGAACGAATCCTGTTGAGGGTTTCGCCTATGACCTGAAAGCGCATGCAGAGCGCGTCCTGGACTACCCCGTTTGAATCGTCTATCAGGGCTTCATATCGCTCGGGCGTAAAAGCGTAGATACGCTGAGCTGACTCAAGAATCAGAGAGAAGTCGTCAAGCGAGCTTTTCATAGCGGCAACTCCACCATGTCAGGTTCTGCCTCCGCATAGATGCGAGGGCGCAACCGGGTGACCATATCAACGCTACGGCCGGTCAACTGTTCAATGCGGTGCTGAGCATCCACCATCTGCATGAACTCGTCAAAAGGGGCTACACCCGGCATCTGCACCAAAAAATCCAGGTCGCTGGTTTCGGTCAGCTTACCGCGGGCGGCGCTGCCGAAGAGTCGGGCACGGCGCACACCAGCGTCACGGAGGATCTGAAGAACCTCCGCTTCATGGGGTAGCGTGTACCCGCGACGCAGATTGGGGTGGCTAGTGCTCATACACCCATCATACGCGCAAAGCCATGCTACAGGTCAGCTCCAAGAATCTGAGAGCACAAGCACGGCAGACTAGAGGACACAGTGAAGCCCCGGAGGGCGCCTCCCTTATCGGGGCACCCTTCCGGGGCTTTCTCACGCCGAGTATCCGGGTTTGCCGGGTACTGTGACTATGCCAGGTACAGCGGGTTAGCCGCGCATACCCTCAACCGGGGACATGCGAGCCGAACGAGCCGCCGGCAAAGCCGAAGCCAGCATCGCGGCGAGCACACCCACAACGAGGATGACCACGTACCAGACGTACGGCAGGTCAAGCACCAGCGGGGCGGAAGCACTCATGGAAGACATAATAATCTGCGCCGAGAGGCTACCAATCACCGCACCGGAAACCATACCGAGCACCACAGCGGCGAGCGTAATCAGAATCGCCTCAATGGAGATCATGCGGCGCAGCTGCTTGCGGGACAGACCCAGCGAGCGGAGCATCGCGTTCTCGCGGCGGCGTTCGTTGACCGACAGGGTCATCGTGTTCGCCACACCAATGATGGAGATGACCACTGCGAGCATGAGCATCACCAGGGTGAAGGTCAGCATAACGGTCAGCAGCTGGTCGTAGGTCTGACGTTCCTGCAAGCCACCGGTGAAGGAGCTGTCAGGGCTGGCTCGGTTCAGGTCAGCCTGCAGGGTCGCGTTCTCGCTACTGGTCAGCGGGGAGGCGGCGCGCACCAGAACGACGGTGTCGTTACCGGTTGCCTGGCTGGTGACGGTCAGGTGAGCTGCCTTCGTCTGAGCTTCCTTGTCACCGCTGGCGATTGCTTCTTCCAGGCGCTTCTGAGCTTCCTCAGCGGCAGGGTTAGCAACCTTTTGCGGGTTCTTGGCGTCCTGCAGCTTGGCGGCGGTGGCAGGGTTGACAATCAGCAGGTTCTGCTTGGTTGCGGACTTGACGGGCTTGAGTTCCACTTCGCCGAGCGGGCCGTGTGCCTTCAGACGGCTGGACTCATTCAAACCAGCGGACTTCCAGAGGCCCTGCGGTACGAGCACGGTGTCATCGGCAAGGTTTGAGTTTTCGCCCGGCAGGATTGCCTTCAGATCGGAGGAGCTCAGCGCCACCAGGTCGGAATTCTGGTTGGCGGTCTGGCCTTCGTACTCGACGGTGTAGTCAACCACACCGGCTGCGTAACCAACAGCGGATGCCTGAACGTTCTTAATACCCTTGACCTTGGAGGCGATTTCCTCCGCCTTGGTCACGGTGGAGGCTGCCTCGGACTGGTCATACGAGCTGTACTTTGCCTGCGCAGAAATCGGGTACTGCTGATCCAGGGCCTTGGTCAGCGAGGCGCTCAGCACCGAGTAACCGGTCAGCACAGTCGACACGACCAGGGTACCCACCAGCACGGCACGACCGGTGGAGACGGTGCGCTTGGGCGAACGCAGTGCGTTGGCGAGCGCCAGCTTGCCGGTCTGGGTGCGGGTGACCTTACCGAGGGCACGTACCAGCGGCGGCAGTACCAGCGGGGTGATGAGGAAGACCGCAATACCGAGCAGCAGTGCGGCCCCCATCATGAGGAGGATGGCCTTATTGCCAGCACCCTCACCGGAACCCTGGTTCTGAGCCAGCATAACCAGGCCGATACCTGCGGCACCGAAGACCAGACCCAGGATCGGGCCAACCTTGCCGGGTTTGCGCACCTCAAGGTTGGTGTGCTCGCTCATCGCGCTAATGGGCGAGATGCGCAGGGCGCTTCGTGCCGGGGAGAGCGACGCCAGAACCGTGACAATGGTGCAGATCAGGGTACTGATAATCACCGGGGTGATTGAGTACGAGATCATGATGGTGGTGAGGTTTGCACCAACCAGCATGCCGACCGGGTAGGTCAGCAGCGCACCGATGAGGGAGAACACCACGCCCACGGTAATGGATTCGATGAGTAGCATCCGTACGAGGGAGCCGCCACGGGCACCGAGGGTACGCAGCAGAGCCAGTTCACGGATGCGCTGGCCGACCAGCACCGCGAAGGTGTTGGAGATGACGAAGGAGGAAACCAGCAGAGCCAGTGCCGCGAAGGCACCCAGGACCACGCTAATGGAGGTGAAGACCGTGGAGATACTCTTCTGGTAGTCTTCCAGCAGCTTCTGACCGGTCATGACGCGCGGGTCGTTCTTGGTGTCGCCGCTGCTGAGGGTATCCTGCAGGCTCTTGAGTTTGGCGTCGGTTACGCCGTCCTTGAACTTGAGGTAGATGAGGTTCGCGCCAGCCATGTTCCGGTAGCCTGCCGCGGAGCTCTTGTTTTCTGTCTCGGCTGCTTTCAGGGTGGCTTCGCCGAGGTTGGTGCCGCCAATGAAGACAGCCTGGTTGGTGGTGGAGCCTTCAAAACCGGGGTCGAACAGGCCGACGACGGTGTATTCGGCGGTCTTGTCAGTACCGGGGGCGCTGACGGATTCTACAACGTCGGTGCTGGTAACCTTGCCGTTCAGCGAGAGGTTGTGCTTCTTCGCGAAGTAGGTGGAGACCATGATTTCGTGGTCGCTACTGGGGATTTTACCCTGCACCTTGTACGGGAAGAGGCTCGAGTCGGCGGGCAGCTGGTTGTACTGCACGAGGGTTTTCTGATCGCCGGTACCGAGCGCACCTGAAACGGCATACTGAACCCAGTAGCCGGAGAGCAGGTCGCTCTTTTCTACTTTCTGAATCTGGTCACGAGTCAGGTAGATAGAGGTGCTGTCTTTACCGTCGGAGGTTGTAGCGGCGGAGGCGACGACCGCCTCGGCGCGGGAGAGCACGTCACCCACGGAGGAGTTGACGGTCGCCTGCAACGAATTGGTAAGCATCATAATGGCGGCGATGAAGAAGGATGAGATCGCGATGCCTATGCCCGTGAGGATATATTTTCCTTTGGAGGCGCGCAGATTGGAGCGCGCCACCGTGTTCAGTGTGGTTGCCACGGCTTATCGACCTTCCAGCTGTGCCATTGCGCCGAGGACGGCGTCGTAGGTGGGTTCGATCATTTCGCCGGCGACCATGCCGTCCTTGATGAAGACCACGCGATCTGCGTAGGAGGCAGCGTTTGCGTCGTGGGTGACCATGAGGATGGTCTGTGCGTGGTCGGTTGCGGCGGCACGCAGCAGGCGCAGCACCTCGGCGCCGGAGTTGGAGTCGAGGTTACCGGTCGGTTCGTCGGCGAAGACCACTTCGGGGCGTGCGAGCAGGGCGCGCACGATGGCGACGCGCTGCTGCTGACCGCCGGAGAGCTGTTCGGGGCGGTGGTCGAGGCGGGTTTCCAGGCCGAGGGTCTTGACCAGGTAGTCGCGCCACTGCGGGTCCGGCTTCTTACCGGCGAGGCCCAGGGGCAGGTCAATGTTCTGGCCCGCGGTGAGGGTGGGCACCAGGTTGAACGCCTGGAAGATGAAGCCGATGTGTTCGCGGCGGAATTCGGTGAGGGCGTTGTCCTTCAGACCGAAGAGCTCGGTACCGCCAATACGGATGGAGGTTGCCGGGTTCGGGTCGGGGGTATCCAGGGTTGCGATGGTCTGCATCAGCGTGGACTTACCCGAGCCGGAGGGACCCATAATGGCGGTGAACTTGCCCTGCTCAAAGTCGACGGAGACGTTGTTGAGGGCGTGGACGGTGGCTTCACCCATGCCGTAGGTTTTGGAAAGGTTTCGTGCGGAGACGGCGACCTGTGCCGTCTGTGCGTGAGGAGTTGTCGTAGTCATAGTTCAATTATTTCACGCAGCATGGCGCTGACTACAGGGTTTTTCTCATCCTCCAGGTTGATTTTGGCGGGTGTTCACCGGGTCTTGACCTGCGGATGCGAAGGTTCCCCGCTCATTCCACGGGTTGAGCTGAGCCTGTGGCGGGCTGGGCGGGGCGCAGGCCTCATCCTTAAGGATGAGTGGCGGCGCAATCTGCGTTCTCGCCCCGCAGCCCTTACCCCGCATCATTGCCCTGCTTCTCTGCCTCCCATCTCTGCCCGCGCCTACACCTATATATGTGTATGCGAAAAGCCCCCGGGTCCTCCCCCATCTGGGGGGGTCAGGAAGCCGGGGGCTTTCATAGACTATCCGTTACAGCGCTATCAGTTACGGCGCTGTCCACTGATGCTCAGGCAGCTGTTATGCCTTGGGTGCTTCGTAGCGGGGGAACACCGGTGCGGGTGCGGGCAGTTCGGTGCCGGGCACGAGTGCGGTGCCGAGGGCTGCGAACTGGCGTGCGTCGCCTTCGGGTACGCCGAGCAGGGTCAGCAGCTTGGCGGTTGCGTCGGGCATGACGGGCTGCAGCAGCAGGGCGACCTGGCGTACGACCTCAAGGGTTACGTACAGCACGGTGTTCATGCGGTCGAGTTCGCCGTTCTTGCGCAGGGTCCAGGGTTCCTGCTCTGCGAAGTAGGCGTTGGTGTCTGCGAGGACGGTCCAGATGCGTTCCAAAGCGCGGTGGAATGCCTGCTCGTCGAAGTCTGCACGGACGGGCTCGTAGAGGGCTGCCGCCTGGTCGAGGATCTGGCGGTCGGCTTCGGTGAATTCGCCGTGGGTGGGGACGGCGCCACCGCAGTTCTTGGCGACCATGGACAGGGAACGCTGGGCAAGGTTGCCGAGGTTGTTTGCCAGGTCGGAGTTGATGCGGTTGATGATGGACTCTTCGGAGTAGGAGCCATCCTGGCCGAAGGACACTTCACGCATGAGGAAGAAGCGGACGGCATCCAAGCCGAATGCGTCGACGAGGTTTGCGGGGTCGACAACGTTACCGACGGACTTGGACATCTTCTCGCCGTTGACGAGCAGGAAGCCGTGGCCGAACACGCGCTTGGGCAGCTCGACTCCGGCGGACCACAGGAATGCGGGCCAGTAGATGGAGTGGAATCGGGTGATGTCCTTACCGATGAGGTGCAGGTCGGCGGGCCAGTACTTGGTGAACAGTTCGTTATCGGTGTCGGGGTAGCCGAGGCCGGTCAGGTAGTTGGTGAGGGCGTCGACCCACACGTACATAACGTGCTTGTCGTTGCCGGGTACGGGTACGCCCCAGTCGAAGGTGGTGCGGGAGATGGACAGGTCGTTGAGGCCGCCCTTGACGAAGGAGATCAGTTCGTTGCGGCGGGATTCGGGGTAGACGTAGCCTTCGTTGGCGTAGAGTTCGAGGAGCTTGTCGCCGTACTTGGAGAGGCGGAAGAAGTAGGATTCTTCTTCGGTCCATTCGACTTCGGTGCCGGTGGTGATGGCGTAGCGCTGGCCGTCGCGGACTTCGGTTTCGTCTTCTGCGTAGTAGGCTTCGTCGCGTACGGAGTACCAGCCGGCGTACTTGTCGAGGTAGATGTCGCCGTTTTCTTCCATGCGCTTCCAGATGGCCTGGGATGCGACATAGTGGTCGGGGTCGGTGGTGCGGATGAAGCGATCGTAGCTGATGTTCAGCGCGTCGTTCATTGCTTTGAAGCGTGCGGAGTTCTCGTCGGCGAGTTCCTTAGCGGTCTTACCGAGTTTTTCGGCGGTGGTCTGCATCTTCTGGCCGTGCTCGTCGGTGCCGGTCATGAAGCGCACGTCGAAGCCGTCGAGGCGCTTGAAGCGGGCTAGCACGTCGGCTGCGATGGTTTCGTAGGCGTGGCCGATGTGCGGGTTGCCATTGGGGTAGGAGATGGCGGTGGTGATGTAGAACGGAGTTGCAGTCATAACTTTCAGTTTACCGCAGTCTTAGGCTAGGCTCTCACCGGGGTTACACTCTGGAACGCGGTATAACGCTCAGCCGCCATGCAACACACCAAAACGCGACAGCCCTTCCCCGCCCCAGTTCGCTAGGCACGGGGCGCACATACTGAACCACCGCACATCTACCGCAACCCCGGCGGGATTTGCTCGAGGTTCGGCACCCTCCTCGCTCCTACAGGGGCACCCGCCCTCGCTTCGCTTCGGGCACCCTGATGTCGCTACGGAGGCCACCGAAACCTCCACGCACCCGCCTAACCGGTGCAGCTACGTTTTCCGGAAGCGCCCTCAGGGTGTCACACGGACGCTCTCCGCAGCGAAGCAAGGAGGGGCGGAGCGTCCGGGCGACGGGTGCCCCTGCGTAGGCGCGGAGGAAACATGTAGCGCACCCCGTAGTCTTGGGAGACGCGAGGTACCCACCCAC
>ERZ1036435.454-NODE-454-length-17561-cov-3.673883_pt1 | contig 17561 bp, 24 predicted proteins | sample MGYA00514223_ERZ1036435 | MGnify/ENA primary metagenome ERZ1036435 (study PRJEB33795, sample SAMN09464927) | human gut metagenome | host: Homo sapiens | place: USA: Stanford, California | collected 2016-08 | study: EMG produced TPA metagenomics assembly of the... | reverse complement strand
ATAATACCCGGTTGCATGGATTATCTGGGTGTTTTCGCCATCAGCAGCCGCAAAAAGCCGTTGGTCGCCGAAAGCATTAAAAATATCTGAGAAGTTGCTGTTTATTTTAACGCCGCCATCGTATAAGATATCGCCTGTCGAGGCGTTACCAATTTCACCTACGTTTACGACTTCTTTTGGAATTTGTGTGAATGCCATAGTGTACCTCAATATGTTTATAGAGATATTTATAAACAAAAATGGGAGCCTTACGGCTCCCTAATTAGAATTCAAAGATGATACTAACTTCTTCAGTTTGGTCCATTGACCTAATGATTGGTTGTCTATTTTCCATATAAATGATTTCACCTGACTGTCTAAACAAACTTACAGCAGGATAAGAACCTTTAGTGGCCTTAACATTAGGGTCATTAGGATTCTTTTTAGCTTCTAGCGGATTGCTAATAACAGCAAGCTGCCTGAATCCGGTATTGCCTGGTAAACTAAATTCTGGGAAATAGACAGAGTCTAAGAAAGCTTTAAACCGTACACAGTTGGCTTTAAGGCGATAAATGATGTCATAATCATATTGTTGCCAACTGATATTATTATGGTAACCCCATCTTTGCGGGTCTGCTGCTACTTCTTCAGGCCATGGAACGACAATATATTCATTAGTGCAGCGGTTAATAGAAACGTCCGGCGGGATCTCGTAAAGATATTCCCAGTAATATCCGTCGCCGGTATCTATAATACCATTAGTGCCACCACTAGTATCCGCTCGGCCTCTAGGAACGATAGATGAAGAATTTGACGGAGTCCATTTACCACCTAATGCGAGACATTCGTCTTTGCTAGATAGTTGTCCAATAGAACACATACCGTTATTTGGAACGTCAACGCACTTATAAACTAGCCAGCCAGCTCCGACTTCAGTTTTATTATATGGTGCGTTATTAGTAACTACGATATCACCAATTAAAAATGTTGAGTTGCCATATCGCGAATCACCCCAATCACGCCTTGGAATAACGCAATCTAACATACTCGGGTCTACTTTAACAGCGCCCATCATGTTAGTCCAGATATCAACAACCCCGTCAGTACTATCTGAAGGATACGGAGGAGCAAATCCTGGTTCGTTTTCATTAGCAGACCATGGAGTCGATTTGCCGAAGCTTATATACATTGTATTTTGTTCTGCACCATCTCCGACGGATTTATAGAACGTGTACATTTTTTCAGTACGAAATTTAGAAGTAATAACAGCGCGATAAATCGCGCTGTTCACTGATGCTAATGCAGATGTGGACATTTATTCACCTATATTGACCTGGGTTGGATTCTCAGGATCACGAGGATTTCCTACATTATCTTTAAGTCGTTCATCGACTAACTCTCTGTAACAAGAGAATGTTACAGCAGACTGGTCAAATAAAGGACTATACCGCTTACGTCTTTCACAAGGGCCTTGGCCTTGGAATTGATTATTATTCGCTGTGATATATTCTTGAGTACACGGATAAGGAACGCCTTTGTTTACATTGTCGTAGTAAATAGGGTCACCCCATGCGTCTCGTTCTATAGTTCCAGTAGGCGAAATAGCGGCGTTTCTGTCAGGATAATATGAAGGAATACCTGAGTCCCACTTATAGTTCTTGAGCTTATTTATGATAGTTTCAACATGTTTCATACTAAGACCAGAGTTAATAAACATTGTGATCAAAGTAATGCCGATGAAGCCGAAACCGACCGGATGAACAAATCTCAGTACGTCATCTCTGTATCTAGAAGTAGGAAGAGAAGAACGAATTTTCATCACATAATAAGAACGAGAACGGTTAATGTATTCTATGGTATTAGAAATAAGTTCTTTACCTCGAACACCGACAACAATCATACCTTCAAAAGACGTTTTTTCAGATTTAACTTCTTGTCCAGCGATAAATCGACCTATCATATTATGAATGGTCATACGCCACAGAAGCTTACCGTCAACGTATTCACGCTCAATATATGTCACATTACAACGACCTGATGCAGTATAAATCGTTCTTCCCACAATATCATCATTGATATTATCAGAATCGACAACTATATCATACTCGGTGCTGTTTTTAGATTCGATATCAATTTCAACATCTTCATTATACAAGAGCTTGAACAAGAACTGATAGCTTTCTTCAATACCTTTTGTGGCATAGAAGTCATTTTTACGAGCTTCGAAGAAACGAACAACAGCATCTCTTTGGTCCTTTGACAGATAGATATTACGTTTGTAAACTTCAGACCATAAGTATTCCCAAGCGTGTTCTTCACGTGGGTACTTATCACGAACAAGGTTCAGAAGCTTATTGTAATGAGTCCCGTATCCTTTAGAAATGAACTGCAAGTAATAATTACTAAACGCCTCAAAGTTGGTATCTTGAAGCAAATAACTATCTGGCATCATTTTACGAACTAATGGAACCAAATCCGGATCTTGGAGACCAGTATCTTCTGTTGGGGTCCAAGGAACTTCATGTTCTTGGTTTTGTAAAAATGCTTTGAACATCACATTTTTAGGTTTCCAAGTAATCTTAACATAATCTCTGACTCTGTATTCAAATTCATAGAACCCTACTAAAGTACCATCAGGCTCATGAAACATAATGCCGGAGGCATATTTTAAGAAGCTATCGAACTCTACGTTAGGACAATAGAATACGCCATCGCCTTTATTCCAAACTTCATGCAAAATACGGTTAGGATCTGTTAAAGACAGAGTATCAACATACTTGGTATAAGTAGTGTTGTTATAAACTACTAAAGCATGGTCCGTAGTAGTAACCCAGTTTCTATTTCCAGAACGGGCCATCCAGTTAAACCAAGGCTCAGCATAAAATTTCATACGACCAGGTTTAAACTCTTCCCATCCACTATTTTCGTTAGATCGGAAGCTCATCATATGCCAATGTTTATCATGATGGTACTGATACGGAGCATAATATGAAATGGCTTCTGTAACCTTGGCAGGGTATTCTAAAGGAAGTTCATTATCAGGAACATATTCGTTATACCGAAAGTCGCCAGAGCTAAAGAACAATTCTTGGCCATCAGTGGACATACTAGACCATCCGTGCTCAATTCTCCTGCGTTCTTCTGCTGTAGTACCAAAAACTCTTCTAAAGCTTAAAGTATCTTCGTCAAATACGTAAACGCCTTTAATTGCTTCAGCTTCTTTAGATACGCATTCAACATTTTTAGGGTCAGATGCATCAAGCCCTGCGGATTTTAAACGGCCTGTAATAAGAGCAAAGATTTTGCCGCCGATAGAATCCATTTTATAACAAACAGCTAGGTCATCACCGGTTATTCTGATTATTTCAGGCTCAAATAACTTTTCACCGAATGTAGGGGACCCAATAACGGTATCAACTGGAGCTTGTTTTAATTTAATTCTGCGAACTGTGTCTCTGGCTACACCGTATAAGTGTGTATTGTTAACGGTCATAGCTTCTACTCTAGTATTAAGAATACCAGGCCATGAAGCATATACACCGAAGATTTCTACTTCGAACCCTAAATTAAGTTGGTCACCTAACTTAGTAAATGTTACTTCGTTATCGCTAAAACGAACTTCATCTGAGGACCAACGAACATCGCTGGATTTACGGCCATAGAACACTTTATTATAGCCAAGGACGTATGTAGTAGTGTTGGATTGATAAACACATGTCCTTGAAACAGGATTGCCTACGCGATCACTAAAGAGGCGTACGTAGTGCCAGTTTTGGCCTTTATCATTAGATACTTTGACCATGTGCTGGAAACGTTCAAACAGATAGAGGTTGCCATCTATTTCAGCAAGCATGGTTCTGTCTTTATCTACACAGACCGCTTCTATAGGCCCTTGAATTTCATGGAATTCATCTTCACCTAAAACATATTGCTTAACTTGTGAAAGATCTTTATATTCGGTAGAGATAGGAAAGTTTTCAGCCATCAATGATGCCTGTAATGCAGCCGTATTGAAGTTAACATAGTTCATATGGTTCTTAATGAACTTTTCTTCAATGAACGGTTTCATAAGCATGAATTGGCTCATCTGTTCAAATGTGTAGGCGTTAACTTCAAATGTTTCAAAGTCTTCAGTTTCTACCCATTCCGAAGGTTCGAATCCTGCCGCGGTCGATTGTACACGCATTCTGTACGTGGTCATAGGACGCAAGTTATTTGCGAACCATTCGTTTTCAGTGGTATAACCTAGTGCACGCCAACTTAAAGAAGAACGGTCGAGAAGTCGACCGGTTTCATCTTCGATTTCGGCTATTTCTACAAAATAGTAGAAGTTTGCACCAACGTCATCCCAACGAATATTGACCTGGTTCGCTGATAGCTTGTGAATACGTAAGCTGGTGACGAAAGGTGCAATTGTCATTGAGTAATTGGCTCCAATGTGATAGTTGTGTATTGAGGGCGTAAATCGTTCTCAAATACGATAAGTGTTCCATCTCTTGAGAAAATAATATCTTGACTTGGCGTAGAATAAAGCTCGATGCTTTGGTCTTCAAAACGATCTGAAGTTACACCAAGAGCCCCAAGGTTCCAATAGATGTTATCACCCGGATAAGAGATTTCGCCGACTTTATAAAATTTAGTACGACCTTCTATAGTAGGTTTATTAAAATCGGATCCTGTGTACGGTGTAATATGTGTATTCTCAACAATATCACCGTCTCGGAAAGGCCCTATAACAATATTCCCTTTTCCTAACTCATCAGGATCTGCCCCGTAAATTCTAACAGGATAATTCAGGTCGGAATTAGCTACAAAAGAAATTTCGCTTGACTCTAAAGTCCGCTTATTGATTTGATTATAGTATTTAATACCGCTTTCAGGAAGAACAAAATAATTAACAACTTCGCGAACTAACTGGATTGTAGCAGATGACCCTAAAATACTAATATTTGCATCATCTACATAAGTCAACATTTTAGACTTACTAAATGAGCTATTGAAGATTTCTACTTCATCGCGATAATAAGTATCTATCTGGTCTAAAATTTTATTTTCAAGCCACTGTTCAGACTCTTGCAGTTTATTCATGGCATAAGAAACTTTAACATTTTGCTTAATGAACAAATAATCTGGAGACATAATAGCTGGAGTAATAGGAGCTAATGTAAACGGCTCTAAGTAAGCTTTAATATCTTCTCTCTGGACAGCAGTCAGTTGTAGACCTGATTTTGGTTTAATTGCAATGAATGCATAACCTGGTTTATCTTGGTCTGTAAAGCATTGAACAGCCTGAACAATATTACCAAAACGAGAACTAACAAAACTTTCATAATCTGACTTAGAAACGCAGCGCATTTGGGATTCACGTTTCAAAGTAGCAAGTTCTCGAATACGTTCAATTCCTTCAGGGTCGCCGCCACCATCAGCGCCAACATAATCAGGAGAATTGGTCCAGTTTTCAATGATTTTATTAACAGTAACATATTGAAGTGTGTCGGCATAACTAAAATCCACGGCCCCGTTAGCAACATCACCCTCTGTACGAATATACTCAATGGTTATTGTGTCATTGCGAGTAGGTTTTAGACCACCAATAAAGTTAGCTTCTAAAACACCGCCAGCTACAGAAGTAGTTTCTACACCTTCGCCAAAGAAGAATTCTGTATCACCATCAACAGTTTCACGCATATAGTAAATGTGCGAAGTGCTTCCGGTATGAACCATTGATCTATCGGTCCAGTTGGTCCATTCAGAACCGTTAACCATTAAGCGAACTTCTGATCTGTCAATATTAGGATCACGGACTAAAATAGGAACTTTAGGGTCGTACTGAATTATCTGGCGAATAATTCGACCTTGAGCGAGCTCAACAACAGGCCAGTAATGTTTGTCATCATCACGTGTTACAACTACATCTTTGGTTGTAACAAAAGAATATGGGTCTGCTGATGTATCCCGAGCATAGGCTAAAAACTTGGTCCCACGCGGAATACTAAGTGATACTGGATTTAAGTCATGGGTAACATCTAGCATAATAGAGGTTTTAGCCGCTGATTTAGAAGCAGGAAGATAACCGTTTTCTTGGGCCGCTTGAACCACTGAACTTCGAAGATTCGCGGTACCTATAAAACTTTCATATACCGCGGTATTAGCAAATTGCTGAATATAAAGAGTATTATAAGCTAAAAGGTCCAGCAGTACGTTGATTCGAGAACCTGAAAAATCGTAATCTTGAAATTCGGATTGACTTGAAAGCCAATCAATAAGATTGTTTTTAATTTCATCAAAGGTTGCACCAACGAATGCTTCTGGGATAGCGTTTGCAGTACGCGTCAACTGATAATTTACTGGTTCTGTAGTAGCCATTAGTGAATAAACACCTTATGTGAAGATTGAGCGATGGTGTCACCGCATGAAATTGGATCGGCCATTTGGGCTGCTTTCTTCCCGTTAACGAATACTTTACTCGTTCTAGCCTCTACGACGCCTCCATGTGTATCGTGAGGCTTCGTTGTTTTTGTGTGTGGTGTAATAGGATCGCCGTCACGAACAACAGCGATACCACCGGTGAATACTTTAGATTGTGTAGCATTTACATCGGTCGGTGGATAAGCATCATGTCCCGTCGTAATGCAATGATTGTACGCTAAGCCTGCCATTAATTCCCCGCATATACGTAATCACGTAGCCTGTTAGCCCAAATGCTCCAGTTGCCTTTAACTGTTTGTGAGTAGACCTTTGTTAGCTTTTTCTCTTCTACAGAGCCACTTCCTGGTTCGCCAGGGACCGCCGGAGTAGTTACGGTATAGATTAACTCAACAGTGTATGCAAATGTCTTAGAAAGCGCCGTAGGGGCCCTGAATAAGTATAGATCTGCTTCTTTTGGAGGAGGTAACTCCTCCCACGCTGAAGCTGGTTTCAGATCATCGCCTTCTCGGTATAAAAGCGCATTAGCACCAAAAGTGAAAATTGAGTTATAGTTACCTGTATAATGGTTTTGAGCTACAGTGATACCGGTTACTGGTTGGTAGTTAGTAATAGTAATTGACTTAAGAGTTTCATCTGCCTCCAAAGAGGCAGTGAAGTATTGGTCTACAAAGTCACCTTCTATAAGTTCTTCTAATGTCGTATTTATTGGAATTATCTGAGCCATAATTAACCTACATCAATTCTGCTACCATCGATAGTGTACTGACCTTGAGCAATAGAACTCATAGAAGCCATCGTCTCAGTCCATGACCCGCCTACATTCCAAGAAACCGTTCCTGCAACGACATAAGACATGTTCCCGCCAATATTCATTTCATGGTTCCCATCCACTTTAGTGGTAGCATTGCCATTTACTTGGATATCCGCATTTCCTTCAACGATAACTTTTACATTACCTTTAACTACAACAGTCCCGTCGCCTTCGATAGTTTTAGTTTCGTTTCCACGAATATAAAGAGTATTATCACCGTCAATTTGCTGACGACGATTGTACATATTATAATAAACTTCGTTTCCACCAACGTTAACTTTCTTATCACCGGAAATCATGATATTCCCATCACCTTGGGTCATATCATAAAGATCGGCAACTGTTTTACGCGTACGGCGCCCGTCAGGAGCAACTTCTTCATAACAACCAGTTGGATGGACCAGTCTATATCGTTCGTAACCGGGTGTGTCGTCAAATTCTTGAACATGGCCCGCTTCAGATTCATACGTATGAACATAAGGATATTCGCCTTTATAAGAACTTTCAGGTTCTTTGAACAGAATCCTTGAATCTGTAGGAGTCCATGGAGCGCTTGGATCGTCAGAATCATCTGAAACCGGAGCAGCAAATAATTGAATCATTCTTCCTTTAGCCTGTTCTGGAGGAACAGGAACACCGTATGACTCTAAATTACCGGTTAAGATAATCATAGATACACGAGAAGCACGGCCTTTAGTCTGATTAAACCAAACAGAATTGCGGGCTTCTTTAAATGCCGTTTGCCAGTCTTCAACAAGCATTGCGTCTAGCATACCTTTGAATTTTGCTAATCCGTGGATGCCCATTTGGAAAGCCATATTCTCTAAAGCCATCTGACGAGACCTGTTTACTTTAGCATAAACAGGACCAACTCTAGGATTGCTTTTTACATCTCGTTGAACATCTGCTAAATCTTTCTGGAATAATTTAGAGGCTTCTTCCATTTCGATGATGCCTGGGTTTCCAGATACTTGACGCCCTACTTGATTACTCAGAATTTTATTAATCTGAGCCATATCTCGTATTTTCTGCATTACAATCAAGTGGCCGATACCTACGGTAGGGTACCCTTCAGAATCCCAGTATACTTTTAAACGAAGACCTTCATCGCGACGAAGCATGTTTTCAATAGTGAAATTAGGATTGTCGTCCGGCTTAACATCTCCAATATCTGTTGAATCTGGATTAATACCCACATCAAGGTTAGCATCTTGAATAACGTTAGTATTGCTGCTATAACCTATTTCAGATCCTTGAGTCAACGGGTTCGTGTCTGAACCTAAGTATCTAGGGAACTGTCCTGTAGGGTCACTGAACCCTTCTGTATAGTTAGGCTTCTTTGTATTGTGGGCTGATATAACATGAGTAACAATGCCTGAGGTTTTATATTTGTCGAGCCATTGTCCAAAAACTGTACTACCTTCAACAATACCTGTAATTGAATGGCCTACACCACTGATACCAGCAGAGTTAGTAGGCTGCCCTACAGTCATCCATGGTAAATCAGCGGTAGAAATACCAGAAATAGGCCCTTGTGTTTTTTGGAACGGATGAAGGCCTACAACGCGTACTCTTACTCGACCTTGTTTTAACGGGTCCATCCTATCTTCTACGACGCCAGTGAACCAGCGTACTTCATCATTCATTTCAATCATTCTGGGGCCTTTTCCATTTCACGAACTATGTCTGATAAAAAAGATTCGATATCAACAGGGTTAATGATTTTGATCTGCCGGAGTTTTTCATTTTCTAATATAGCGTCTTCATAGACATCGACTGCAGCTAATGCACCGCGATATTGGATGTGTGAATCCTTAGTATAATCGTTCTCACCTTTGGCCCACCAGATGCCTGAATTAGGAGGAACCTGCTCTACGTTATAATATCTGTTCCCGTCGGCATCAACATGATACAAGATCTGGTTCCCACCAACTTTAGAGTATTTCTGCTCAGCTGCTTGGTAACAAGCATCCTGTGATTTAATCCATCCATGATAAGGGTCATAGATTCCGTTACACATTAAGAGAATCCAATAGAACTGCGTGTTACCGTACAGTTCATAAGACAGTTCTTCTGGACGTGGAGCACCTTGAATGTAATAGTTCTGAAGCAAGTAGTTAACCGCTACACGGTCAAAATATTCTTGGTAATCACGATAGATATTAGCTGTCGGGATTATCTTCTTGCTGCCAGTCGTTTTAGCTTGGTACTCAATTGGGTTGAAAAACGAAAAGAGCATAGTGTATCCTTTTATAAATATTGATATATGTATTTATAAGGAGGCTTCATTATGGCCTACAGCGGCAAATTTATGCCAGAGAATATCTCTAAGTACAAAGGAGACGTAAGAAAAATTACGTACCGTTCCTCATGGGAGCAGTATCTAATGAGATGGCTTGACCGTCATCCTGAGGTTGTTCAGTGGAACAGTGAAGAAGTTGTAATTCCGTATTTTTGCAATGCTGAAGGAAAGAAACGACGCTACTTCATGGACTTTTGGGTTAGATTTAAAGATGGGCAACAGTTCTTTTTTGAAGTGAAACCAGCCAAAGAAACTGTGCCTCCACCTAAACCTGTCAAGCTTACTACAGCGGCTAAGAAACGCTACATAAATGAAGTGTATACTTATTCGGTGAATCAGGATAAATGGAAAGCAGCTCAAGCAACTGCTGACAAAATGGGTATACAATTTAGACTAATTACTGAGCATTCCCTCAAGAAACTTGGATGGAAAGGCTAATGGCTATAATCGAATTCTTGGGTGAAGCTGCTCCGGCGCTTAATCGTACACCAAGTAAATCAGAGCAGCAATGGGTTAAGATTGGTGTTGAATACGCTAAAGCAAAGGCCAAAGGAATCACAGCTAAAGAATTCGCTGAAGAACGTGGATTCAACTATGCTTCGTTCACTAAAGCCATGTCACGATACCAATCACGTATCAAAACGGCCGTAAAGGTCGAAAAGTTAGAAAAGAAACCACAAAATAAACTGACTAAAGCTGAACGTCAGTTAATTATGATTAACAGTTTCCGTAGTTCTCTTCGTGAAAAAATAAAGAATGAAGGAGCCGCTGTTAACAACAAATCGGCTAGATGGTTCAATGATACCATTAAGAAAAATGTTCGTGGGCACCAAGTATCTAAGCCTGAACCAGGCAAATTATACGCATACATTTATGATGCTAAGCATAAAGATACATTACCATATTGGGACAAATATCCATTGATTATTAATCTTGGATTCGGGCAAAACGGAAATTCTAGGGTTATGTACGGGCTTAATCTTCACTACATACCTCCTAAAGCGCGCCAGGCTTTCCTAGAAGAACTCCTGAAGCAATACGCGAACACGCCTGTAATATCTAATAAGACTAAACTTAAAATCAACTGGAGTCAAGTGAAGGGCTTTAAAGGTGCCGACCAGATGATTAAATCCTATTTGCCTGGGCATATAAAAGGTCCGATGATAGAGATTAAGCCTGCAGATTGGGCTAATGTAGTAATGTTGCCACTTCAGCAGTTTATGTCGAAAGGCAAACGTTATTCTGCTACTTCAGTATGGAAATCATAATGCACGATTCAAATGGTGGGTTATTTAACCAAACTAACACAACAAACTTTCTATTAGAGGTTCCTGATGGGAACCTCACTAAAGCATTTAAACTAAATCTTCAAGTAGCTGCTGTTCCAGGGATTCACATCCCTGTTACTGAAGTTGCCGGTCAACCTCAAGGCATGCATCGGGCTTCTTTAAGTTCTGCCACAATAGAGTTCGAAGCCGTTCCATGTCGGTTTTTAGTCGACGAGAAACTTGAATCATGGCTTCAGTGCTATCAGTGGATGCTGGCCTGCAATAATTATTTGAATAGAGATAAGTCTGGGTGGAACCGCAAAGATGGTTTCCCGGACGCGGTTTTAATGCATATTCTCGATAACGATAAACGTGATATAGTATTGACTATCAGATATGTAGGAGCTTGGATCTCCGACCTCAGTGAAATCGAATACTCGCTGGCCGAAGATTCTGACGTTCCCATGTATTGCACTGCTACATTGAACTATAAGTACATCGAAGTTGAACAAAACGGCGTAATTATAGAGGGACGTGCTCCTATTAATGAGGCACGTGAAGTTCAATTACAGGCCCAAATCAGGGGCCGTCATCCGAGTATGCAATGAAACAAGTTTATCTTTTAGGTAAAAAACGTAGTGGCAAGGATACCACTGCTGACTATATTATGGATAACTACAACGCCATTAAGGCCCAGTTGGCTTGGCCAATCAAAGAAGCTTTGCATCACGCGTTTTCTGTTGTACAATACCAGTATTCCGATATTCAGAAATTAACTCGAGACCAGCTCGAAGGTATTGATTACGACCGTGAACAGAATTTGTTCCTTGATAAGAAGCGTGTGTTAGCTATTATGCTCGCCGCAATGGGTTGGTTATCTGAACAGAAGTATTTGTGCGCTACCTACAACGGCTTACCCATGAACTCGGTAGAAAGAGAAGTTGAACGCGTCATAAATACTATTGAAGATGATTGGTCCGTTAGACGTCTGATGCAGACCCTTGGAACGGATATCGTGGTCAATTGCTTTGATAAGATGTATTGGGTTAAATGGTGTATGGATGAATATGCTGATAACTTTGAGAAGTATAATTACTTCATAGTTCCAGATGTTCGTCAAGAACATGAAATTTCTTTTGCCAGGGCGATGGGTGCTACAATTATCCATGTAGTTCGCCCTTCTAAAGAAACTAAAACGGATTCTCACATCACCGAGCGTGGCCTTCCGGTTATGCCTGGTGATATTGTAATAACAAACGACGGTTCTATTGAAGAACTTTACAAAAAAATTGATAAGGTATTAAAATGAGTCAAGATATTATTAACACACTGAAAGTACGCGTATTCGACCTGTCTGAAGTTGCTCAGGCTTCCCAAGACCGCATTAAAGAACTGGAAGCTGTTCTGGGTGAACTGGTTCAGATTCTGCCTGTAAAAGCTAAAGAAGACGGTTCTTTTGAACTGGCCGCTATCGTAGAAGCAGCTAAGTCAGTTGTTCTGGCCGGTGATGCTGATTCTACGGACGAAGTTGAAGGCTAAGTGAAGTTTAAAGACTTTACTACAGGTCTTTATGTTGCAGCTAAATTTTCTGAATCGACTTTAGATGAAATCGAGAATCTTCAGTGTGAGTTGAAGATTCCTAATCCGGTTCCTCGTCATAAAATCCATTCAACGATATGCTACTCTCGTGTTGACGTACCTTATGTATGCTCGACCGGGAGTTTTGAGGTTGCTACTTCAGGAGAACTTGAAACCTGGGATACCCAAGACGGTAAAGTCTTGGTTCTTAAGTTGGACTCTGATTATCTAAAGTTCAGACATAGCTATGCTCGTGCTCTAGGTGCAACTCATGATTTCCCTGACTACACTCCGCATATCACTCTAAGCTACAATATTGGACCTGCTCACTATAAAGGTGAAGTCAAGTGTCATGTAGTTCTAGACCGTGAATATAAAGAACCGCTTCAATTAGACTGGGCTGATGATTTAAAATAAGGAGACTTCGGTCTCCTTTTTTGCATTCTTAGTTTACAACATTAAATAGTCGTGGTACTATACTCTCATACCAACGTACTCAGGAAACCAAAATGAAAACTTACAAAGAATTTTTAAATGAATCTAAAGATGCTTTCAACCATGTAGAACTGAGCATCACTGATTCCCAGTACGGTACTCATAAACTGTTCCGTGCTGTACACATTAAAGGTTCTCATGAAAACGCTATGGTTGACCTAGGTGAAGCAAAAGACCTAGAAACTCTGATGTCTCATGTTAAATCATGGGGTGCCAAAGAGTTCCGTATCAACGGTAAACCTGTTAAAATGAGCGAAATCAAAAAACATTTAAAGTAAGTGTTTACAATGATACCGGGTCGTGATAAGATGACCCTATCAAAACAAAAGTGATGGAGATTAAAATGAAACGTGCAGAAATCATTCGTAATGTAGCAGTAACGGTAGCTCTTGGAGCAACTTCAGTTTCTATGTTTGCCGGTTTTATGGCAGGTCTGTTAACTACAACTGAAAATGCTGTGTCAGCTGGACTGGCATTATCAATGATTATTGTAGCTTTCCTAATGAACGAAATCTCTAAGTGAGGAAAATATGTACGGGTTATTCATGTGGTCACGGTACTACCCTTGTGGCGGGACAGGTGATTTTGTAGATTGTTACGGCTCTATCGAAGAAGCTATTGAAGCCGCTCGTGAACGTAAAGACTTTAACGACAAGTATGAAGTCATTAGTTCTTCATTTTGTTCTATAACAAGCGGGTACACCAATGACTTATAAGCTGTACGGTGATTTTGAAGCTAACCCTCATACTCGTCAGAATTGTCGTATCATGTGTGGTTCTTTTGAAACATACCAAGATGCTGTAGAATATGCTCGTGATGTGAGCTATTCGTTTATCGAAATCACAGACCAGTATGGTAACTTGGTAGATGCTTCTGGCTGTTCTATGAACACTGGTAATAACTTTGCCCTGTTTGCTGGGTCTGATTACTACCCATCAGGTGGTTACCATGACCTGCGAGCTAAATCGCATAGCATCGATGAACTGCGAGACCTTATGAAAAAGCAGTTTAATGGTCGTTTTGACTGGTGGCATATTGCCAACCTTAATACTCATACAATTGTAGAGAGTGGTTATCGTTAATGAAAGTATTCGCTAAAGTAACCCATCCTGATAACGGCTATAGTCACGATTCTGAACTGGCTCATAGTCTGATTGCTGTAGCTCCATTTGGTGCTGAATCGTTTCATGAAGTCAAAAAGATTTCTATCGGCCGTTCGAGCACAAAGGTCCAGCTGGTTGATGATAAATATCATTATAACAGTGTGAACTTCACTTTCTATGTTATGGAAGATAACGCTCCAGTTGAGTATGATATTTTCAAGAATGAACAGATGGCTGGTTGTATTGAACATGATTATATTATGATCAGCCGGTAATATGCTTTAAGTTTTAAGTGATATTATTACTACATGGAGACAACAGTCTCAAAATGACCTCAAGAGAAGCCTGTGGCTTAAGCTCTAAAACATGGTGAGGTCTCTATTCAGAAAGTTCTTGACACGATAATTTGGTGGGAAGTGTACAGCCTTCCTGGATTATTCGAGTGAAGCCCTCATGACGGGTGGAGAGCTTTTGAAATAGATGCGGAGTAACTTCAGATGGTCAGAATGTTGGGCTCATATCCCGACACGCGCAGGTTCGAGTCCTGCCTCCGCCTCCATTAAATGGGATATAGCCAAGTTGGTAAGGCCCCGGATTTTGATTCCGGTATGCTCAGGTTCGAGTCCTGATATCCCAGTTATTAGGATGTGTAGCTCAGCGGTAGAGCGGACGACTGTTAATCGTTCGGTCAGTGGTTCGAGTCCACTCACGTCCGTTAAATTAAGAAGCGAGACCAAACTGGTAATGACCTTGTTGAGGCCTAGCCCAGATGGATGCGCACTCGCAAGTCGTCGAACTGACGTTCCCTGTTATACAGGTCCCTCATTGAAACCAGGTATATCACAGCTTGAAGCGGCGCAGGAAGGTACTAGTTATCTTTCGAGGTATAGCGATTCAGTTAATGCGTTAACAAAGATTATATCTGTGCACGGGTATATGAGAGCCATTAACTCTTATTCAGCTTTCCGGAAAGCTTGAGAGATTCGTATCCCTACGAAAGATAATTACATGGCAGTCTAAAGAGATGAGTTAGAGGTCCGTAAGTAAATGCCGGGACCGAAGGCGCTGTTCCCACAGTACGCTGTGTTCTACAATAACCTACTTGTTTGTACTCTTTAGACCCGGATAATGACGCTTCGGCAGAACATCGCACGGGGCTTTTGGCCCTATAGCTCAATTGGTTAGAGCACCCGGCTCATAACTGGTAGGTTCCCCGTTCAAGTCGGGGTGGGGTCACCAAATGTAAGGGGTGGAAATATCTTCAGGACCTCCAATATCGGACCCTGCGGCCCACTCCAAGGTATTCGGTTCGAGGACGTATTGACTTTTCTCCAGGGTGACACGTTTGGCGACGTGCCTGTTGAGGAAACGATTTATTGGCCTTATAAAAATGTAGTTCAACGCCAATTGTTCTATAACCTGGTTCGAGCCCAGGCGTTCCGTCCAATCAACTACTGAGAAAAATATTATGACCATCCTAAACGAAGATTTACTTCCTTGCCCGTTCTGCGGCGAAAAATTTCCTTTTACGTATATCAGTTATAGTTGTTGCGTGTTAGAATGCAAATGTGGTGTCGGAATCGCAGGTTGTAAAGGCGCTGTTACTGTGGTTTATGACTCAATGGAAGCTGTTCCTGAAGAATTAAAGCCTTACGCTGAACCAGCTAAAGGTCTTGCTTTCAGAGATAATGATAGAATCATCGAGTGGGAAGAACACGGTAAAGTCGGTCTTTCTTGTATGCGTGCCTTCGAGCATGCTGGTCTAACTAAAATTTGGAACAACCGATGCAACAAGATTACGTAATTTTTAATCCAGAATTCGGCTCATATGCTTCATTCGTTAATAACGAATGCTGGGAAGGATGGGAATTCACAGGGCTCCTTGAAGCAGATGGTTTTACGGATATAGCACGGGCCCAACAGCGAATTGACGGGCTTATTCTTCCGTCGGGCCGTGTACTAATTGAAGCCGCAGAAGAACTTAAAGGGTGCGTTGTTCGTCGACGCTCAATCATGATTCACGTAGAGGATATCTAATGGACATTGGCTCAGGATCAAGTTACCCTAGTTGCGCTTTAAGCAACTTTGCTCCACATGCTTTTGAAATTGACGGTGTTAAATGTGCTTCAATGGAAGGCTTCTTACAGTCGTTGAAGTTCAGCTCTCCTGAAATGGCTGCACACGTTTGCACTTTAGTTGGTAAAGCAGCTAAGTTCAAAGGTAAAAAGAAGAAATGGTTCCGTACGCAAACTCTGTACTGGAAAGGCGTCCCTATGCAACGCCAGAGTGACGCCTATACGCTTCTTATTGAACGGGCATATAATCAATTGGCTACTAATGAAGGATTCAAGAGAGCTATCCTGGCTACACAGAATGCTACATTAACTCACTCTATGGGACGGTCTAAAAAGAACGAAACTGTTCTGACCGAACAAGAGTTCTGCAGCAATCTTTATCGAGTACGTGAAATGCTTAAGGCTTCGAAATGATAGAATTAATAAAAGACCGACACGGCGTTCCAGTTTTTGAAGGCGACTATATCTTATTTGGCGTAAAAACCTCTGGTATGGGCCAAGATGGTGAAATGCGTGTTGGTAAAGTAACTGGCAAAACAGGTCATGGGATTGGTGTGGATTCTTATTCATATCGATTCAAGGTATCTCATAAAATTGTTAAGGTAGATCCACATTTTGCTTTAGCTTTTATAGAGTATACTAAATAAACTTATTAAACGTTCAGTGGTGAAATCGGTAGACACGACCGGAATAGCTTGATTGAAACCCCGATTGGTACTCGGGTGAGTAAAGCGGAAACCGGTGCTGACCAGGCGTGCAGGTTCAAGTCCTGCCTGAACAGTATTCCGCGCATAGCTCAGTTGGATAGAGCAACGGCCTTCTAAGCCGTGGGTCGAAGGTTCGAATCCTTCTGCGTGGACCATTTCGCATCGGTGGTGGAACTGGAATACACAGGAGACTTAAAATCTCCCGCCGAAAGGATTGAGGGTTCGAATCCCTCTCGATGCACCAAATTAAGACCTGGGAATAGTTGCTTAAACTTAGTGAGGAATTCAACGGCAGATACGTCTGTGCAACTATATAAGGTTCGAATCCTTATTTCCCGTCTTATGCCGGTTTAGCTCAGTAGGTAGAGCAACTCACTTGTAATGAGAAGGTCGGCGGTTCGATTCCGTCAACCGGCACCAAATTAAACTTTACATCGCAGAATAAAGAATGACGTCCTAGAATTGCACTCGAAGACGTAAGGCTGGCGAATGACCTCTGGGTGCATCCAAGTCATCAGAGCCGAGAAGAAAGGGTTCTCAGAAATGGGAACCCTTTCGGGCATAAATAGGAGTATATTCGTGGGATTCCTGAGCCAGAGGTGCGCGCTGGGCGAATATGTTAACAATCCATATTCTAAAGGAAAATAAATGATTACTTTTAACGATATTCTGGCTGAAGGTCTCGCCGACGTAAAAGCAGCAGCTGTAGCAGGAATTAAAGCCGGTAAGTACAAATACGAAAATACGGATGAATCCCGTTTCCAGTTTGTTCGTGATATGAAAGCCGAAGGATTCACCGGCAGCGCAGTATCT
>ERZ1036435.450-NODE-450-length-17833-cov-7.961244_pt1 | contig 17833 bp, 18 predicted proteins | sample MGYA00514223_ERZ1036435 | MGnify/ENA primary metagenome ERZ1036435 (study PRJEB33795, sample SAMN09464927) | human gut metagenome | host: Homo sapiens | place: USA: Stanford, California | collected 2016-08 | study: EMG produced TPA metagenomics assembly of the... | reverse complement strand
AGAGACGATTTGAGGGAGATTATGAGAAAGGAGATGCCAAATGAGCGAATTTGTATCCAATCCTTTGTTTGGGATTGCTCTGTCTATCCTAGCTTATCTAGTGGGAATGCTGATTTACAGACGTTTTCCCCATCCATTGACAACGCCCCTGCTTTTGTCGGCTATTTTTATCATTATTTTCCTTAAGGCGACGGGGATTTCTTATCAAGATTATTACCAAGGTGGGGTTTATCTGAACAACTTGATAGTCCCATCGACAGTGGCTCTAGGGATTCCGCTTTATAAGAGCTTTCACTTGATGAAGCACCATGCGCGGAGTATTCTCTTTGGTAGTCTGCTAGCAGTAGTTGTCAACACTAGCTTCACTGCCATAGTGGCGAAAATCTTTGGCATGGATTTTTTCCTAGCCATTTCTCTCTTTCCCAAGTCAGTGACAACTGCCATGGCAGTGGGAATCACAGAAAAATTGCAAGGTTTGACGACTGTGACCTTGGTCGTCGTAGTAGCGACTGGGATCTTGACCAGTGTGATCGGACCAACCCTTTTGAAGTGGTTGAAGATTGACGATCCAGTGGCTGTCGGACTCTCCCTTGGAGGGACAGGTCATGCTGTCGGAACGGGTACGGCCTTTCGATATGGTTCTGTAGCAGGAGCCATGGGTGGCTTGGCTATCGGTGTCACCGGTATTCTCTACGTATTTGTAAGCCCCATCGTAGCCAGTTTGATATTGAGTTAAAGAAAAACCCAGCTTTCTAGCTGGGCATTTTTTATTGCAAGTTAACCTTGTTTTTCAAGATGTAGTAGGTACCAAGATAGTAGATAGCTGATAAAAAGAGATCGCGCAGAATTTCTGTACCAACCATCACGTTATAGTCATTGTCAACTCTTAAGAAGAAAGTGATATAACCAATAACGATTGAAATGACGATATAGGCTAGAATCCCCATGGCTGTTCGATACTCGTTAAAGAGTTGCCCGATAGAGATGGAGAGGTAAATGGACAAAATCCATGCGATTGACCCGACAAACAGTGATAGGGCATACAGCCAGCCGTAGCTGAGATAAGGGGAAATGAAGTTGTAGAGGGCAGTGAAGTCTTTTTCAATTGGTGTTAAGAAGATGATAATCAATATACTCAAGATAAAGACGATATAGCCTAAGATGGACCAGACAAGACCACCTAAAAGTTTTGCGGTGATGATTTGGTGCTCGGAGACAGGCAAGGTCAAGGTCAAGTACCCTTGGCGGTCATAAACACTCCCCTTGAATCTTCGGATGATTAAAAAGATTGTTGCAATCCAAAGAGTGACGCTGAGTCCTCCAAAGACTAGTACTAAAAAGAAGATGAAATAAGCAGCATTGTTAGGATTGTAACTCTGGCTAAGACTGCTAATAAAAGCTCCAATCAAAACTGAAATTGCAAGTACAGCTCCGTAGAGTGCCAGATACCATTTATTGACATTTTTAAATTCATAACGAACTAGATTCCAAAACATAATAATCTCCTTTGCTTAGGCTTTAAATTCCTGGCGGAAGAGCTGGTCAATTGATTCACCTGACTCGTAACGAATATCATCAACATTTCCTTGGCGTACGACTTTTCCGTCTTTGAGGAAGATAATCTCATCCAAGATAGGTTCAATATCTGAAATCAAGTGGGTTGAAATCAGTACTGTAGAGGTTGGTGAGTAGTTGTTGATGATGGTATTGAGGATATAATCACGTGCGGCTGGATCCACTCCACCGATCGGTTCATCGAGGACATAAAGACGAGCTTCGCGGCTCATGACCAAAATCAGTTGTACCTTTTCCTTATTCCCTTTTGATAGTTTCTTGAGGCGACTATTCTCATCAATACCAAGATCAGCTAGCAAGTGTTGGGCTCTTTCGAGATTGAAATCCTGATAGAAGGTTTTAAAATAGGTTAGAGCATCCTTGACCTTCATCTCTTCATTGAGATAAGTTGTGTCAGGAAGGTAAGAGACAATCGCCTTTGTAGCAGGACTTGGATCCAATCCGTTAATGAGAACACGTCCTTTATCAGGCTGAAGAAGGCCATTGATCAGTTTGATTAAGGTCGTTTTTCCAGATCCATTTGGGCCGAGGAGACCAACAATTTTTCCAGCCGAAATCTCAAGAGAGATATTGTCAAGTGCCGCAGTTGCTCCATATGATTTTGTTACATTTTCAAGTGCTAGTAGTGTCATAGTCTTAAACTCCTTTAATATAGTCGCTTAATACATTTGGCAGTTCTTCTTTTTTGTAGCCAAATTGAAGCATGCAAGAGACGAATTGTTGTAGCTGCTCCTCGGAAAGTTGTTTGCGGGACTGAAGGATGAGGTCCAAATCCTCGGTGACAAATCGACCAGTTGTCCGCTTGCTGTATACAAATCCTTCACGTTCGAGGTCAGACAAGGCGCGCTGAATGGTATTAGGATTGACCCCAGCCTCGCTCGCCAAATCTCTCACGGTAGGGAGCTGTTGGTTGGGTTCCAGCTCATGGGAAACAATCTGTAGTTTGATTTTTTCCATAATCTGTAAATAAATCGGTTTTGTATTATCAAATGACCAGGACATCATAGTCTCCTTTCTTTGTCTTTCTTGTTCTAATTAAATAATACAATAAAACAAAAAAACTTGTCAAGTAAAAATAAGAATTGTTTTGGGAATTGCTCAAAAAATGGTATAATGAAAAGAAAACGACAAGGAGGGAAATGCATGCGTTGTCCAAAATGTGGGGCTACCAAGTCTAGTGTTGTTGATAGTCGACAAGCCGAAGAAGGAAATACCATCCGCCGAAGACGCGAGTGCGACGAGTGTCAGCATCGTTTTACAACCTATGAACGAGTAGAAGAAAGAACGCTGGTTGTCGTCAAAAAAGACGGTACGCGAGAGCAGTTTTCGAGAGATAAAATCTTTAATGGGATTATCCGCTCAGCCCAGAAACGTCCTGTTTCAAGTGATGAAATCGGCATGGTGGTCAATCGCATCGAGCAAAAACTCCGTAGTCGCAGTGAGAATGAGATCCAAAGTGAATATATTGGTTCTTTAGTCATGGAAGAATTGGCGGAGCTGGATGAGATTACCTATGTTCGTTTTGCCAGTGTTTATCGTAGCTTTAAGGATGTGAGTGAGTTGGAGAGTCTGCTCCAGCAAATCACCCAGTCCTCTAAAAAGAAAAAGGAAAAATAGATGAAGCCAAATGACCGTTTTTCTTTTATAAAGAATAATCGGGTGTCGCAAGATACCTCTTCTCTGGTGCAGTGCTACCTCCCGATTATCGGTCAGGAGGCACTGAGCCTCTATCTATATACCATTACCTTTTGGGATGGTGGGCAAAAGGAGCATCTCTTTTCCCACATCCTCAATCACTTAAACTTCGGCATGCCGACCTTGCTCCAATCCTTTAAAGTCTTATCTGCCTTGGATTTGTTGACCCTTTATCAAAGGGGAGAAATTTATGAATTACAGCTTCATTCTCCCCTCTCCAGTCAGGAGTTTTTAAGTCATTCTGTCTATAGCAGATTATTAGAGAAAAAGATTGGGGATACAGCTGTTTCTGCTATGAAGCAGGCTCCAAGTGAGGGAGAAGCACTCTCTGTTTCTTTGAGCCAAGTCTTTCCAACCCTGACTGAAGAAGTGACACCAAGCGAGTCTAAAAGCAAGTTAAAAAACGATTTTGATTTGGAACATTTCCAGCGGCTGATGGCTCGAGATGGCTTGCGTTTTGAAGACGAGCAGGCAGATGTTTTGGAATTGTTTGCCATCGCAGATGAAAAAAAATGGACCTGGTTTGAAACCTATCAATTAGCCAAGGCGACAGCGCTGGCTCAGGTTATTTCAGTCAAACGCATGCGTGAAAAGCTTGCGCAAAAGCAGGTTCCTTCTGACTTTAGCCCCAAAGAAATGACCATTATCAGGGAAGCCAAAAATAAAACTCCCCTGCACTTTTTAGCGGAAATCAAGCAAACGCGTAAGGGGAACATCACCCAGAGCGAACGAGAACTCCTTCACCAGATGGCGTCTTTAGGCTTGTTGGATGAAGTCATCAATATCGTCTTGCTTCTAACCTTTAACAAGGTTGATTCGGCTAATGTTAATGAAAAATATGCCATGAAGGTCGCAAATGACTATGCTTATCAAAAAATTCGGACAGCAGAAGAAGCTGTGCTTCGGATTCGAGAGCGTCAGCAAAAAGGGCAAGAAGACCAGAAATCGAAAACTAGCTCGACTAAGACCAATGTTCCTAAGTGGAGTAATCCAGAATATAAAAATCAAACCAGCGAGGAGACTCGTCTGGAACTAGAACGTAAAAAACAAGAAATGTTAGCCCGATTAGAAGAAGGAGGAGACTAGATGGAAAGTGTTGGCGACGTTATCAAGCGTCAGACAAGTCGTTTTCAGTATCAGGACCTAGTCCAGCAGATTATGAAAGACCCAGATGTAGCGGCTTTTATCCAGAAAGAATCCCTCAGTCCAGAGGAGTTGAATCGTAGCATCTCCAAGTTCAACCAATATATCACAGAACGGGACAAGTTTCTTCGTGGGGATGCGGACTATATAGCGCGTGGCTACAAGCCCATCTTGGTTATGAATCACGGATATGCGGATGTGTCTTATGAAGAAACACCAGAACTAATCGCGGCAGAAAAAGAGGCTGCAATTAAGAATCGTCTTAAGTTGATCAATCTACCAGCCAGTCTCAAGAAAGCGAAATTGGCTCAGATTGACCTGGATGATCTAGGACGCTTGCCGATTTTTGAGAGACTCTATTCCTTTGTTGACCTTTACCCAAACATCCGAAAAGGCCTCTATCTTTACGGAGATTTTGGTGTTGGTAAGAGTTTTATGATGGCGGCCTTAGCTCACGACCTATCTGAAAAACGTGGGGCATCAACGACGATTCTCCACTATCCAAGCTTTGTCATTGATGTGAAAAATGCCATCGGTGAAGGATCTGTGAAGACCTTGGTGGATGACATCAAGTTAGCAGAAGTCTTGGTCTTGGATGATATTGGTGCAGAGCAGTCAACACCTTGGGTGCGTGATGAGATTCTCCAAGTTATTCTCCAGTATCGTATGCAGGAAGATTTGCCAACCTTCTTTACTTCCAACTTTAATTTCCAAGATTTGGAAAAACATTTTGCCAAAGGAAAGAATGGAAATGATGAGACTTGGGAAGCTAGACGGGTCATGGAAAGGATCCGCTATTTAGCAGAGGAGACAAGACTAGAAGGAGAAAATCGCCGATGACAGAAACCATTAAACTGATGAAAGCTCACACTTCAGTTCGTCGCTTTAAGGAGCAAGAGATTCCTCAAGTAGACTTGGACGAGATTTTGACTGCTGGACAAATGGCGTCATCTTGGAAAAATTTCCAATCCTACTCTGTGATTCTTGTGCGCAGTCAAGAGAAGAAAGATGCTCTTTATGAATTAGTTCCCCAGGAAGCCATTCGCCAGTCAGCAGCCTTTTTGCTTTTTGTCGGTGACTTGAATCGAGCGGAAAAGGGAGCAATCCTTCATACGGATATTTTCCAACCTCAAGGAGTGGAAGGTCTCCTTATCACGTCTGTGGACGCGGCTCTTGCGGGGCAAAATACCTTGCTTGCAGCGGAGAGTCTGGGATATGGTGGTGTTATCATCGGTTTGGTCCGTTACAAGTCAGAAGAAGTGGCAGTGCTCTTTAACCTGCCTGACTATACCTACCCTGTTTTTGGGATTGCCCTTGGCGTGCCAGATCAACAACACGATGTCAAACCAAGACTGCCTTTGAACCAAGTGGTTTTTGAAGAAGAATACCAAGAACAGCCAGTAGCAGCGATTTTGGACTATGACATAGTTCAGGCAGACTATGCTGGTGCGCGTGCGACAACCTCTTGGAGTCAACGTTTGGCAGAGCAGTTTGGTCAAGCCGAACCTAGTTCAACTCGGAAGAATCTAGAACAGAAAAAGTTATTGTAGAAAGTGAGAAAACATGGCCTTACCAACTATTGCCATTGTGGGACGTCCCAATGTTGGGAAATCAACCCTATTTAATCGGATCGCTGGTGAGTGACACGTGACCGTATCTATGCAACGGGTGAGTGGCTCAATCGTTCCTTTAGTATGATTGATACTGGAGGGATTGACGACGTCGATGCTCCCTTCATGGAGCAAATCAAACACCAGGCAGAAATCGCTATGGAAGAAGCGGATGTCATCGTCTTTGTAGTTTCTGGGAAAGAAGGGATTACAGATGCGGACGAGTACGTAGCTCGCAAACTTTATAAGACCCATAAACCTGTTATCCTTGCGGTTAACAAGGTTGACAACCCAGAAATGCGAAATGATATTTTTGATTTCTATGCGCTAGGCTTGGGCGAACCGTTGCCAATTTCGTCTGTCCACGGTATCGGGACAGGAGATGTGCTGGATGCTATTGTAGAAAATCTGCCACACGAAGTTGAAGAAGAAAATCCAGACGTGATAAAATTTAGCTTGATTGGTCGTCCTAACGTTGGAAAATCAAGTTTGATCAACGCCATTTTGGGAGAAGACCGCGTGATTGCTAGTCCAGTAGCTGGAACAACGCGTGATGCCATTGATACCCATTTTACAGATGCTGATGGACAAGAGTTCACCATGATTGATACAGCTGGTATGCGTAAGTCTGGTAAAGTCTATGAAAATACGGAGAAATACTCTGTCATGCGTGCCATGCGTGCTATTGACCGTTCTGACGTGGTCTTGATGGTCCTCAATGCCGAAGAAGGTATTCGTGAGTACGACAAGCGTATCGCAGGTTTTGCCCACGAAGCAGGTAAAGGGATGATCATCGTGGTCAATAAGTGGGATACTCTTGAGAAAGACAACCACACCATGAAAAAATGGGAAGAGGATATCCGTGAGCAGTTCCAATATCTGCCTTATGCACCGATTGTCTTTGTATCCGCTCTTACCAAGCAACGTCTCCATAAACTGCCTGAGATGATCAAGCAAATCAGTGAAAGCCAAAACACCCGTATCCCATCAGCTGTCTTGAACGATGTCATTATGGATGCCATTGCCATCAATCCAACACCGACAGACAAAGGGAAACGCCTCAAGATTTTCTACGCAACCCAAGTGGCAACCAAGCCACCAACCTTTGTCATCTTTGTCAATGAAGAAGAACTCATGCACTTCTCTTACTTGCGTTTCTTGGAAAATCAAATCCGCAAGGCCTTTGTTTTTGAGGGAACACCGATTCACTTGATTGCGAGAAAACGCAAGTAAACCTTGCTTGTTTTTCTACAAAAACAAACTAAAAGAAGACTTCATAGTCTTCTTTTTTCTATCTAAGAGGGGAGAAAAGAACCTATCAAATTGGAGGAGAATCTGTCATCAAAATTCAATCTTTTTCCTAGCTTTTGTAATCTATTTGTAATGAAAATGCACTTTCTTTGTAAAAATCAAAATGCTATAATTCCTTAAATCAATTTTCCTTTATCAGGGAGGTTATTATGAAAAGAATCAAATTATTTAAAAATAGTTTGTTGGTTCGCTTGCTTGGAATGCTGATGGTCTTTCTATTCTTGTCAGCATTCACAGCACCTGAAAAACCAGAGTACGGAATCTATGATCCCAATCACTATCTGACTGATGATACAATCAGACTGATCCAAGGCTTGAATAAGGTAAATAGTCAAAAAGCAGAAAAATTCCAAGTGGGTGTTTACGTTGTGAAAAGCCTAGATGGAGAAACAATCGAGACTGTAGCCAATGAAACAGCTAGAGCTTGGAAGATTGGCTACTCGGGAGACAACAACGGCGCCTTGATTGTGGTCGCTGTTGAGGATAGAAAATCACGGATTGAAACAAGCAATAATGTGGCCAGTAAAATCACAGACTATCAGACCAATAGATTTTTGAAAACAGCACGACCTTACTTTCAAAAGGGAGACTACAGCAATGGAGTTCTTTCTATAGCAAACAATCTCAACTACATGTTCTATAGTGGATCGAGTACGACTGCTTCAAGTTCTAAAAGTAGTTACGGCTACACGACCAACTCTAGTCGCTTAAGGGAACTTGAAAGGTATGCTGGTGAGAGTAGTTCTTCGAGACGTCATCGAAAAAGCAGTTCGAGCGACGGAGTTATCGTATTTGGAGTTCTCATTTACTTCATCGTGATGATTATCGGATTTCTATTTGGTGGTCGTGGTTCACGTGGAGATGATTCTGGCGGTGGCTGGTGGGGCGGTGACTCATCAGACTCAGGTTCCTCTTGGTCTGATTCGGGCTCCTCTTGGTCTGACTCAGGCTCCGACTCATCTGGAGGCTGGGACGGCGGTGGCTTCGATGGTGGCGGTTCGTCTGATGACTGGTGAGTGATCATATATTGTTCAAACCGATTTCTCCATGCAGTAAGGTGACTCCTTTGCAAGAGTTCACTCCTTAATTAAAGATAAAAACAAAGTTTGGGAAATTGATTTAAAATCTGAGTATTATCTCAGAAAAGTTGATAAAAGAAAGTGTTAAGGTTTTGATATGAAACAAAATAAAGTAATTCTCTCAATAGTGGCGATTTTCTTTGGACTACTAGTTCTGGGAAGTTGTTCCGCAGTGACGACCTATAACGGTTTGGTAGCTGAGCAAACCAAGGTGGAGCAGGCTCAGGCAGATGTATCGACAGCCCTCCAACGTCGTTCGGACTTGATTGGTAACTTGGTGGAGTCCGTTAAAGGACAAATGAATCATGAAACCGAAGTCTTTACCAAGATTGCGGATGCTAGAGCTAAAATCGGTAGTAGCTCAGTGACATCGGAAGAAAACCAAAAGGCTCAGGGCGAATTGAGCTCCGCTCTTTCCCGCTTGATTTCCTTGACGGAGAATTATCCAGAACTCAAGAGCAATCAAAATGTTGAGCAACTAATGGTCGAACTTTCAGGCAGTGAAAATCGTATCTTTGTAGCACGCAAGGATTATAATAAAGTCGCTGCCGAGTACAATCAAAAGTTGAGAAGTTTTCCAACCGTGCTTTTTGCGAATATGATGAACTTTAAAGAAGCTGAAACCTTTAAAGAAACAGAAGAAGCCAAGACAGTTCCTAAGGTCGATTTTGGAACATCTTCATCAAGTCAATAAAGTGAATCAGCCTATGAATAAAGGAATTTCTCTAGCGTGACTAGTAATTTCAAACCGAACCTGGAAAGTCTTTTCCAGGTTTTTTTGGTATAATAAAAGGGAAGAGACAGTGACTCAAATGGAGGTTTGCTATGGAGAAAACAAAAGCCTTTCTTGAAGCGCACTACAAGAGATATATCCTTACGATTTGCCTTCTCTGGTTCCTCATGTTTTTCCTTCCTTGGGATTGGCAAATAGGAGGAGTTCCAGTATATTATTTCGTTATGAAAAAACTCTTTGTGGTTTTTGGAGTTTTATCCATCCTATACTCCGTGCTGATTAAAAAAATCAGTCTTCTCATCTTTGGCATCATCTTTTGCTTGGCCTTCTGGATCAATCTCTTTTGGTATTTTGGGATATTGCCTGTATTCTTGGGAAATTAAACATTAACAAATGAAGGACTAGACTAGCTTCTAGTCCTTTTTTCTTCCTTATTAAAATAGTTGGAGATATAAAAATAATTTTGTTGACGGGCTGTCTGTATGATATAATAAGTCCCATAAAATGAAGATTAAGGGATAAAAAAAATGGCTAAAAAAGTAAAAGATTATTATGACTTGGCTTATGCTAGGGATTTGAGTCGACGGTTGAAAGAAGCGTCCCCTGCATTTGATGGACAAAAGTTTAGGTTGTTGGTAGAAAAAGACTTGGAAGAGTTGGAGTTTAGCCAGCGTCAAGAACTCTTGGCTAAAAGTATCAAAGATTGTCTTCCCCTATCTTATGAGGACTCTCTCAAGGTTTTTGAGAAAATTTTGGGTCCTGAGTTAGAGGGTGGTTTAGGTATGTTCTCAGAAGGATATTGGCTTTGGCCAATCGGAAAATATGTAGAGCTATATGGAGACAAGGAATTTGAATTGAGCGCGGCCTTTAGTAAGGAACTAACCAAGCGATTTACTGGAGAATTTTCTATGAGGCCCTTGCTGGCTCGCTATCCTAAGGATACAATGACTTTGCTGTTAGAATGGAGTCAGGATGAAAATTTGCGCGTTCGTAGACTTGCCAGCGAATGTATGCGTATCCGTCTGCCTTGGGCTAAGAAACAAACCGTGGTATTGGATTATTTTGAGGATTTCACCACTATTCTGACCAATCTAAAAGATGATAGAGATAAGTCTATTCAAAAAAGTGTAGCCAATAATCTAAATGATTTGTATAAGGAAGATCCTGATAAGTTTGAAAGGATTCTTCAAACTTGGCAAAAGGAGGAGCTAAGTCCAAGTTGTGCTTGGATCATCAAGCATGCATCTCGAACAAAAAACAAAAAGGTAGCCGCAGAAGATTTATGCAAAAAAAGCTGAATTTTGGCTGGCCTTTTCCGTTGTAAATTAAGGATTCTTTCTTGAAAAATAATGGTAAATATGCTAAAATTAAAAGAACATTCTAAAATATTCAGAATAAAAAGTAAGGAAAATCATGGCTAATATTTTAAAAACGATTATTGAAAATGATAAAGGAGAACTTCGTCGTCTGGAAAAGATGGCTGATAAGGTTCTTAACTATGAGAGCCAAATGGCTGCAATGTCAGACGAAGAACTAAAAGCGAAAACTGACGAATTTAAAGAACGATACAACAAGGGTGAATCACTTGATTCATTGCTCTATGAGGCTTTTGCGGTAGTTCGTGAAGCTGCAAAACGTGTCCTTGGGCTTTTCCCTTATAAGGTTCAGGTCATGGGTGGGATTGTTCTTCACCATGGTGACGTTCCAGAGATGCGTACGGGTGAAGGGAAGACCTTGACAGCGACTATGCCAGTGTACCTCAATGCCCTTGCAGGTAAAGGGGTTCACGTAGTTACAGTCAACGAATACCTAACAGAACGTGACGCGACTGAAATGGGTGAATTGTACTCATGGCTCGGTCTGTCAGTAGGGATCAACTTGGCAGCAAAATCTCCAATGGAGAAAAAAGAGGCCTACCTTTGCGATATTACCTACTCAACCAACTCAGAGATTGGTTTCGACTACCTTCGTGATAACATGGTCGTTCGTGCAGAAAACATGGTGCAACGTCCACTCAATTATGCCTTGGTCGATGAGGTTGACTCAATTTTGATCGACGAAGCTCGTACACCATTGATCGTTTCAGGTGCCAATGCAGTTGAAACAAGCCAACTCTACCATATGGCGGACCACTTCGTGAAATCTTTGGACAAGGACGACTATATCATTGACGTTCAGTCTAAGACGATCGGTTTGTCAGATTCTGGTATTGACAAGGCTGAAAGCTACTTCAAACTAGAAAATCTCTACGACATTGAAAATGTAGCTCTTACTCACTTTATCGACAATGCCCTCCGTGCCAACTATATCATGATTCTCGATATCGACTATGTGGTTAGTGAAGAGCAGGAAATCTTGATCGTCGACCAATTTACAGGTCGTACCATGGAAGGTCGTCGTTACTCTGATGGTTTGCACCAAGCGATTGAAGCAAAAGAAGGTGTGCCAATCCAAGATGAGACTAAGACTTCAGCTTCTATTACCTACCAAAACCTTTTCCGTATGTATAAGAAATTGGCAGGTATGACAGGTACTGGTAAAACAGAAGAAGAAGAATTTCGCGAAATTTACAACATTCGTGTTATCCCAATCCCAACCAACCGTCCAATTCAACGTATCGACCACTCAGACCTTCTCTATGCAAGTCTGGATGCGAAATTTAAGGCTGTAGTTGAAGATGTAAAAGCTCGTTACCAAAAAGGTCAGCCGGTCTTGGTAGGTACAGTTGCCGTTGAAACGAGTGATTTCCTTTCTAAGAAATTAGTAGCAGCAGGTGTTCCTCACGAAGTCTTGAATGCGAAGAACCACTATAGAGAAGCTCAAATTATCATGAACGCTGGTCAACGTGGTGCGGTTACTATTGCAACCAACATGGCCGGTCGTGGTACCGACATTAAGCTTGGTGAAGGGGTTCGCGAACTTGGTGGACTCTGTGTCATTGGTACAGAGCGCCACGAAAGTCGCCGTATTGATAACCAGCTTCGTGGGCGTTCAGGACGTCAAGGAGACCCAGGTGAGTCACAATTCTACTTGTCTCTTGAAGATGATTTGATGAAACGTTTCGGTTCAGAACGTTTGAAAGGTGTCTTTGAACGACTCAACATGTCTGACGAAGCTATCGAATCTCGCATGTTAACGCGTCAAGTTGAAGCAGCTCAAAAACGTGTCGAAGGAAACAACTACGACACTCGTAAACAAGTCCTTCAATATGACGACGTTATGCGTGAACAACGTGAGATTATCTATGCACAACGTTATGATGTCATTACTGCAGATCGTGACTTGGCACCAGAAATCCATGCTATGATTCGTCGTACCATTGGACGTATCGTGGATGCACATGCTCGTTCTAAGGAAGATGAAAAATTGGAAGCAATCCTGAACTTCGCTAAGTATAACTTGCTTCCAGAAGATTCAATTAGCCGTTCAGACCTTGCAGGTCTGTCAGACCAAGCTATCAAAGATGAACTTTTCCAACGTGCCTTGAAAGTCTATGACAGCCAAGTTGCTAAGCTTCGTGACGAAGATGCAGTGAAAGAATTCCAAAAAGTCTTGATTCTACGTGTTGTAGACAACAAGTGGACAGACCATATCGATGCTCTTGACCAGTTGCGAAATGCTGTTGGTCTTCGTGGATATGCTCAAAATAACCCTGTTGTAGAATATCAAGCAGAAGGTTTCCGCATGTTTAACGACATGATTGGATCGATTGAATTCGATGTGACCCGCTTGATGATGAAAGCACAAATCCATGAACAAGAACGTCCGCAAACTGAACACAATATCAGTACAACTGCGACTCGTAATATCGCAGCGCAGCAGGCAAGCCTTCCAGAAGATTTGGACTTGAGCCAAATCGGACGAAATGACCAATGCCCATGTGGATCAGGTAAGAAATTCAAGAACTGTCATGGTAAGAGACAATAATATGAGATAAGATACAGGCGGATACCTGGTAAAAATCATTTTTTGCTTGGTGTCCGTTTGCTTTATAAGGAGATGAATCATGGTATTTAAAGCTAAAAGTCCTAAAATTAACATTGAAGAAGTTCGCGCCTTGTCTAAATTAGAAGGAGCGGCTCTTGCGAGAAAAAATCAACGTGACCAGGAATTGGAAGCCATCATCCGTGGGGAAGACCAGCGTATTCTCTTGGTGATTGGACCATGTTCATCTGATAACGAAGAGGCGGTTCTCGAGTATGCCAAGCGTCTATCTGCTTTGCAAGAAGAGGTCAAAGACCGTATTTTTATGGTCATGCGTGTCTATACAGCTAAACCTCGTACCAATGGAGATGGCTATAAGGGCTTGATTCATCAACCAAATGCGACAGAAGCTCCTAGCTTGATCAATGGGATCAAGGCTGTTCGCCAACTGCACTACCGTGTGATTACCGAGACGGGTATGACAACAGCGGATGAGATGCTTTATCCTGAAAATCTTCCGCTGGTGGATGATTTGATTTCTTATATGGCTGTTGGAGCTCGTTCTGTAGAGGATCAACAGCACCGTTTTGTAGCGAGTGGAGCAGATTTTTCAACAGGATTTAAAAATCCCACATCTGGAAATCTCAATGTTATGTTTAACGGGATTTACGCAGCGCAAAATAAACAGAGTTTCCTCTTCCTCGGTAAAGAGGTGGAAACAACAGGGAATCCATTGTCCCACGCCATTCTTCGCGGTGCCTTGAATGAATACGGGAAAAATATTCCTAACTACTACTATGACAATTTGATGGATACTATTGCCCAGTATGAAAAGATGGGCTTGGAAAATCCATTTATCATCATCGATACCAATCATGACAATTCAGGTAAGCAATATATGGATCAAATCCGTATCGTTCGTCAGACCTTGATCAACCGTGACTGGAATGAGAAGATCAAAAAATATGTTCGTGGTTTTATGATTGAGTCCTATCTAGAAGATGGACGTCAAAATGAACCAGAAGTTTTTGGTAAGTCCATTACAGATCCGTGTCTCGGATGGGACAACACAGAAGCACTTGTTCGCGAAATTTACCAAACGCTAGGAGAGTAAGATGGCATTTATCGAAAAAGGTCAAGAAATTGATATTGAAGCAATCAAGGCTGCGACCCAGTTGTCACCTGAAGCCTTGCGAAAGAAAGAAGCCCGCGATAGAGAGTTGGCAGCCATCATCTCGGGTGAGGACGACCGAATCCTTTTGGTGATGGGACCTTGCTCTTCAGACAATGAGGAAGCAGTGCTTGAATATGCTCGTCGCTTAGCAGACTTGCAGAAAAAAGTTGCAGATAAAATCTTTATCGTGATGCGTGTCTATACGGCTAAACCTCGTACTAATGGAGATGGCTATAAAGGCATGATTCATCAACCAAATACCAGCGAAGCGCCTAGTCTCATCAATGGTTTGCAGGCTGTTCGTCAGCTTCACTATCGTGTGATTACGGAGACGGGATTGACAACAGCTGATGAGATGCTTTATCCGTCAAATCTCGTTTTGGTTGATGACCTGGTCAGCTACCATGCTGTAGGGGCTCGTTCAGTGGAAGACCAAGAACACCGCTTTGTAGCGTCTGGTATTGATGCTCCGGTTGGGATGAAAAATCCAACATCTGGGAACCTTGGGGTCATGTTTAATGCCATCTATGCGGCTCAAAACAAGCAAACCTTCCTTTACCATGGCCAAGAAGTGGAAACTTCAGGAAATCCTTTGGCCCACGTTATCCTTCGTGGTGCCATGAACGAATATGGTAAAAATGAACCCAATTTCTACTATGAAACCCTCTTAAATGCCATCAATCGCTATGAGACTATGGGACTTGAAAATCCCTTCATTATCATCGATACCAATCATGACAATTCAGGCAAGCAGTATATGGAACAAGTTCGCATTGTTCGTCAAGCCTTGCTGAATCGTGACTGGAATGAAAAGATTAAAAAGACGGTTCGAGGCTTTATGATCGAATCTTACCTAGCAGACGGTCGCCAAAACCAACCAGAGGTCTTTGGCTGCTCCATAACTGACCCTTGTCTAGGTTGGGAAAATACAGTAGCCTTGGTAGAAGAAATTTATACCACCTTAACAAAATAAGTGAAAAGGATGGAGTTGGGGGAATCTCAGCTCCTTTTATGAGTATGATAGTTGGACACGGAATTGACATCGAAGAATTGGCTTCGATAGAAAACGCAGTTACACGACGTGAGGGCTTTGCTAAACGCGTGCTGACCCCTAAAGAATTGGAGCGTTTTACCAGTCTCAAAGGGCGCAGACAGATCGAATACTTGGCAGGTCGCTGGTCAGCTAAGGAGGCCTTTTCCAAGGCTATGGGAACTGGTATTGGCAAACTGACCTTTCAGGATTTGGAAGTTTTGAACAATGAACGAGGCGCGCCTTATTTTAGTCAGGCACCATTTTCAGGAAAGATTTGGCTATCTATCAGCCATACAGATCAGTTTGTGACAGCCAGTGTCATTTTGGAGGAAAATCATGAAAGCTAGTCCACATAGACCAACCAAGGCTCTGATATTTCTGGGAGCTATTCGACAAAATATTCAGCAAATGGGGGCTCATATCCCTGAAGGAACGCTCAAGTGGGCAGTGGTCAAGGCCAATGCCTATGGTCATGGGGCTGTTGCCGTTGCCAAGGCTATTCAAGATGATGTTGATGGATTTTGTGTTTCCAATATTGATGAAGCCATCGAACTTCGTCAGGCTGGACTTAGCAAGAAAATCCTCATCTTAGGAGTTTCTGAACTAGAAGCTGTTGCTCTAGCTAAAGGATACGACATCACCTTGACAGTGGCTGGGCTGGAGTGGATTCAAACGCTCTTAGACAAGGAAGCAGATTTGACTGGCTTGACTGTCCACCTCAAGATTGACTCAGGGATGGGACGAATTGGTTTCCGAGATTCCAGTGAGGCTGAGCAGGCTCAAACCTTGCTCCAACAACACGGTGCTCGTGTTGAGGGGATTTTTACCCACTTTGCTACTGCAGATGAAGAATCAGATGCCTATTTTATTGCCCAGTTAGAATGCTTTAAAGCTATTTTGGCAAGTATGAAGGAAGTTCCAGAACTGGTTCATGCCAGTAACTCGGCAACGACCCTCTGGCATGCAGAGACTATTTTCAATGCAGTCCGTATGGGAGATGCCATGTATGGTCTCAATCCAAGTGGAGAGGTCTTGGACTTACCCTATGATTTGACACCAGCCTTGACCTTGGAGTCTGCCCTAGTTCATGTCAAGACAGTTCCAGCTGGAGCTTGCATGGGCTATGGAGCCACCTATCAAGCGGATAGTGAGCAAGTCATTGCGACGGTGCCAATCGGTTATGCGGATGGTTGGACACGAGACATGCAAAATTTCTCTGTCTTGGTAGAGGGACAAGCTTGCCCAATCGTCGGTCGGGTTTCTATGGACCAAATTACCATTCGTTTGCCTAAGGTTTACCCGCTAGGAACAAAAGTAACCTTAATTGGCTCCAACGGTGACAAGAAAATCACAGCTACTCAGGTAGCGACCTACCGTGGAACCATTAACTATGAGGTGGTTTGCCTCCTCAGCGACCGCATTCCGAGAGAATATTATTAAAAAAGAAAGGAGTGGAGCATGAATCTACATCAACCCTTGCATGTCTTGCCTGGTGTGGGGCCAAAGTCAGCCGAGAAATACGCCAAACTAGGAATTGAAAACTTGCAAGACCTCTTGCTCTACTTTCCTTTCCGTTATGAAGACTTCAAGACCAAGCAAGTATTGGAACTAGAAGACGGCGAAAAGGCAGTCCTTTCTGGTCAGGTAGTGACTCCTGCCAGTGTCCAGTATTATGGTTTTAAGCGAAATCGCCTGCGCTTTAGTCTCAAACAGGGAGAAGTCGTTTTTGCGGTTAATTTCTTTAACCAGCCCTATCTATCAGACAAGATAGAGTTGGGAGCAACCCTTGCTGTTTTTGGGAAGTGGGACCGTGCCAAGGCCAGTTTGACTGGGATGAAGGTTCTGGCTCAGGTGGAAGATGACCTCCAACCGGTTTATCGTCTGGCTCAAGGAATCAGTCAGGCCAGTCTGGTCAAGGTCATCAAAACGGCCTTTGATCAGGGGTTGGACCTCTTGATAGAGGAAAATCTTCCCCAGTCTTTACTTGATAAATACAAACTCATGTCCCGTTGTCAGGCTGTCCGTGCCATGCATTTTCCTAAGGATTTGGGAGAATACAAGCAGGCCCTTCGTCGGATCAAATTTGAGGAACTCTTTTATTTTCAGATGCAGTTGCAGTCACTCAAGTCTGAAAATAGAGTTCAGGGAAGCGGTCTGGTTCTGAATTGGTCTAAGGAAAAGGTGACAGCTACTAAAGAAAATCTGCCATTTGCTCTGACTCAAGCCCAGGAAAAGAGTTTGCAGGAAATTTTGGCTGACATGAAGTCCGACCACCACATGAATCGTCTCTTACAAGGAGATGTAGGGAGCGGAAAGACGGTGGTTGCTGGCTTGGCTATGTTTGCGGCGGTGACGGCTGGATATCAGGCAGCTCTTATGGTGCCAACAGAAATCCTAGCAGAGCAACACTTTGAGAGTTTACAGAACCTTTTTCCAGACTTGAAACTGGCTCTCTTGACAGGATCCTTGAAAGCTGCAGAAAAAAGAGAAGTCTTGGAGACCATTGCCAAGGGTGAGGCTGATTTGATTATCGGAACCCACGCTCTGATACAGGAT
>ERZ1036435.445-NODE-445-length-18078-cov-11.347556_pt1 | contig 18078 bp, 6 predicted proteins | sample MGYA00514223_ERZ1036435 | MGnify/ENA primary metagenome ERZ1036435 (study PRJEB33795, sample SAMN09464927) | human gut metagenome | host: Homo sapiens | place: USA: Stanford, California | collected 2016-08 | study: EMG produced TPA metagenomics assembly of the... | reverse complement strand
GCTTATGGGAAGAACATAATTTTGATAAAGACAACAGTATTTTGTCACCACGAGGGATCAAACAGTATTAATTTATTAAGGTATTCGGTAGCATGATATAATAGCATATTAGTGGTGATAGTTATCTGAGGAGATTATTTCCGATGTTATTGATGTCAAAGCTAAACTGTTCTTGATGAATACCCTCAGGCTGTTATTATTAATTAGTCCAATAGATTAAACAAAATGATAATGTGTCAATATTAATATTGCTAATTATTATGACAAGACCACAATATTTATTTGTTTGCTGAAATTGTATAGAGTTTCATAGGACAATACAGGAATTCTACGCATTAGAAATGAAATAAAAGCAAAGGTGTTCCATAGAGGCAAAAACCAAAATCTGTGAATATTTTTATACATGTAGATTAACCGATATATGAATATTTGCGGTTGAAGTGAGAAATGCATATTTGGGAAACGTTTGTCTCCAGTTGAATTATAGATTTTCCTAATGTGGATTATTGTGTTTTTTTCAGTACGCTAAACTTTATGTGTCTCAGGCATGGGCATTTTATCAGTTCACTGTAATGGTAATGCAACTTTTATGTTCAATAACTGCGCTATACGTAGAGTTTAAAATTATGTATTCTAGGATAGAATTCCAGTGCTTTATCATATCTTGTACAGACAGCTTACGTTGTACTTGGGTAGGCTTAAATTATGGTCATATTGGAGTAAAATGTTTCAATGCAAGTAACAACAATGTTGAATTTTGTAAAATATACCTTGGGTTACCAAAATTTTTTATATTCCACAGGTAATAGTTGTGACTGGCACCAAATCATTATAAATTGATGATGGTGTTTAAATAAGAACCTGAAGTTAATGTTTTGGTATTGATGCTACAAGATAACTAGAGAGAAGATATCAAAATTTATTTCCAACTACACAGCATTTTAAAAAATTTTCAAGATAAACATTCAAAGATAGTTGGTATAGAAATTATTGTACCAAAGTTAGCTTATATATTCGAAGTCATATAAAACTATGTCTTCAAATAGGATTTTATTCAGCTCATTGATTTTTTTTTAGCTTTTTCTCTACTTTATCTGAAAGCCGTATTAACTTGCCATTCAAGAAAATTGTTTCTTGTTAAACTTTTTCTCGCTCAATCGTGTTATATAAAATCATCGCTGTGTACATGCATCGACTGCTTACTAAAAGAAAACGCTATATGAAAACTACCATTTATAGTGAGTTAGCTGTATGAACACATTTGACAATTGATGCTTGATCGATATCCCAAATCCTATGTATCATGAAAAGCCATGCTTTGACTGGTTACTTAATTCGACAGTTGGCATATGCAATAAATCGTTCTGTGACCTCGTCAAATTCTAGAGTCAACATAAGCAAGATATTCTTATTATCCTTGATACTTTTGACTATATATCCAGTTTTGGGTTCAAATGTGTCTGCATTTGATCTGTGTGAGACTACAGCGAAGAGCAAAAGTGATATATTCTCAATAGGAACTCTAGCACAGAGGGACATGGGTATTGAATTTTTGAAAGATAAAGTGAACCAGCCCAATATAAGAGAATTAATAAATAATGTATTGCATTATGATGTGGATTTAGATTTAGAAATGAGAATATTTTTTGAATCAATCGACTTAGAAAGCATTGATTATAATGTAAATCACATTTCTGTTCGATGGCTTTCTAAAAGGCAATGCTATATTCTATATTCCGTACTGAGTATATATAGACGGAATGAACAACCAAATGATTTTAGACATGACATAGTAATTGGACGATTGTTTGATGAGGGTTGGAACGAGTTACATGGTAGAATTATAACACATACAGATGTTGGCTTACCAGAGAATTTTAAGAGTAGACTAGAATTGCTTTATCGAGAATTTAACCTATCAGAACTTTGCTTTTGGAGAGATGATGGCAACCAAATTAACTTGGAGAACGATGTTAATGAATGCATTTTGAAATTACGAAACTTAGACCCTAGTAGATCTGAAGAACTTAATACATTAATATCAGATGTTTTCATAGCATTTCCGAATATAATCAAGCCTATGACTTTGTCCTATTGGGGTAAAAATTACATTGATCAAATGATGTTTTTGATAGCAAAGAAAAAAGATGAACCTATCCTGGTTTATAGTGAACGACCTGATTCGGCAAATTCCAACAAGCGTTTTTTCTTGGCAATGCCTTTTCACAAGCGTTTTACAACTCTCGAATTATTTATTCCTAAAATGTTTGCAAACATTATCGATGACAATTGGAAAATTAAGCTTCCTGAGATAATAGAGAATAATTTCCAAGATGATTTTCTTCTTGATACAAACGCGTTCCTTTTTGACATAAATGGTAAGTCCGAACACAAACTCTTTTGTCAACCAGAGCTAGCTTTGTGTAATAGCGATTTACATCTGGATTAGAGAAAGGTTATATCTAATTACGTAACATACATTACAAATTATATATTCTTAGTCAAACAAAAAAGTAATACATAAGTAAATCTCATATCCTCCTCATATAGTAGTACCCATAACCTTTTTTATTCTTTCATCTTGAAGTGAAGCATGAACAACCTTGATACTTCATATAAAGAGGAGAATAAATAAAGCACTTATGTTGAATATACTTTTAAGAATATATATGAATGATATATTTATAGTTGAAGTAAAATCATTATCTCAATTTGAAGAATATATTATTGCTATTTGCATAATAATAGGATATCTATTTAGGCAAATGATACATCCCATCGCAACATGGGATGTATCACTACTCACCTCGATGCTCTCCTAATATGCACACACCGACGACTTTTTTCCTCTATTAGTTAAACCTCCATTGGAATGAAGTTCCAACCATAATAGTACAGAAATGATTGAGACTCATCTCAGTTAGACATAGATTGACAAAGCTGACAACTTTAATGGCCTTAAAGTTTAGCACATTAATCCAGTTTAACACGGACAGCCTTTGCTTGTAGATATCCGTCCAATGCCTCCTTGGACATTTCACGACCCAAACCAGAAGCATTGAAACCACCAAATGGAATATTTTGGTGGAAATCGTTATATGTGTTAACCCACACTGTACCAGCCTTTAATCTATCAGCAACCTTAACGGCACTGTTTATGTTGGTTGTGTGAATTCCTGCAGCCAAACCATATTCGGAGTCGTTAGCCATTTGAACAACATGATCCAAATCTTTGAACTTTGTAACAGTAACAACGGGACCAAAAATTTCTTCTTTAACAATTCTCATATCTTCAGTAACATCACCAAAAATAGTTGGTTTAATGAAGTAGCCCTTTTCACCGATTCTTTCACCACCAGTAATCAAGGTTGCCCCTTCCTTCTTACCAATTTCCACATAACTCAAGATCTTATCTAGTTGCATTTGAGAAGTTTGAGCACCTTGGAATGTAGATTCATCAAATGGGTTACCAACTTTTAGCGCTTCGGATGCTGTCTTGAACTCTTGAGCAAACTCATCGTAGATAGATTCCTCTACATAAACTCTTGAACCTGCACAACAAACTTCACCTGAGTTGTAGTATATACCCAATATAATGTTTTGAACAGCCTTCTTTAAATCAGCATCGGCGAAGACAATATTAGGAGACTTACCTCCTAATTCTAAAGTTACCTTCTTTAATGTTTGAGCAGCAGAAGAATAGATGTGCTTACCAGTAGCAGTGGAACCAGTGAAAGCAATTTTTTTAATCTTTGGATGAGTAGTCAAGGCTTCACCAACGATCTTACCAAAACCAGAAACGATGTTAATTACACCAGGTGGGATACCAGCTTTAGGGATGTATTTTGAAACATATAAAGCGGACAATGGGGTGGATTCAGCTGTTTTCAATACAACTGTGTTACCAGTAACCAAAGCCGGTGCGATCTTCCAAGCCCACATCAAAAGTGGGAAGTTCCATGGGATAATTTGACCACAGACACCCAATGGCTCCTTCTTGACATAGTTGAAGTAGTTGGAACCAGTATTGACTAGTCTGCCATCAATCTTATCAGCGACACCTGCAGATGACTTCAAGTAGTTGATAACTAGCTGGACATCGCCTCTAGCAGAGTTGATGGCTTTACCGTTGTCTAAGGATTCAATGGATGCAACGATTTCCTTGTCCTTCTCAATTAACTCTGCTAACTTGTATAAAGCTTGACCTCTCTCAAATGGGTCTATGTCAGTCCAACTACCATTTTTGAAAGCCGTGTCAGCAGCTTGAACAGCAGATTCAACATCATCTTCTCTACCTTCGTAGATGTGACAAATTTCTTCTTCTGTGCTTGGGTTGATCACTTCAAAAGTCTTGTGTTGCTTTGAAGGGACAAACTGATTGTTAATGAACAAACCAGTTGGTTGCTCATACTCCAAGCCATTAGGCAACTTAATTGGAACATGTAGAGGCAAATGAGAGTAAGCTCTGAGGACCATTACAGAAGAGACACCAGCATTTCTGGTTCTCAGAGCCCTCGTCAAGACATTTGACGTAGTTGATCTAAACATCTTGTCGAATATTTTAATAAAAGTTCAACTGATTTTAAAGTGAATAAGTAGCAACAAAAGTACAAATAAATGAACAACAGGAAACTTTTGCACACAAAAATAGTTCCGCCAAAGTCAAATGATTTTAGTAGCTGATTGCGCCTTGTTTCCTTTAGCAGAATAGGCAAATTGAGAGATAAGATATTACGTCGAAGTAACCACACAAGGAAAGAAAAATAAAGCCTCATCGCTAAACGCATCTCTTTATATACAGCTTATCAAAAGTATTCTAGTTTTCAGGGATGTGCTCCAGCTGAAACCAGAATTAGTACTATTTAGAAAGTTAGTGTTAGTATTAAAAAGGACGATCTCTGCTCATTCTCTGAGAGCCAGTTAAGTGCTTAGCACTTTCCAAACGCATTCATCTGCGAACACACACACTTATGAATAGGCTAGCATTACAAATGAGAAACAATACGTTGTATGTATGTGGGTGTGGGAAAGGTCAAAATAAAGAGGGGTAACAAGAATCATCATAAAACAGAAAACTCGTCATTGTTGGGGGCCACTAAAGGGAAAAGTATCGGATTAGAGAAGGGTACAGACATACAGACATTTTCTTGTCTCATTGAAATATCAACCTCATCGCACAAACTCCACACTCCCTTTGCCTTCTAACGATGTTTAGTTGGCCTAACTCTGTCCCAAACCTTCCTCCCGAATCGACCCCTCTTTATTTCGATGTTCTTAACTCTTTAGAGTGAGGGACTTGTTTGTCTCTCAAGGGGGAGTCATGCGAGAAAGTAGTGCGGGACAATTAGAAAAACTAAAATAATATGAGGCAGATGAAGAAGGATTTTGTTGTAATCCCTTCTTTCTTGTAACATCATTTGATTGTTCTTTGAATTTCGTCCTTGCGAAGGGGGTGTATCAGATGTGAAAAGTGCTAGATTAGATATGCTACTGGTTTTTCAGTCTGCGAATATCGATTCAACAAGAAAGGGAAAGGACCCTTGAAGATTGTATTATATGTGACGATGACTTTTCTTCTCTCAATACCGTTCTCAGAGGTATGAGAGTCTTTTGATTATAATGTTCCAACAAAAAATGTAACATTGGTTCTCCTGTACCCTCCAGCAGTTTTTTTTTAACTATCTAGTGAGCCTCAATCACTTCAGAGCATGATACTTGGAGTAAACTTTAATAAGTGGGGTACAACTGCCAACGGAGGCCTCTTCTGTTGGAGCATCCATAATCTCAAGAAACCTCTGAACGGTGTGCATTTCACTTTGTAGGCATGTAATTTGTCATGCCAAACATCAGCGATTGCTGATATTTGCTGCTTTATTATCAAGGCTAGCTTATACATCTTCATCTATTTTTATGAGCATATGTTTGTTGTCTGGCGGAGTTTTGGTCATTTCTTTACACAGATATTTCATACTTCTACATAAAAATGATAGCAGCTATTCCAGGATGACACTTTGTGGTGCACTTTGGATAGAAAACTTTAATCTCCTCTTATATCTGACCCGCTTATGCTATCACTCTCTTTGGACTATAGGGCAGAAGTTCACATTCTTGATAATCTCTGAAAAAATATTATACCACATTGCCTGTCCAGATATCTATCGCAATTTTGTTGATGTGGGCCTTCAGCAGGAACTATACACACATGCAATACTATTTGATATGATCAAGACACCATAACCTGCTTTAGTCCGAGTTCAGATAGGCTGTAGATTTCCTAAATTCACCATGATAGATCAGTAATTTTGATCTTCAAGTGAAGAAGGATTTCCCATACTATTCCCAAGAGCTTTTACCAATGGAGTATACTAATCACCAAAGCCACAATGTAGTTAAATAGTACACTAAGACAATTGTGCATAGTAGTTTAAATTGTAGCAAATTAATGATATAATCATAGGCTGCCAAATCTATTCATTATATTGGTATGTAGATTTCCGTGATATTATTTTACCCGTATCTCTGAACAACCCAAGATAACCATATAATTATTTGGGGACTATATTCCATTCCCTTACTCAATGCTCAGCGTCAGCAAACATTATGTAAATAATGACGTAGCGGGTAAGCTATCTATACCAATTATAACCATCATCTAGTGTCGTGCCCAAATCCGATAAATGCATGTTAGTTTATCGTGGAACTCTATAATAAATAGGAGTATGCTAATTGCAAATCACAAATAGCTTTTGCGGGGGTTGTTTAGATCAATCTCTCGACTACACTGATCATTCCTATGAAGAACCTAGTGATAATAGAGATAAAATGAATCTCTAGACCCCCATAACACTAGGATCGTTGTGAGAAAAAAGTGAGGGGCAAAATAGATTCCGGATCTAAATCAAACCTTTCGCAAATATCAGCCGTTCTTCAACATGTTACCGCACGCTGTTTTAGTGGATAGGTAACGCGGAAAAACTACAAAGAAGTTATGAAAAAGAAAAAAGCTGACGATTGGATTATTGTCCTTATGGTACGTCTATCATTTGAATAGGCTGATGATCGGTTGGTAAGCAGATGACTTGGGCAATAATGTCTCAATCTATAACGAGTGATAGTGTCATTACTATAGATTCACTAAATGTAACTTCTCAAGTTTGATTGCAACCGGTTTCAAGCGGTTATTTTTAGATCGTAGAGCACCATCAACAGAAATGTAGACGAAAAGAAGCCTATATGACTAATACCTTCAGATCAGTTTTATATCTCGAGAGTTTCACTTAATACTAACTATAGATTTAAACGAAAAATTATACTTCTAATAAATACGTCCCGATAGAATGTCTCTTGTATAAAATGAAGAAAACAAACATTTTCAGACAGCTCATACTTTGAAAAAAATAATGGTAACAAACTTAAGAGACTTTAAACTATATTTGAGAATAATGCAATGATTAGAAAACTGTTATCAACAAATTAGAGTCTGTAAATAAGAAGTATAAAATTCCTGTAAAACTAAATTAACACTTCCTTAATGTTTGGACATGCAATTCTTAAAGCTTCTTCCAATTTTGATGAACTTAATGATGAGAAAGGGGAGCATAGGCTATTGTTTGTCAGGTATAAATCCTGTATGTATGTAGTCGGGATTGATTCAATTATATTGTAGGCACTATCAAGTGCATTCGAATCCAAATTTAGTGTCTTCAAAAACGGAAGCTTTTGCTGTAAAGTTACAGGTAGCTTATTTAGTTTCAAATGACCTGTAATCTCCAAATGCACTAATAGAGGATTGCTGTCATTACCGTGATAAATCTTATCCGTAGTTTTAATATCATAACTTTGGCCATCAATATACCCCATGAACTCTGATAGTTTACTGTTATCCAATTGATCTTTACTTTCACCTCGTATTGCAAGTCTTTGGATATGTTTTGGAATATCAGATAGCTGAAAATTTGGAGTTCCTGATACGATCAACTTAATGACAGACGAGAAACTATTGTTAAATAAACATCTCTCTATGCTTAGTTTCGCATCAAAATAAATCGAAGTTAAATTGGTAGAGCTGTATGTATTTTGGCACTCTAATTCCTTGATGTTTGTATTTGTAATATCTAAAGATTCGAGTGCTGTCAAATGATTAATTCGTCTCATATCTGAAATGGGGTTATTTGAAAAATCCAAGAATTTTAGTGAATTCATCCAGGAAGGATACTCGCCAGTTAAGTCCTGAAGCATCGAAAAATCAATTACACCTTCAAATGAATTATGGGACAGATCGAGACATTGTAACCTTGGAATATCATATAGACCCGCTATACTACTAATATTATTGTGGTGTGCTATTATTTTTCTTAAGTGCAGTAACCCATCAAAACAGTGGTATAAGGAACTGATTGTATTAAATGAAATATCAATGACCTCCAGGTGGTTGAATTTAGTTGATAAAATATGGGTACTGGACAAACAATTCTTGGACGCAAACAGTTCGACTACGCCTTCTGGTGTACCTTCTAATGTTGATAATCTAGAATTACAGATTTCAAAGTGTTTCAGATTAGGTAAAAATGCATTCAAGCCAACAACACTAGGAAGGTTTTCTTCACTCAATACTATTTCCTTTACAGCTTCCCAATCACTGATATCTTTTAATTTGTCAGTTAAGACTGAGACTAAGTCTGTTTTGTTTTGCCGGTAAGATAAATCACCTGGATGATGTAAAGGTGAAGATGACCTTTTAGCAATCCCCCCCTCTTGACTGGATGTCAACCTTTCCAGGTTTTCATTAAACTTAATATTTTCCTCTTCAGTAAATTGCGTTTCTCTATAATCAACATCTTGGTATATCTTGCGATCTCCAGTTAGAATACCTTCTTGCAAATAATCACTATGCTTCCTTAAAAACTTTTTATTTATTTTAGGTGGATCAAGTGGAGTGTCATCAGATAAGTAGTCTGCTTCATCTTCTTCATGTATGTTCTGAAATTTCGGCTTTACTGGTCCACGAATTTGCAAAGATTGATCGTCTCTTTGAAGAATTCTTGAATTAATTCTTCTTCTATGAACACGAATATCCTCATTCGAATTTTCAGCCAAATGAGTATCTATGTGAATCGAAGAGTCTTCAGTATTTTGCGTCGTTGAATTGGAAGTTGTGTTTTCCACTGTATGACTATTTGTAATATCATGATTATGTGAATCTGGTTCTTGCCAAACACCATTCTCCTGATTAAAGATTAATCCTATAGATTCTGGAGTAATTAAAGGCAGCTCACTTATCTGCTGAGGTTTTGGCTTTCGGCTTGTTGTAACATTTGTGTAATTTTCTGCTGATGTTGGCGGAGTTTGGGAAGATGTTGACATATTAGATAAAGATTCTGAGCTTGAATTGTTTCTATCAGACGGATGGTATTCACTTTCAGGCCTACTTTGCTTCTTTCCTCCTAAAGGCTTATTAGCAGAAGTAACTTCTTGTCTGGAAATATTTACATGGTCAGCGTTAATGCCATTGGAACGTGTCAAACGGCTAGCGCTAAGATCATCAGAATAACTGGAATCTGATACGGTGGGATTGCTAACAATTCTCTCATTAAAGGCGTAATTAGATTTCTGATTTTTCAGGACATTTTGAAATATATTTACAGCTTCCAGCGCTGGGTCAGTGTCATTATAATGTGCAGATATATTAGAGTGCTCTTCTACTCTCTTATCTTTCCCTATATTCTGTTTATCATGTCTCTTAAATGTGTTTGTATTCAAATAACCCGATATGTCATCCAGTGCTTGGGTAACTACTAGTTCATTAGGCAATTCTTTCCTGATCTCTATATCATTATTTATGTTCGAACTGGTTAAATCCATTGTCACATGTGTATTGTTATGATTTTGTTGATCATTAGGATTCCCTAAAAAGGCTCTGAATTGTGGTATATCATCATTGGAAGAGTTATATTTCTTGGACCTCTGTTGTACCGTTGCATACATAACACTATTCTCGTTTTCATTTTCCATTTGATTTCCCCTCTGTACACTATCGCTGTTACTACTGTTACTATTTAACCCGTCATCAATACCAGTATCCTCAATTTCATCCTCCTCTTTTAGTTGTGACATGAATTTAGAGTCCGAAAACTCATTGTTAGTAACATAAGCCTTTGTGCCATTCCCCCTAGGCAAAAGCATGTTACCCAGAAGACTAGTATCGGTATTATTCATCTATCTTGTTTTATATTATGAATTTTGTAAAATTTTCTATGCCCAGCATAAAATCACCAAGTTGGAAAGTAGAGAATACTAGATATTTCTGATCCGAGACCTTGTTAGAACAGTGCCTGATTTGTTTCTAATGGCTGAGATACTTTGCTATTGCATAAAGCCTTCTTTTATTGCTATCTTTCGCATACTATTATCCACATAATATTAATGTAAACAAAGAAATGCTCATCTTTCGGGCTCATCGCGTTGGTGTATTTGTTACCCGGCTTAATGAGATGCAAGTATTGTCCACGTTAACAGGAAAGCTATACAGACCGACAGAGGAACCTGTTGGTGTGGCAAGCAATCTGTGTACTCTATGTACTCTATGTATTTAGTACTTTTGCTACTCTTAACACCAAGCGTAACGGGAATTCAGCAATATCATATCAACCATTTAGCCAATGGGTAGTGATGGGTTTCATAAAGTGAAAGAGAGATAAGTCTAACTCTTTAAACTAACTAAATAACATTTCATAAGTTAAGAAATATATAATTAAACCATAAGATTTATAAGTTATAATTGGTTGTGATATAGATGACAGAGAGGAGAATCGCAAGTGCAACAGAAGAACTATCCAGCAGCATTACTCTTCAATAATGAACAAATATTTTCAGGAAAAATACAAAATTTAAGTGATGAACTTTGGAATTTCAAAACCGGGAACGTCCAAATGCTAATGATAATTTACGTGTTTGTTCATTGGGAATTTACCGTAATAGTTACGTGGAAGGATGGACGATTTTTGCGTACGCCAAAACGACATTTTTTTTCCACATCAACTATGAAAGACATTGTAGCAGTTCGGGACTAACCTTGGAGACAAAGGTTATTCATCGAATGCTTCGACGAAGAGATTTTTCTTTCTTTTGTGAGTATATTCAGTTTAATAAATAGTCTCAGCTTCGTTAATATTTTTATTGTCTTTATATATTTCCTTACTTTAATGTAGATGAGGCATAAAACAATTGCTTTGAGGACCTTATAGCATTTTGCATTGCTCCTATCAGCACAAACATTGTTGAGACAATAGGTCCGCCCTAGCTAAGGACTATACTCTATTCAATTGCTCAAACCGGTAGCAATTACACCATCTAAATCAATACTGACACATAGGATCCAATAGAGTTTCAAAAAACAGGTTCCTTTTGAAATTGACATAAATTTGTGCCGTTTTTTACGCGTTTTATTTATTCCATATTTACTATAGGAATAACTATAGACCGTCAAATTGATTGAACAAGTAACCATACAACTTCAAGTTTACAACTATACCAGGTGACAAATAATTGGTTAGCACAACCATACTTCCCTTGAAGTGAACATGTCTGAGCTCACACAATCTCAATTGGAGGACATTAAAGGCTATTTTGTAGCTTTGAAAACTTTCTTCAATGCTACAAACTCAAATAAAGATAGGTCGAGCTCTTCTAGAGCTCAAAAAGCTAGAGCCAAGTTATTAAAATTGAGTCCGTCTCAATTTTATGAACTGAGTACTGACGTATCCGATGAATTAAATAGGCGTATTAATGAGGACCAGGACCAGCCGGAATATCTTTTACCTAAGACAAACTTCCATGTGAAAAGAAACCAAGCAAGACAGAAACTTGCAAAGTTGTCCCAAACTAGATTTAACGATCTCATAGACGACATATTATTTGAGATTTATAGAAGAGACTATCATAACGGTTCGACTAAAAAGCCAGATGGTTTTGATAATTTTGGAAACGAGAAACAAAGTACTAAATCAGAGATGCCTTTTGATCCTAAAGATGACACAGTTGATAATTATAACAGAGTTGATGATAACGGCGATAATACCGTAAACCGGCATTCCAATACTGATGAAAATAGTAGCTCTAACAATGAAACTACAACATCAACTACAGTACAGCCTATAGTAGTCATCCCCAAAAAAGCCTCTATTGATTGGTCATCAGAAGAAGAAGATAATAATGAAAATTTAGATGGTATTACGAAGCAAGTCAAACCAATTACTGAGACTGACGATGTTACAAGTAATACTAAAAATGAATCTACCAATTTATCTGATTTGATTGAGAAGACTTTCAACAATGCTGAAGCAGTACAAGAAGAAGAAGAGGAAGCCCATAATAAGATGTCTACTCGCTCAACTGATAATGATGACTTTAATCTCAATGATACCCCGGTAACAAAGAATAGTAATGAAGAGAAGAACAATTTAGCTTCAAAACTGTTTGAATTTGACCAACCACAAGATGTATATAGCAGTACAAATGACTTTTCTTCTTTATACAGATCTGCGGAAGATATTTCAGATGTCAAAGAAGGTGATCAATCTCTTGAATTAGGTAACGGTGATGACTCCTCTAATCACATTGAACATAGGTATCAAAAGGACTTCATCCAACTAAACTCTCAAATAAGGGATCTTTCCATTGAGAATGAACAGCTTAAACAGCGTATATCTGAACTTGAGTTAGAGATGAAATCACCAACAAAATCTGTAAAGAGAGAAACATATTTGCCTCCAGTTGATACCAAAAAAACACTTAAAAACTTAATGGAAGATAATCTTCTTAACGATTCTGATAATTTGCAAAAATTCTTCGATCCTAATGGATACATTTCTTTTGAACATGTAGATACAGTTAGAAAAAATGTGAATCTGATATATTCTACTATCTATGCAAACTACAAGTCAGAACAAGAGCATTTTGATGTACAGGGTAAAACTTTGTTCAAGTATTTGGCTTACATTTCTGATGCAATTTCAAGAGTGTTGTCTGAGCTACAACTTCCTGAGTTTCATGACCAGAATGTAATTGTTAAGGCAGCAGTTTCACATGCTATTACAACTTTGAGATATTATACCACTTATGGTCCACTTATACCGGTTGTTACTCTACAGGCATCTATTACTGAAATACTGTTTTCTTTTTGTACATTAATAAAAAGTGCCAAAATTAAGTATGATGGTAAAGAAATTGCAAGGTTAAACAGTGATAACACAAATAACATGGCAAAATCTGAATCAACAAAATTGCCCACCTTTCCTTCAACACCAGTTGTAGATGAAAAGCAGAAAATGACGCCCTTCTTCCAAAAGCCAGGTGAACTGGATTCCTTTCTTGATCAAAACGAGGAATCGCCTGTAAAACCTTTGAAAATTACACAGAAAGCAATAAATAGTCCAAAACTAACCCCGGCATCAACTTCAAGAAAGCCTTCAGGGACAGGCTTATTTTCACTAAAAATTGAGAGCAAATCTGTGGATACTCTAAGTAGATTGAAAGAAGAAAACAATGGACCTGATTTAACTCCTTCCAAAATTTCAAGAGACGTTAAAGAATCAGGACATTTAGAGATTAAAACTCCATCAAAGGATGTAACTAAGGACATAGATAATAACCCGAAAACATCTAACCCTGCAAGTTCAGTTGATCCAAACATTGCTGGTAAATCTATTCCTGTCGTTGAATTGAAAAATCAGACAGACTCGAACAAGACAAATGATAATACATTTCAACTCCAAGCAGAACCTGCTCCTATTTCAACGAATAAAAAGTCAGAAGTTGAACCTGTTATTGATACGGTGCAGTCTAGTCGAGTTGCTACAGAGCCGACTTCTTCTATGAATAATTTGAAACCAGACCCAAGCTCTACAGAATTAACAGAACCCTCTATAGAAAAACCATCACCTCCAAAAGGACTATCGCTAATGGGTAGCTTCACGAAGTCATCACTAAGAAAGGTAGATCTCAGCGGAGAGCAAAATAAAAGGGATACTGACATTTCTAAAGATCAGCACCCTATAGAACTTAAAAAGTTCGAATCTACATCTGCAAAAGAAAGTTCCTTAGCTCCTAAATCAGATTCGGAATCTCACTCAAGAAGTTCATTTGAAGGTGATGATAGTGTGCAATATGAGCCGCTTACAAAGTCTCAAGGAACTGCAAATAATTCAGGCCTAAAGGATGACATTCGAGCTGGGCCAAATACCATGGAAGGAATAACCTCTCATGAGACAAAAAACTTAATGGCAGTTGACTCAATAAAAAAGAATGTTGACATCAAGAAGCCTGATGAGCCAACAAAAACTATTGAGGATATTAAAAAAGACAATGTCAAAAAAGTTTCCAGTATAACCACAGCAGATACTCTGAATTCTGTTATTGAAAGTCCTCAACAAAATACCATTCACACCAGTAAGAATGCTGAAACAAAAACCGATAGTGAAGAAGAGGACGGCAATGACAACGAGGCCGGCGATGAAGACGAAGATGATGATGAAGAAGACGATGAAGACGAAGACGATGAAGACGAAGACGATGAAGACGAAGACGATGAAGACGAAGACGATGAGGAGGATGAGGATGAGGATGAGGATGCCAATGAAAATGCTAGTGATATAAATTTTGATATTGATGCGTTTGACATTGAAAACCCCGATAATACTTTATCTGAGTTGTTACTCTATCTAGAACATCAAACAATGCAAGTTATATCCACAATTCAAAGTCTCTTGACATCCATAAAGGAACCGCAAGCAACAAAAGGAAACCTACGTTCAGAATCCAATGCTATTAATGAAGTTATAGGACAAATGGTTGATGCAACAAGTATTTCTATGAACCAAAGCCGTAACGCTAATCTAAAAGAGCATGGTAGCTGGGTTGTTCAAAGTTTGCAAGATTGTGCTATGCGATTGACAGTTTTGTGTAAGTTAAACAAGAATGGTACTCTAATTCATGAAGATAATGATGGTGATTATGCTGATAAGAACTTTAAACAAAGATTAGCAGGTATTGCCTTTGATGTGGCCAAATGTACAAAGGAATTGGTGAAAACTGTTGAGGAGGCAAGTTTGAAGGAAGAAATTGACTATCTCAATGCAAGATTAAAATAGATGACCTTTTCTAGGAAATTTTTTTTGCGTCTTTACAGCTTCCATCTGTTTACAAACTTGTTCTTTATTATTTTAAGTTAAAAGGTTATACCTAATGTATTATTATATGTATTATTGTAATTTTGATTGGTTGCTATTCACTATCAATACTAATAATCCTCTTTGCATCAGTTGCGAGCACGAATGGATTTGACTTCATAGGAGCAGTACTTATGTTATTTGTTATTTTTGGAAAGTGTATACCCTTTAAATTGCTTCTGTTTCTGCATCAACTCATCTAATGATAGAGCTAGTTCGTTGAAAAAAGTGGATAATAATACAAAATGATAAAATATAATGTAATATTGAATTCTTCACATTAACTAACTGATTTAGAATATTAAAAACATTTACTACTACTACGTATCTTAGGTTCAAACTCATACAATTAAAGGAATATTGACTAATATGTTTCATGATCTCTTAAAATTTAATCCAAATACTTGACTAAAGGGGTGGGAATAGTAACTATTTTTTCTTATTGCGCCTATTAACTATCAGATGTTGAGAACTCCTACGAATTTCCATTTTAATTTTAAATGGAGTTTCTATAGTTTGCTCTTGGATTTGCAAAGTTTGTAATACCTTCATCAAAAATTCCCAAATTGAACCATTCATGATCCAATGCCTTCCTCGCTGTAATTCTCTTAGTTGGATCAAATTCAAACATTTTACGACATAGATCGACAAACCAGTACCAGAACAAGAAAGAGTCCTTATCTAATTTATGCTGTGGAGGGAACATATGAGAGCCCTCGTAGATGTTGCCATCATAATGCTGATGACCCCTCCATAAAAGTTTTGAACTGACTAAACTCCAATTTTTATCGGGTGAAAGGTTCCAGTTTATACTTAGTCGTTCACCATAATCTTGTTTTAGGACTCTTGATATATAGACATCCAATCTATCACAAGACTCCATTACTCTTTTCATTGATTTTTCTGTAGTAACTATTTCGCCCCGCTTATTTTTTTCTGGCCACTGCAAAGTTAGTGATTGTCTATTGAAGTGTCTAACAACCGTGGTATTGAGATCTGATGGCAAATTTCCTAGTTTGTGTCTTACCTTGTAAAACATCTTATCGATCAATTTTGTAGGAAAAGGAGTACCGTTAATTCTTTGCATCATCGCCATATGTTCCAAATTTTCATGAATTGGGTATAGAGATTCTCCAATTACTAGCTCCACCAATACGCATGCTATTGACCAAACATCGCATGGGAAAGACCACCCCAGACCTAAAACAATTTCTGGAGCACGATAATGTCTTGTTGATATAACTGGTGGGTGATATTCCTTATGAAAAACTGCACTTCCAAAATCAATAATCTTAATTTCCGGATTGGTCAGTATCTTTCTCTTTCCCTGAGAGGCAGCTCGCCTTCTGTTACTCATAGAATCTATCACGTTTTGTGGAAGGTCATACTCCACATAAGATTCGTCCACCAACAGGATATTTTCCGGTTTTAAATCAGTATGTATAATGCCCATATCATGCAAGAAACATACAGATCTGATCAACTGTCTAGCTATTGCCTGTATGTGGGACCCAGGAAATCTAGCCACACCATTAGAACACATAAAGTCGTATACCGATCTTCCGTACAGGTCCGTTACCAGGCATATGTGATTTTTATAATCAAAACAATCTCTAAGCAGTAAGCATTGGAATTGGCCTACTGGGTCATTTTCTAATATAGTGCTTAGCACTCTTAATTCTGTTTTGGCTGCCTCTCTGTATCTGTCTACAGCTCTTATGACTTTCACTGCCACAAATTTGTTATTTGGGGAGTAAGTATCTACGCATTTCAAGACTTTCCCGAAGGTGCCTTGCCCCAGCAATTCCTTAACGACGAACTGGCCGTTTGAGCCAAACACGTCGTTTTCCTGGTATATGTAGTGACCGTCTTTGTCTGTTTGGAAGTAGTTCATATTCGGAAGTGATCCTTGGGCGTCCTGCACCCTTTTCACACTGCTGCGTCTTCTGGACGCGATACTGCTGCGTCTTGGTATGTTATCGTCGTATGGTTGTTGTTCATGGGAGAGAAGTCTCTTGAAGCTATTTTTGAAACCTGCGCTTATTCCTGAGGCGGCGCCCGTTGAGTTCTCGTTTGTGAAAGGGGAGACGCTGTGGGCCACCTTCAGCTGCACGCTTCTGTTGCCCTCGAGGGTCTTGCTTGAAGAGCCGGTCAAGTGAAGCAGCTCGTCGTCGTTCTGTATGCGTGCTGGCGGGGTGACCCAGTTTCCGGACTTGAGCGCCGGCTGTGCCAGCGCTGCGTGCGCATTCTGGCCCATGTACAGCGATGCGTCCAGGAGCGAGGACATATCGTTGTCGTCGGCCGGGTATCTGTGGTGTGTGTACGCGCTTCCCAGTGCCTGGTGTGGCAGTCCCTGGTTTGCTGTGCCCATGTTTGCTGTGCCCATGTTTGCTGAGCTCAAGTTCGCAGTCGCGTGAGTCATCGCAGCGCTGTTGGAGCCGTCCAGGGTGTTGACGAAGTACGAGTAAGAGAGCCGCGAGTGTGGCAGCTGCGGCAAGGACACCGTGCGCTGCTTCTTGTACCGCACGGGGTCGAGGGCGGCCTCGGCGGTGTCGTAGTCATCCAGGATAGCGTTCTCGTCCAAGTAGCGGTCATCCAGCATCAGATCATCCAGCAAGTCTGGAGCGAAATTCATCGTGTTGTTGTTGTTGTTGTTGGTGTTCGTCCGTTTCCTCTTGAACCCCAGCATTTGTGTTGGTTTCTCGTAGGTGTCTATAAGGTCCCCAGTTGAAGGATCCTGTCTCCCACCAATATAATATATACCGAATTTCCCAATATCTGCTTTATTGATCCCATTTAATTAGATCAGTTTTCTTTTTCCTATGGGGGGGTTCATTAATATACTATTTGAGAT
>ERZ1036435.441-NODE-441-length-18378-cov-10.475086_pt1 | contig 18378 bp, 7 predicted proteins | sample MGYA00514223_ERZ1036435 | MGnify/ENA primary metagenome ERZ1036435 (study PRJEB33795, sample SAMN09464927) | human gut metagenome | host: Homo sapiens | place: USA: Stanford, California | collected 2016-08 | study: EMG produced TPA metagenomics assembly of the... | reverse complement strand
CAGTCTTGGAAGCTATCTTCGAAGTCGATGCCAACGGTATCTTGAAGGTCACTGCTGTTGAAAAGTCCACTGGTAAGTCCGCTAACATTACCATCTCTAACGCTGTTGGTAGATTGTCTTCTGAAGATATCGAAAAGATGGTTAACCAAGCCGAAGAATTCAAGGCTGCTGATGAAGCTTTCGCCAAGAGACACGAAGCTAAGCAAAGATTGGAGTCTTACGTTGCTTCTATCGAACAAACTGTCACTGACCCAGTCTTGTCCTCCAAGTTGAAGAGAGGTTCCAAGACCAAGATCGAAGCTGCTTTGGCTGACGCTTTGAGTGCTCTACAAATCGAAGACGGTAGCGCTGAAGAATACAGAAAGGCTGAAGTTGGTTTGAAGAGAGTTGTTACCAAGGCTATGTCTTCTCGTTAAAAGAATTCAATTAACTTAAGATAAAAATATTCCAAAGAAATTCCATCTTAATAATGCATTAATAGATCATAAACTTTTTATTATGGATTGGTTTTTCTATCCTTTTTGTTTCTTAATTCTTTTACAATCCACATGAATATTGTCATATTTTTTTACCATAATTTTCAGTTCCATTTTCCAATGATCCTAATCTTGTACAACATTGCTTAACAAATTTATTAAAAAATAGAGTAATTAGGGAAGTAGGCTTATGCTTACAATTTATTTCTATACTTATACATTACTGGCATAATAAAATTTATTACTCCTCTTAATATTTTGCTACCATATATATGTATCATAGTTTTCGGTATTCAATTAAATTATCGATTAGCCCTTAAAATGTGATCTCATAAGTATTTTATATTCAATTACTAGAATCCATTATTGCCAATCATCTTGTAAGAACTATAGAGGTTACTATACTACTGTCCGCAGTTCCGTAAATCTAGTAGCATATTCAATTTTGAATATGATAGTTCTTGACTTCATCACGACTCCAATTCATAATACGATTAAAATCCGAGTATAAAGAGCACAACTATCTTATAATTACTGATTTTGTTTCTACAATAAAATTTTGGTAACGGATCCAACGATGAAGATGCGATCCAAAATTAGCAGTTAGTAGGATACCAGTATCAGTCACACTTAGAATTCAATACTCAGGTTCCCCTTTATTCAATTACAAGGGGCTGATGACCTGTTTATCACATATTGTTTTATGCAATTCTTACCTATACGTAATTAGTAAGTATGAGCCACCGAAGAGGAGTAAAATGGCTCTCCCCTTTACACCTTTTAACGACTTATCTAGGGCTGTTTTGCGCAATTTAGTTGCTTGATTTGATTTGATAAGCAACAATTGTCTCGAAGATATAACATGCGAATAGTATTTAACCATTTGATATTTTGATTACTCATGTTTCATGAATATTTATTTCCCATATCATTTTGAGTTTATTCTAGTAAGCATTATATATAAGCAATTAAAGATATTAGATAGAATGTGCGAAGAAGAAAGAGAGAGAGAAAGAGAAAGAGAGCATCATCACAATCACCACCATGGTGGTGATGCATTGGCTGCAATAGCTGGTGGTCTAGCTGGTGCATACGCTGGTTCGCATTTATCCTCTGGACATAAGAAGATGGGTGGAGCTTTAGGTGCCATTGGTGGTGCAATACTAGGTGAAAAATTAGCCGAACATTCTCACCACAAACACCATGGTCAAGAATATAGAGATGATGGTCCTAGTTACAATAACCCTCCACCACCAATGAATAATATGGGATTTGCCCCACAGGATAATTACCGTCGTGAGAACAACAACGATTATCAATATGATAGACGTGGAGGTCCTGCCCGTAATGAATACGACAACTACCAGTATTCTGATGGACAACAAACCTATGGCCGCCCTCCCCAGGGCTATCCTGGTGAACACCAAGGTAGACAAGGCTGGTAAGCTCACATATGCATCATGCACATCTTACATATTGTTTGTTACGTAATATTTTCCACACTTCAATGACTTTATGAATACATCAAACTTATATATATGCCATTATTATATTATATTCTTATTATAAGAGAACTACTAAAAATCTGATATGATACAAATTATAACTAAAGTTTGATGACCGAGACAGTTTTACTTTGTTTAATATAGTACTTAGATAGGAGATACTGCATCAAAATTTTGTTTCCGGTACACAATCCGTATATAAATAATTAATAATTATTATTCTAACAAGGTAACTAAAACTTTATGATTAAATTGAAGCATATGAAGCTGTAGAAGAACACATAAGCTTTTTTCCTTAAAAAAGTGATTGAACATAATTCTACACAATGCTATAAAAGCATATACCAACTTCAAACTATTTTTTTGCAGTTTCTACCAATGCTAAATTAGTTTCTAATGTATTATCGGTTCCGCAAAAATCAAAGTTATATATCTTTAAAGATGGATGTAGAAATAAAAAATATAATGAAGTATATCCCACTTTAATATATTTAATAAACAAAGCACCCTCCACTTACAAGTCCGGTTTGCAAGTCCCTCCCAAGTGGAAAAAGTAGCTTCTTAGGGAGAAAGCTCAATTCGAAGAAAATAATCTATGGTCCTTGTAGAAAAAAAAATCAACTATTTGCAGCAAAAGTGTTGTAGCTAAATATTTTTTATTTAAATATGACATTCTTTCCTCCTTTTCTCCATGATTACACAATATAGGTTTCAAGCATAACATTGCTATTCAAATAGGCTCTCTTTTATTTTTGTTATTAGTAACATTGTTCAAAGATAAAAACAATCCTTATGAAGGATTTATTTTATAGCTAACAATTTTGAAAGAAATACGGTAGAATACGGAATGCCTATCAACATAATATTAGGGTTGTAATATCGTGAGTATAATTCTCATCTAATAGAGTCCTGCTTTTCTACTAAGCTATCTATCTTTCACTGAATAAAGTCCACTTTTGAATGAATAGTTTTCAAAATGTTATAGCAGTTTCATGCAAGTCCTACAGAAAACTCATGCTAATGGATAAACGAACGATTCACTACCACAATGAAATCGAATCCTTGCTTTTAATACATGGTAGTATTATCCCTATATTGCCTTTACTTCTTTTTTGCAAAAGAATTACATGGAGTGGACAAGTCGATTCAAGTAATACCTATTAGCCAGAGCAATTCCTTATTTGTTGTCTTCCCATTTCAATGAGTTTGTGCAGGTTCTGTTTTCTTTATCTCGAATGACAATGTATCAACGAATAATTGAATTAGCAATTATGAGACTGGGACCTGCACATTCAAGTCTTTGATATTAATAAGCAACTCAGCGGTATCGATTGGTTTTATAGCAAGCAGAGACATAGTTATCTTTAAAGCATACAGAACCTAATATTATTTACAGAACAGAGTGAAATAGCATGCCAAGCTTACCATTGTGATACACAGCAAAAGAATTGCATTCCATTTCTGTTCATATTAATACAGAAAAAACTATACCATAATAACGTTAAATCATTATCATATCGTTGTCACGAGATATGAGCAATATAATTGTCTTCAGGAATGGTATCGAAATCCACAACTCTTTCCGACATGCTGGTTCAACCAAATATCGACATTAGGAAATTTCATACCGCAGTGTTTACATTTACCTGGAACTTGACTTCTTTGTTCTCTTTTAGTCTTTTGAGGATATTCAAAATGCAGTGCTTTGAGATGATTTTTAAATGTATCACAACGTGAAAATACTCCTGTAGGATGGCAATCCATTGGTGTAAATTCAAGAACACTGTTACTAGTTTCAGGAGAGTTTAGTTCTAAATCAACTTCAATCAAGTTTGCATTATATGGGCACTTAAAAGCACATTTGATCTGATGTAATTGTATTAATTGATTTTTCTTCAGTGCCCTTTGGCCTTGTATGGTATTTTGACACTGCTGATTAGTATTTCCTAGGTTGGCTATGTTTTGTATATCATCCTTCCAGTGACGCTTTCTATGTCTGATAAGGTCATTATTTCTAGCAAATCCCCTCTGACATATAATACATTTATGTGGTCGATCTTGAGAGGTTAGATGTGTCGATTTATGAGTTGACAAGTTGGCAAAATATTTATGACAAATTGGACACTGCCTCTTTTTTTTTGTTTTTGAATAGTCGGCTAATAATGCTTTCTTGAGATTGATTTCTTGAAGCGTCATGTTATTAGATGATGGTAGTGTAGTGTTAGGGATGGATCCTGCTAGTGTATTGATTTCGGTTAGACTTTCATTGCTTGTATTCACGTTTTTATTTGTGAAGGATACTGATCTAAATGATGTATTATTTGATGGCAGATAATATGAGGTTCTGTAAGAAACATTAGTAGTAGTAGAACTGTTTGTTGATGAACATGTATCTGAACTTGGTAAAATGTTTGGACACACATGATATGTTGGAGGTGAGTTTTTTATAGCCGAGCCACATGACGGTGTAGGTGAGCTACTAGAAGACTTCAATGTTGCTAGGTATACACTCTCTCTTCTAGAGGTATTTGTATCTAAAGGTAGATATGTGGGTAGACTTGTCGGGCTGAACTCACTTTTAATAAGCGGCCTGTAATCTGTTGTGTATACATTTCGGTTTACTGCGTGAGTGGGTGCCCCTTGCGTACTAGTGTTGTTAGAGGCAATTTGTGGATTCACTTGCTTTTTATCATAAGTTGCTGAATAGGGCACTGATACTGTCCTGACCATTCGAGTATCGTTCCTTAACCTACTGTCATTATAGATATTGGTTTTCACAAAATTATCCAAAGAAGAAATTGGTGGCAGCTTTAATTTTGGTCTATCTATGACAGAAGCGCTGTTATAATATGAGTACCGACTATCATTTTGACAATTTACCAAAGTTTGTGTCTTGTAATTATTAGTTGCTTGTGGTGTTAAGGCACTAATAATGGTTTGTTGCGAATTTTGACTAATACTATTTGTTGGGGAAAGCGTACTGTTAGTAGAATTACCCGTGAAAAAGTTGTTCGTATGCATGCTTTTGCTTCGTTCTTCACTGACAGTGTTTAATGTCTTAGTGTCCAAAATTTTTATCGTGGAAAGTACAGATGTCATTGCCAATCTATGGCTAGAGAATATAAGTCAGCTTCTCAAACTCACTAAAATAAAATGAGAAATTAAGGTAGAATAACTTGAAGGAATTAAATAAGTTCTAATGAGATGGAACTAGGATTGGGATATCGATATAGCCTGAAAATTGAGCAAATTTAGAACAATTAATATTACTATTAAATCTCTGCTCGATGGCGTATAATTGAAATTAATATGTTCCACTAATTCTTGATGACTGTGATACAACAACCTTTTTGTTGAATAATACTGCACACAGTCGATTCAAATACTATCTATTGGTGAACTAATTCCAGCTCCTATTGGTAATCAATCTAATATGGGATTTAAATAGAAATGAAATTGTATTGTCGAGTGAGAGGCCTTCAAGTATGATTGGATATGTTGCCGTTTTATTTAATTCAAAGGTACTATTATTCAAATTCAAAGGGATTCCTTTACTGTTTGTAATCTGAAAAATGAAAGTTGCGTAAAAAAAATGTATTGAAATGTAATACAGTCAGTATTGGTTAAAATAGTTGTGAATGTTCATAACAAGATAGAGCTATAAAAGTCAAGTCATTTGAATGCATTAATATATATTTATACTATTTTTGATTACATAGGCTTTGTGCAAATCAACTGCTGCACTCTGAAAGAGCTATCACCTTGGTGAAACATCCCAACGGCCTATAACACCAGATCGAAATCAATAATTGGTATATACAAGGGACTTGTTAAGGAAACTCCTTGATCCATGAAAAAGAAAAAACGGCTGGAAACCAGTTTCTGGGTCAAGCATGAATATTATGCTAATTCAGGGAACACTTATAAGCTGGCAAATTAATATTTCATGTTCACAGAAACAAAATGATGTTAGTGTTAATCACAACTAATAAGAAAAGTGTACGACAATCGAAGAAAATCCAGTTTTACCTTCTATAATATGAGAGTATAAAACCCAGAAGGCTTCACTGCAGCATTTGAAAGACAATAGAATATCTCAAATAGACTGTCTTTCTGTATCTCTCCCTTCATCCTTCACAACCAGTAATAAGAAAAGTGAGCAAAGAAAACGAATAACTTCCTGCAGGTATTTTTCTAATTAATAAAATTCACAGGAAAGAAGAAGAAGAGGAGCCATATCCGTTTTTTTGTATGCTTGTCCTATTTTTTCCCCTTACAATAGTGGGTGTATAAGATTACGTTGATGTAAGAATCTCCACAGGAATTACCTAGGACTTCTCAGTCTTGAATTTCTCAGTTCTATCTAATAATGCACAGGTTTTTCACTGAAAGGACAAGTAGGAATAGTAATTTACTCTTACAGAACATACCAATAATTTTTGTTCAAGATTTTTGGTACTTTTCTTTTCTCATTTGTTACATCCTTTACCATCCCATTTCCTTACCTTTACTACTTATTTTTTTCTTTTCTTCAATGTATGGGATTGTCTTGCACTCAGATTGCCCCACGATTGTGGGAAGTGTATCTTTGTTTTTCGAACACTGTAGAGAAGACCTAGTTAACTGAAAAGAAAAGAGAATCATTTCTTAAAATCGAACGGTTTGCACAAAATATATCTTGGAAAGAAGGCCCAGAAGCTGTGGTCCTGCAAATTCAGAGAATTTCGGATACGGGACAAGTTTCATAAAATATAACCATTTTCTTTTTCGTTGCGATTTTCATACAAAAGTGCAAAAAATTAGAAAAACAATCGACAAGGAACTATCTTACAGTTAGTATAATCCGGCGTCGAATATATTTCGGCTTTCTTTATTGTACACAATTATCTTTCCTGTTCAAATTGTGATTCTACATGATTTAGTTTGTGATCTTCACTTTTTATTTTTTGAGCTTTACGAGAATTGATTGCAATAACCAGGAAATTACCAGCCAAAACTAAACGGTAGTGCATAACGCAGGGGTAGAAATTAGGAGCCAAGTGTATATTGTATCAGATACACGTAGTTGTACGATTCCAATTATGTGTAAATAGTCTATGCAAATATCGAAAAGATTACAATCTATTACCTTCAAGACAAATAATCTCCTTCGGTTATTGAACTAACTTCTTGTTTAGCTCCTATATCCCACTATGATCCTTCCTCTGTTTTAACAAGCGACACTCTTCAAACATTTAGTAATATTGTATTTCTGGTAGATGAAATAAAAGCTCAGTTTATACTTCGTCTATTCTAAATACCTTTACAATTTGTAAAGTACCTGTTATATCAAAGATAGCAGTAAACTACTAAACGCAATCTTGACTAGGTACAGGCCCTTATTGTTGCGCTAATAGCCACCTTGGTTTGCTGTGGTGTACAGATACAACCAAATGTACCAGTAAGTTGAAAATTTGGTCAGTATCTATTGCAAAATTCGCACTTTACAAGCATCTTGTTAGAAATTACTATAGTTGGTCAATTTTGCATGGTTTATTCTGACTTTGTCTGTATTGCGTCGTTTGCTCACACAAAATACAGTTAATTTGATTTTTTCGAAAATCATGATCACACTATATCTTCCACAAAAAAAACACCTTAGTAAGGATTGATCCCTGCGGGTATTTCTTTGTGATCTTTATGCACAGAATTAATCACAGGAGAATGCTAACTCAGTCAGTTGATGATGAAATTTACACTTTGTAGCTAAGGCCCACGCAATTTGTTTCATTTCTGTAATTGTTTACCTTCTCATTTGATCGTTTGCCCAGTCCAGCCCGGTCTTTTCCACTGGCCCGACACAACCCCATAATGCGAGAAACTAGAATGATTTGCCCACTTCTTCAGCTAGCCTCCACACGGTATTTTCTGTGATGCGAAGGATTTCACAGACAACCTCATGTGCAACATGTCACCAAATCACGGCACGGCACGGAACTATGATAGAATGAAAAAATGCGTTCTGTGATTAATGAATAACAGAGAAAATGCCGTACTGAAATGTTTCTGTTGCTACTTTTTCGCTACTTTTTCGCTACTTCTCCATAATTCCGACCAGATACCACAGACCTTGCTACTGAAATCAGCACTCTCTGATCAAAAGCTCCTACGACCTTTATTGTTTTTTTACAGCTTTAACAGCATCAAGTGTATTGATTTGCTTAATTCTATCAAGCACCCAATACAGAAAGAATGGATCTGTGTACGTAATACATAATATTTGTAGCTTAGAATGCCTTTCATGGATAGGACCTGCGATATTTTTTATTTTGCGAAGCGTTTCATTTCTTTTTCCTTCTAATAAAGTATAGAATAAAATCTCTCGCAGAAGAAAAAATAGGACTGGTCTCTGTGAAAAAAAACCTTCTCTTTAGATCAAAATGTAATTGAGAACTTAAAGTGTTTCTATTACGTAGTATCCATATACGTCCTTTTTGATCCTTGCTAGTTCTACGGGTTTTGTAGTGCCATAACCGCCCTGTGAAATACGCGAAGAAAATGAATTACTAATCTGTCGCTAAAACTAGCAAAGGCTTTTATAATCAATATTTAGGTTCTTAGGCAAGGTGACTGGAAGTAAAGAACTATGTCAGTTTGTCTCCACGTCATAGCAAAGAGGGAAGACAAGGGGGGAATCTTTGTGGTGATGGTAGTGGTTGTTGCGCTTGGCACTGTCTTTTGTGACCTCTGTAGTTTAGATACGACGCTCAGTGTGGCGTCTTCTTTTATAGAAGAGTATCGTGTGTAAAAGAGGTAAATTAGTATACTACGGCATTTTTTCCATAGTAAGCTGTTCCAATCATCTGATATGAATTCCAAAATATTCTTTAAGGTGTTTTCGAACCTAAAAAGTGGGATGAATTTTTTTTTCTTTTGGGCTACTAAGACGGGGGTATTCCGAAAAAAAGCGAAAGAAACTCGCTTACTCTTCTGTGACCAAAAAGAACAATTGGCCGGAAATAGTAGAAAAGAAAGCAAAAACATTACCTATTACAAAGCTCATAGTGAGTTCTTTGAAAAAGACGTGAAGAGCCTGTTTGATGTAAACGGAAATGAACAAAAACTTGAGATTGATTTATTACAATATGAAACAAACAGACTTATACCCAAAAATATGCGTAGCTAACATGTTATTAATAATAATTAATATCATGATATAATACTCTCCCAAAAATCTCTTTTTTCCAAATACGTACCTTGAGAATACTCTGAGAAATTCAGCAGTGGCCCATGTCGGTGAAAATGGGAAGGAGTTGTTATTTAGAAGCTTAGAATCTGTGTTACATGACCATCGGCAAGTAAAGATCGAACAACAGCTTTCTAATTTGTCCTAGCAAAGGAATTATTTTTTTTGGTGATGCTTAATTGGGTGCCAAGGACGGCCATCTTTCATGCTCATATAGACGAAAGTAGTGATACATACTATTTTCTGGTTTGTTGTTTTTCTTTGATTAACACCGATATTCTCTATTTTATCCCTGCGAAGATAACATAGGGACAGCCATTTTTTCCTTTGACCGCTTTCCTTGTAAACACTCATTAATTTTATTAAAGGGTTTTTTTACTACAATCGATACCTGTACTATATTTCAGTCGTACTACCACCATGATGCTAAGAAGTTTCTTTCTGTTTTCTTTTCTGTTGGAAGGGGGTTGAGATTTAGGTTGTGCTTGTATTTCTAGTGAATATAATTATTACTCATCAGTTGTTTCTTAAAATTTTAGTACGATTTTTCCATACTGGTACGTAAATTTGTCAAGGACATTTTCAGATTGCCTCTGAGGATTGAAGAGCTTGACAAGTAAAGGATTGGCCAACAATTCTTGTGCCCTTGTGTAACAGTCATGCTGAGATAATTAGTAGAGAGACACAAAGTGGGATGATTTTTTATTCTTGAAAATGGTGGCACTTCCTTTATTTTCAACTTTCTTATTGTTAACCATTAATATTATGCTCACAGTTCATTGTTTTTCTCCTGACAGTAGTATATTCAGTAACATAAACGGGTTAATTTTTTTCACTGAGTACAACTTACATATTTCTTCAATGACCCAGTGTTAATTTCTAACTTCTCTTCACACCCTCCCCCTATTTAACTGTGATTCGGTTTTAACATCTTGGAAACTATCGAGCTACTCAAATTCACTACCGCAACTGCAAGCAACCATCATTCACCATAAGAAATAGCTGGGACCTTGAGCTGATCTCTTATACAGTAGTTTACAGCAAAAGGAATAGTGGGGGAGTTACCACATTCATGGACTGCTTTTTTATTCAGACTCAAAAAGAAATGCTTTCCATCATAGCATGTCCTCTCATCGATTGTGTATACAATTCCGTAATTGTCAATCCTTAAAAGTCCCTGTTATTCCATTCATTTTCAAAAGTGATACCATACCAGTAACACCATAATAAGCTCAGTAGTTCGAGTGACTATAGCATACTCTAGACCACTCTGTTTAAGGCAAAATATTTCATCGAACGCTGCTCATTAAACGAGAACTGGAATAATCGCTGTTAATTGCTGGTATATTTCTTTTACCATGTCACTGAATGTACATTGCTTCTAGCTCAGTATGTGTTCAATAGTATTAATATGAATAATATTGAATCAGCAGAATTATCTTCAAAGAAAATGGTAGTATACACACAGAACAAGAGGTACAATAAAATTTTTTTTTTGTTGCTCTTCCCAGTTTTCTGTGTTACCACGAGTGATTTGCTTTTTTCAATTTTTTTCTTCAGTTTTACGCAAGTCATAGAAAATCTCTGCTATCCCAAAAATCCCGGGACTTCGGGCATGCCCATTTCTTTTTTTCAATGGTACTGCAGAATTCTTCTCGACAGATACTCCTCTATTGAATCTCTTGCATCCCATATTTTTTTTTCCCTGCATTTTGCATATTTTGCTTAGTACTCTCTGCCCCTGAGAAGCATAGTGGGGGGTCTACTCCAGATTCTGCGACTATCCCGCATCTCTTCTCTGTTCTTCAGTCTTACTCTTCTCATTTTTGATCCTTTGCTAAGGACAAATCCATATATTGAGCAATACTCACAAAGTGTTCTCTTGTGATTGAATTATGTACTATACACAAAATACCATTCAATAAGATTCCACAAACAATTCTTAGCAACTGTAAAGGATTGTCCTATCCTTGTTCTTAGTCGCGCTGGCCTTAATGATTTTTGATGATTTCATCGAAAAACCTAGAAAGCCATATGACTAATAGAGAGAATTTGTGTTCTACAAGTAGATTACTATTTGTTATTCTAGAGCTGTTGCTAATAAATTCACAAAATGTTCTAACTTATTTCCGTGTATACACCTCTCAATATTTGGGATCAGAGCTTCTTTTTGGTTTCTCAGCTGACTGACTTTTCTTTTAAAGTTATTGCTATGATCTGTTCTGTGGAAAAGCTTTAAGTGTATCCTGTTTTTAAGCCGATATCAATTTCTCAAGTGCCTCGACCAATTTTTATTAGTTGCAGTTTTACGGCAATATTTTTTTATGTATTGATTATTGGCACTGAGCATTTCCGTAAAGGGAATTCGGGATAATCTGTACCCAGATATCTGATCCAATCTAGCACTTCAACTGGATTGTTTCCAACAAGATCTCTCTAGCAATTTTGCCTGGGATCGTTCTTCCTTAACCAGTATCTGCTTTGTAATTACTGTTATTTCAACACTATTCAGCGTCTAAATGTATAATTAAAATATTCCTATCCTAAGAAATGCTGTAGTAGTACGTAATAAACTCTCAAGAATTTTCCCTAATGTCTCCATATTAAAAATGTTGTAACTTTTCATTCAAAAACTATTGTGGAGACCCATCTCATAGCAGGATAGTTGTATTTCTGTTTTGTTCGAGCCATTGGTGTACGTAAAAGAAGAGTTAGAAACGTTCGGTAGGCCACTAAGGTTAGTTATTACTTATCTTAAAGAAAGCTAATATTTTCTGTTAATGACCGTGAGGTTTTTGTTGAATTTTTTATGTATTCCGAGTCATGTCCATGTTTCCATTTAACTCAACATTTCAAGGTACTATTTTAATAGTTATAATATCGCATGTGAAAATTTCTGGTACGGTTTTGTCAATTGTGTTTGTTCATATTTCTATTTTGCTTCATTGATATTTGCATTCTAGCGTAGTTTACGTTGTGATAAAGTTTTTTTTTCGATTTGGAATACCTGTTGTATTTGAAATTACATTAAATAAAAGACATGAAACAGGAAACTTGAAAGGGAATGTTAGTAGCATTTGCCATAAAACATTGCTGGCGTATTACTAGTTTATGATTAAGCATAAACTTAACAAATGTGCACTTCTATGACATAAGCGTTACCAAACATTAACTGGTACAAATCTATCGAAAAAGAATCAAGACTCATTAGCACAATGCTAATTTACATCCAAGAAATAAAATAACAGTTAAAAACATGTGGTTATCTGGTATTTCAAAAGAAAATTAATTATCATATTGATTTTTCAGATGAATAGTTTTGATTATAATCTAATCATGCAATTACTTTGCTAGGAATTTTATTTCTTTACGGCGTATGGGAGGCTAGCTGTTCTTTAGAACACCACTGATTGCTATATGTGACTTATGCGAGAATTTCGCTATTATAACTCAATGATTATCTCGTTAAGGCTATTTTGTGTTATAGGGTAACATAAATATTCACATGCTAAGTTCTGATCCTATATTTTGTTAATCACTCGGAGTTGTAGCCATTTTTGGATTTACCATTTTTCGTTATCGGCTCTCTCTTGAAACTTTTTCTTTTTCAGGTTCTAAGGCCGAGAAAAATATGCATCGGGTCCTACAGGTAAAATCTTCTAAGTAAAATAACCAATGGTACAGTAGTACTTAACAAATAATGTTTTACCTATGGAACCGTATGTTCCTAAAATAGTGTTGTCTTGGGTCAGTACACTGATTATTAATCCCATTAGGTATGTTTTGTTTAGCAATATTTCATTAATGTGTTTCACCGTCTCTTATTTATTTCGCCAAAAATGGGCTAGTTACAACAGATATAAAAAAACGCCTACGATGAAGCTCAGTAATTTTTTTGTATTAATGATAGATTACTAGTAGAATAGGATCTACATTTATCAGTCTAAGATGTAAAGAAAGATACATCATTATTGGAGATATTCAAATAAAATTTTTTATATACGAATTGACTATTGTCAGACAACAAGAAAGCTATAAATATTGAAATGTCTTAGTTGTCTATTCAGCTTCAAATCAGGAAATTGAGAGAGTTAGCTACTTTCTTTATTAATTCCTTGTAATAATTGTACTACATTATAGAAGAGAAGTTTGCTGAAGATTCTAAGGTAGTGAACCTTTTCAACCTTCATGGCAACATAAAGAACGGGCAAAATAAAAATTTCGCCAATGGTGTACTAAGGGCACTTTGCTACCAGTTCATAACTTAATTGTAGCACGTTCTGTTATAAGTTTAAGTTTATTGTTGTTTTATTCATAATATTTCCGGGTCACGTAAAGTTATTCTTTTCTTTGATTGGAATGTACCAAATAACCTAACGAGGGAGGTATGAGAAATTACAAGTGTAGTATGTTCAGCTGATATTTCTATTGCTCTTTTTGAACCGATGCTTACTAAGGCTGTATTATATCCCACAAAATTTTTTACTTGGTATTAACTTGATACACTGATAATAGATTTTTTATTTGATTAGTTGTGATTTTACTGGAATGAAAGTCTAGCAAATTGAAGTTAACTTTCTTCCAAAATATCCAGTAAAATACTACCGCGGAACATTAATTTTACTATAAAATTGATTAGCTCGTTTATCTCTCTATAATATTGTGAGTATATGTAAATAAAAGAAAAAATTGCATATCTTTTCAAATTAATGGATCTTCTATTTGTCTGCTTTTGGTTTGTCCAACACACTAACTTTCAAGCTTACTAATTCGAAAACTAATTGTTGTTGTCCATTGTTATTGTGGTTCTGAAATAACATAATAATCAGATGGTATGGTTGATATTAGCAATTATTTTATTATTACAAGATATCTTCATTACTACTAAATTAGTGCTGTCTGAGGTTGCTAGTCCAAAATCTAGACATTATACTAATTACGGTAGGAGTTTCGGATCAAGGCTCCTATATCCGCAATCAATAGTTGTTCTTCTGATGTTTCTAGCTAATTAAGGGGGACATCCCACGCAAGACAAATCAACAAAAAAAATATAATAGGAAAATCCTATCAGGAGTGGGATGGTTAAGACAATGGGCTGAGTTGATTCTGGTATTGGCATACCCCCTTTGTGAATTAAGATTCTTTACGTTTCAAAGGAATAGTCCAGACAATGTGAGTAAGTTTTTTTGTACCTTACGGCCCCAGGCTTGGTTCGAATTCTATAAAAACATCAAATTTCTTTTTGCAAGATTGAGCTTCAGTCAGTGTTTTTTCACATGGCTAGCAGGTTTTCTGGAAAAGGAAAATATTATAGTATAATCCTAGCTAGCGTGGGCATTCAATAATGGTTTATCCTAAGATACACCAGGAAAGTTTATAATAAGAAGTGCCTAATATAGTATGGCTGGTAATTTGTACCTTTTATTTAATAATTTATAAATATTTGGCAGAAGAGTAATGTAAACCAATTTCGATTACTTTTCTTTTTCTTGCCATTGATTATAGTTGCGCGGCATATTCTTATGGTACGCCACCTGAGGGTAATAGAGGTGATGTGCTCTTTTCTTCGCCGATTGTTGCCAATTATCTCAAGATCCGGTTTCTTACTAAGTTATTATTCAGGAATCCTAAGAACTCTTTTAACTTTTGTATTTGTATATTCGGTGGTTTTGCTAATTCGATTCTACAAAGATATTATAAGCCAGTTCTGGAGCTGTAATGTTTCGCTGTGATAATCAGTACTCATTAAAAATTTTAGAAGAGTTATCCCACTGAATTAGTATAGAGAGCATCAAATTTTGTAAGTAAAAAATCATATCAAAACTACCTATCAGAAAGCATGCTTTTGACAAATTGAGATAGCTAGATCAATAACTTGTAAACTTATGCTTCAAGTTATCTGGCGAGAACTAAAAACAAAATAGTACGATGATGAACATTATATACTTGCTAATGTACATGTATTGATTTTGGTGGGATCATTTCACTTAGTTTGACAACAGTACCCTATATAAATCATTAATTTTTGTGATATTTACCAGTATTTGAACAGTTTAGTGTATTTTTACAATGAAGTATGGTTGATGGGGTTTAAAGCCGCTTAGAATATAATAAAGAATGCTATTATAAACTTCCAAGAAATTAATAAAAACTCTAATACCGACCACTGTGTTTTGAAATACCATCTTAATATTAAGACTACTGTGTATAATTGATTCAATTATCCATTTAGCACCTTTGTCGGCTCAGTGGTAGTTGGAAGAACACACTACATCTCAGTTAAGTATTATTTACCCGGCCTTGTGTATAGTCCTTTATGTGGGATCACAATGAGGAAAATTCGGTTTGCTCCATTGATTGCTCATCGATCGTTTGGGTTGTGAATGCTTCGATCATGTGAAAGAAAAAGTGAAGAAATTTAAGTTAATAGTTACTCGTAGCCTAGATCATCAACTCGAACACAAATATGTCAGTAACACAAGAAGTGTAGACCATCACTTAATTGACCAAGAATATCACTGATAAGCTGTACATATCTGGCATATACCAATACATTGCATAATTTGTTCTGTAATTCCCATATTTAAAGTCCATTATGTTTTCCCTTAAGAATTTGGATAAGAGGCTGTACGACTCGCATGGTAGGAAGAAAAGGAAGAAGAAATTGGTTTATATTGATGTGCGTACCAATTCGATCTACAAGGATATGATCCTTATCCAGGGAACACCTTTGGAGTCTCCTCCCATACCGTTGTCAGGGAATGTAGTTTTTAGTGTAAGCGATAATGTGAAGGTAAAGCGGATCAAGCTCCGGCTAGTATGCCACTATAAATTGGATTTTGTACAATTGGTTCATGACGACATGGCAAGTATAGTGAAAGAAAGAACTAAGATATTGGAGTGTACTTGGGCTAACCTTCTGAAAAATAGTGAGGGAGAAACACAATTTGACTTCACAAAAGTTCACAAGAGCACGAAGAAAAAAACTGGACTGCTACGTGGAATTAAAATATGGAACACTAGTGATGGAGATTATTCGAGTGGTCATCATGGGACTAGTGCTAGTGAATCTGTAGCAAGTTCGCATTCTACTGGACACACCACAAGTGAACATGGGAAGTGGTATCAAGCAGGTAATTATGAAGTTCCGTTTCAGGTCCAACTTCCTAACGATATTCCAGAAACCATCGAGGGTTTGCAAAGTGGTAGCATTCTTTACAATTTTATCCTGGAAATAGAGACAGAGGAAAGAAATAATAAAGTTGATGTGACGAATAAGTACAATTTCTACAAGTATCTCAGGATTTTGAGAACATTGTCTATGAATCATATTGCAATACAGGAAGAAATGATGGTTAGTAATACTATAAGGAATATGTTACAATACCAAATCAGCATACCAAGTAGGGCTGTATCGATTGGCGACGAAAGTATGATAGGACTATCGATCAAGCTAATTCCGTTTGAGAAAAGTTATTATCAATTAGATAAAATAATGGTTGGTCTGGTACAGGAATATTGTGTTAAGGACAGACATGATGAGGAATATGTAGATAGTAGTACGATCAACCCTATAACAATAGCATCTTTTAGGGACATAGAAGGTATTGTACCTGATACAAACGAGTTAATAGATTCTACAGAATTGAAGATACAATATGAGATGCCCAAGAATCTTAAATCAATCACGCAGGACTGTGATATAATGATAGGTGATGAACGGTTAGGGATTAAGAAGCAAGTAATGTATGTGAGACATGAACTTAGTGTTCGTATCAAGTTCATCAAACTGAAAGATGATAATAAACCACTTGAGATAAAACTACGGCTACCAGTTTTACTATATGTTTCGCCTATGAAGAAATTGCTTGGAAGAAGAGTCTATTTCAATGAGTCGACTGGTAGAATACATTTCAGGGCCAATGATTATGTGCCACTGTTCACCCCAAATACCGGCAACAGCACCTCTTTAAATCAAATTGGTCTGAATAGCGCAGCAGGCGACAGCCAAGGACAATCAGACGTACGCGATGGTAGCCAGGAGGTACCGCCCCCGCTCTATTCGGAGATAGACCAGGATATTGTATATACGGGTGATAATGTAGAGTCCCAGTTATTCGTTGAGAGCACGCGTCGAGACGGGCGTAACCGGGATAGTGATGAAATCCAGATGGAAACTAACCCTGGGTCGCAATTACGACACTATAGTTCAAATGATTCGAATGGGTACATGAGAAATCAAAATCAACCGGTAGTCGCTACTCAACCACCAGTGGACACGTCTACACCAACGTATGAAGAGGCACAAAGTGCAACTGTTGAGCAGAGGCCTGCCCCTACATACGAGTAGTTTAGAAATCAAGATATGTACTAAATTTGTTCTTCTCATCAAATATCAGATTTACACCAAGAATTAGGCAACGCTTTGTAAGACCAGCCGAGATCACGGTTAACTCATTTTTGATTTTTTTTTTGATTTTTCAAAGGAATAATATTAGCTACGCAAATATATTGTCAATGACAGAAGCAGACATTATCCTTCTGTCCGGAGTAATAATTAGCACATTTGCTTGACAGAGTACACATAGATGTGTTAAACACGAATATCAACACGGCGTGCTACCCCGCCGTATTTCGGTTAATTTACTGTACACCCCGCTATTGCAAAGTCGGCCGTGATATGTGAAGGGTTAAACTCCGAGCCTTACGCAAAGTTAGGTTCCGTGGAAACATGTATGAAATTCAAAATGGGCAACATCTTGAACCATTTTATGGCGCAAAGCATATAGGATAGCGGATAACATAGCAACTAAGACGTATACGAATCAGTTTTATTATTACGAGATGCAATTATTTACTCCATCCAAATATCATTAGCTGAACTAACTTTCAGTCGTCATGCCAAAAAAATGAATAACTTGTGCTTACTGCTATCCGCGGATGGAGGGTGTATCAACAGTATGAGACGGGGGACCCTTCCTTTCAAGCTTGGCTCTATTCTTTGGGCTCCCCCCTTAGTCCGATTCTTTCGTACGTTCCTGTATGTTCTTGTTTTCTTTCTCGACCACAACCAGATTGGAAAGTGATCACCCCACATCGGCTTGTGTGTTTTTCAATGAGATGAGAAAAGCGAAATTCCGGGGTAACCAGAATAGTGGGGGCGGGGAGGGGG
>ERZ1036435.440-NODE-440-length-18393-cov-20.443942_pt1 | contig 18393 bp, 12 predicted proteins | sample MGYA00514223_ERZ1036435 | MGnify/ENA primary metagenome ERZ1036435 (study PRJEB33795, sample SAMN09464927) | human gut metagenome | host: Homo sapiens | place: USA: Stanford, California | collected 2016-08 | study: EMG produced TPA metagenomics assembly of the... | reverse complement strand
AGCCTCCTGTTTCTTGGACTTTATTTTCGTTGTCCAAGAAACGGGAGGCAGTTCAGAAATCATCGGGGGCTTTTCGTATCTAAAAAGAGTTTCGACTAGCGGTGATTACCGGAAGCGAAACCCAAGTAACCACTGCTCGGGTAGGTGTTCGCAGAAGAACCGTACCAGGAGCGGTAACGCGGAGTGTGACCGTGACGCGGACGCGACGGGTACGAGGGGCGAGTCACCGGGCGGGACGGGCGGGTCACCGGACGGTTAGTCTTCGGAGCCGGGGTCGCCTTAGGCGCGGGAGCCTGCTGACGCTTAGCGTCCTCTTCAGCCTTCTTGCGGGCCGCTTCCTCGGCCGCCTTCTTACGTGCGGCCTCCTCCTCAGCCTTCTTACGTGCCGCCTCAGCTGCGGCGGCATCCGCAGCCTCACGGTCGGAACGGACCTGCTGAACCGCGCGCGCCGCATTCACAATGCCGGAACCGCACGCAGACTGGTCGCACTCAACACCCTGAGAGGTGGACTGCAGAACCTTCTTCGCCTGAGCGTAGGTCAGCTTCGGATCAACCGACTTCATGAGCGCCACAATACCGGCAACATGCGGTGCCGCCATGGAAGTGCCCTGGTACTCGGCGTAGTCAGCCTTACCGGGAGCGGTCTTGCCAGCGTTCAGGGTGGAGAGAATACCGCCACCCCAGTAGCGGCGGTCGCCACCGGGGGCACTCACGTCCACGCGGGAGCCGTAGTTAGAGAAGTAGGAGCGCTTGCCGTTCTTATCGGTCGCGCCCACGGTGATGACGTCCTCGCAGTTGCCGGGGCTGGACTTCGACGCGTCAAAGTTATTGTTACCCGCAGCGACAACCACGCTGGAGCCGCGCTTATTCGCCTGGGCAATCGCCTGGCGGTACGGGGTGGTGCAGGTGCCCTCGCTACCGATGGACATGTTAATGACCTGGGCGGGGTTCTGGTTTGCGGGAACGCCGCGCACGCTACCACCGGCAGCCCAAATAATGCCGTCGGTGATGTCCGAGTCGAAGCCACCGCAGGCGCCCAGAACGCGCACGGGCACGATCTTCGCTTCGGGTGCCACGCCGGCAATGCCCTCGTTGTTATTCGCGATAGCGGCAATAGTGCCCGCCACGTGGGTGCCGTGCCAGTCGGAGGCGGTCGCCTTCGAACCGGTGAAGCACTGGTTATCTACGGTCCAGTTGCCGGCGTCGGTCGGGTCGGAGTCGCGGCCGTCGCCGTCATTGGAGAACGCCGATTCGGCAATGAAGTCGTAGCCGGGCAGCACGTTAGCGTCCAGGTCCGGGTGGGCGGTAATGCCGGAGTCCAGCACCGCCACGGTCACGCCCTTGCCGCGGGTGGTGCCCCACGCCTCCAGAGCGGAGACGCCCTTCTCGCCGGTGAGGGACCACATGCGGTTCATCTTCGGGTCGTTAATCTTGACGGTCTCCGAGGTGTTGTCCACGGTGGCGTAGCGGCGCATATCCGGCGACACGGAGGCAACCTTGGAGTTCGCGCTCAGGGCGTTCATGTACTGCTGCGCCTGGGCGGGGGTGAGCTCCGCGGAGGTGGTGACCACGCTGGCATCCAGCGCGGTGGAGCGGACGTAGCTGGTCTTAATGTTCAGCAGCTCGTCGATGCTCTGCACGTCGGAGGTGATGCCCGCGTAGAGTGCGTCGCTCCAGGTTGCCTGCTGGGTGCCGGCGGCGGCGGACCAGTCAATCTGGTCTGCGGTGGCGTCGGTGGAGGCGGCGTTCTTCGCGTCCTCGGTGTAGGTGATGATGAAGCGGTTGTACGCCACGGGCGCGGACTGGGTTGCCTGTGCGGTGTTAGAAATCTGTGCAGTGTTGGAGGTCTGCGCGGCGTTAGAAGCCTGTGCCGCGTTAGAAGCCTGGTTTGCCTGCGCGGTGGGTACCGCCACGGCGGGGATGACGCTTGCTGAGAGCAGGCAGGTTGCGGTGACGAAGCTCAGCAGGGAACGCTGTGAGGAGCGTGCCTGCGAGGGGCGAGCAATGCGAAGCATGGACGTCCTTGTGTGAGTGGTACCGGGTATGCACGGTTCGGCGCAACATTGCCGATTCGCATTGAGGGCGCGGGTGCGCATTCGGTACGAGTGAATACGGAAGAGTGAGGTGTTGGTGCGTAGTACGGGGTTACGTTGTGGGTTCACAATGTGCATGCACGGGTACGCACCGTGAGATACTCTAGCACCCTTTTTCAGTTACTTTATGAATAAAATATATGATGTGATGCACCTCATTTTATATAAAGATGAGCAAAACTTAAATCACTGCTTTAAGGCATGAGAATATCTCGACTAGGCATTTCTTTATCTGCATTTACATGAAAGAAAAATCTCATTACCTGCGCCACACTATCGAGTTTTAGGCGCTAGATACATAGGAAAAGGTGCTAGGATAGCGATATCTCACCACATAAACTACTTCCGAAGAACTCCCGCACGGGAGTTTAGAGAAAAATACACATCAATGCAGTGATGTGCATTTTCTTTTTCTATTCGCTCCTCACAAGCAAATATGCAAAAGAATGCAAATATTTTCTCAAAAGTGCATTTATGTGAGTGGATGACCAACCCACTTGCCGCTTCCGGCACTCACATACGCAAAGGACCCCGATGTCTTTTACCACTCACCCCTCAGCGCGCCGCATCGCACGCACCGCGCTGAGCCTGGGCACCGCCGCAGCACTCATCGCGACCCTGGGCGCCCCCGCATCCTTCGCGGCACCCGCCAAGGCTAACGGCGCCGAACGCGCCAAGGCGCACACCACTATTTCCTCCCTCAGCTCCGGTCAGCAGAAGGCAGGCTTCAACCGCTTCGTCATCACCTACACCGACAGCGCCCTGAACTCCGGTGGCATCAACTGGGCAAGCCCCGCAGGCACCCAGGTCTCCACCTGGAGCGACTCCCTCTACCAGGGCATCAGCTCCGATGTGAAGAGCATCGACGAGCTGCTGAAGGTCAAGACCAGCTACGTACGCACCACCGCCCAGAAGGCGACCGTGGTGACCCTCTCCTCCAAGCTCACCGCAGAGCAGGCTGAGAAGTACATGGCGGCTCTGAGCTCCAACCCCTCCGTCGCATCCGTTGAGCCCGACCTGCTGCGCCGCTCGAACGCGCGTGCTCGTGGCGCCGCGACCTCCAAGGTGGCTCAGGTCGCCAAGGCTGCGCAGGCATCGGACCAGGTTGTGGCACCGAACGACACCCTCTACCCGCAGCAGTGGAACCTGCACGGCACCAAGGGCCTGGCAGCCCCCGAGGCGTGGAAGACCACCCAGGGTGCTGGCGTGACCGTTGCTGTGATTGACTCCGGCATCGTCAAGCACCCCGACCTGGACGCTAACGTTCTGCCCGGCTACGATTTCATCACCGAGCCTTCCATTGCCCGTGACGGCAACGGCCGCGACTCTGACCCGACCGACCAGGGCAACTGGGAAGAAGCCGGCGTCTGCGACGCGGACTCTGAGGCAAGCGAGTCGAACTGGCACGGCACCCACGTTGCAGGCTCCATCGCCGCAATTATGAACAATAAGCGCGGCATCGTCGGCGTGGCACCGAACTCCAAGATCCTGCCCGTGCGTGCCCTGGGCATGTGCGGCGGCTACGACTCCGACATTGCGGATGCAATGGTCTGGGCAGCCGGCGGCACCGTTGAGGGCGTTCCCGCGAACTCCAACCCCGCCAAGATCATTAACCTCTCCCTCGGCGGCGAGGGCACCTGCCCCGCAACCTACTCCAAGGCTATTGCCGAGGTGAACAAGCGCGGCGCGATCCTCGTGGTCGCAGCTGGTAACGATGGTCAGGACACCTCCAAGGTCGCTCCGGCTAACTGCGGCGGTTCGATCGTGGTGGGCGCTACCGACCAGGAGGGTAAGCGTAGCGACTTCTCGAACTACGGCAAGCTTGTTGATGTGAGCGCCCCCGGCAGCAGCATCATGTCCACCGTGGATCTGGGTACCACCGTTTCCAAGGGTGCGGGCTACACCGAGTACGACGGCACCTCCATGGCAGCACCCCAGGTTGCTGGCGTGATTGCCCTGATGAAGTCCGTTGACCCCTCCCTGACCGCTGAGCGTGCAAAGCAGATTCTGAAGCAGAGCTCCAAGCCGCTCACCTGCGATGTGAACGCTTGCGGTTCCGGCATTGTGAACGCTGCGAGCGCGCTGGCTATGGTGCAGGGCAAGAAGGACCCGAACCCGCAGGTGAAGCCCTGGCCGAAGCGTGCTCCTAAGCACCCGACCCGTGCGGCTCGTGTTGGTTACGTGACTAACCCGGCTGTTAACCACAACCCGCCGTTCCTGATTACTCCCGGCGGTCTGATTCCCGGTCAGTAATCGGTATGTTGCCAGCTCGGAAGCCGGTGAGCCAATAGGCTTCTGAAAGGCCAAATATATACAAAAAGCCCCCGTTGAGTTTTTCTCAGCGGGGGCTTTTCGTGAACAGAACGCTGCCGCATCTGATGCGGCAGCTTGCTTCTCCCACCCACCCTCACGACTGACGGGTGGGAGAAATCTTGGGGTACGCCCCTAGCGAGCTGGACGCTAGGTAGAAAGCGCTAGGGACGTACCTGGGAGGCGCGCACACCGGTACGGATACCGGCTGCCTCCATGCGAGCGGACTCGTAGCTGCTCACCGCACGCAGACCCGAAGGCGCGTTGGTTGCCACCGCCTTTTCTCGCGGCTTTCCTGACTCTGGGCGGGTAGAAAAACCCAGCGGCGCTGGACCGCGAAGCTGACCGGAATGAGGATCAGCTCGGTCAGGATCTTGGCAACCAGCAGGGATACTCCCAGGCCGGTCAGGGTTTCCATCAGAGCCGCATTGGCTGCGAGGATACCCACCGCCAGCACGGCGTACCGCACCAGCGAGGAGGATGCCGAGGGGCGTGCGCCTCCGTCGTGCATGAGCATTCGGTTGACGGTGAAGTTCGTCAGCGCCGAGATGATACGTGCACCGACTACGGCTGCCAGGAGCGGAGCACCCAAGCCCACCAGGATGAAGAGGGCGATAGCATCCACGAGGAAGCCGGTCAGGAAAGACGAGGCCAGGAAGGCGAGCAGCGGTGCGTAGATGAGCGCCGAGTCCTGCAGGGGCCTAAAGTGGCTGGTCGGGTTGCCCGGCTCGTAGACCTTCACGATGGGTACCTGTACCAGGTCCACGTCTGCGCGGGTTGCGCGCAGCAGCATGGAGAACTCGTACTCGTACTTATCGCCAGGGATCTGCAGTAGCCAGTCCAGGATCTGCGGGGTGAAGCCGCGCAGGCCGGTCTGGGTGTCTGCCACGCGGGCGCCGGTCGCCAGGGCGAAGAAGCCTACGGTTGCGCTGTTGCCAATCTTGGAGCGTAGCGGCACCTTGGTGCCTTCTTCGCCGGCGTTGGGGTCGGGCTTGGTACGCACACCGAGCACGATGCTCTTCTGGCCTGCCGACGCCGCGGTTTCGGTGCGCACACCCACGCGGAAGATGTCCTGGGGTAGGTGCTGGCCGTCCGCATCGGCAGTGACGATGACCTCGCCGGGGCGGTTTGCTTTCGCCCAGGCGATGCCGGTGCGCAGTGCCGCACCCTTGCCCTTGTTGGAGGGGTGGGTCTGCACGGTCACGCCGTCGATACGCAGTTCGGTAAAGATCGGTGCGTAGGTGCTGCCGGATCCGTCGTCAATGACGAGGATTTCGGCTCCCGGGTCCTGTTCGCGCAGGGCCCAGGCAAGGCGGACCAATGACTGGTCCGGCTTATAGGCGGGTATCAGGATAATCACGATGCGCTCCCTGCAATGTAGAGGATGTCACTGGTGCCACGCTCCTTGGTGCCACCCTGGGGGCGGTTGACCAGCTCGTTGTTGAAGACCATGGCGGAGGAGCCGCCACCATCCAGGTTGTAGGCGCTGACGCAGCCGAGGTCCTTGAACATCTGCGCGAACTCGGGCATGGTCACGCCGCGCGAATAGTTGGTGGAGCGGCCGTCAACCACGATGAAGACCAGGTGGTTGGTGCCAAGCACACCCACGCCAGTTCGCGGCTGGTTGCCCTGGATGGAGTGGTTACCAAAGTTGGTGTCCACCTCGACGCTGTCGATACCGTCGACAACCGCGGAGTCCTTGACCAGTGCCGGGCCGAAGGAGAGGGTGTTCCACACGCCTTCGTTGACGAGGGTCTGGGCGTTGGTTGCGGTTTCGTCGTAGAGCTTGACGGAGCCGTCGCGGTAGAAGGCCAAACCCTCGCGAGCGCCGGCGTCACGGTAGACAACACCGTTTCGGATCACGATGCCGGTGGTACGGAAGCCGTAGTAGTCACCGTTGATCGCCCAGATGCCGTTGTGTTCGGAGGCGATATTCGAGGGGGTGTCGATAATGTTCTGGCCGAACTTGTTGTTGGCGAAGGCGCTACGCAGCAGGGTTGCGTTGTCGAGCTTGATGTCTGCCACGAAGGAGACAACCGCGTCGGAGCCGCTGCCGGTGGTGTTGGAGGTGATGGTGATCGAGCCTTCGTTAGCGGTGAGGCTCTGACCGTTGACCTTCACGCCGGTCAGTTCGGTGGGGTCTGCCGTGGCGGAGCCGGAGGCACTTGCGTTTGCCTGGGCGGCTGCCGCCTCGTAGGCGGTGGTGTCCTCGATTTCGGTGTGCTCTGCCAGGTAGCGGTTGTACGCCCAGCCTGCGCCGCCGCCGACTACGGCGAGTGCGCCGAGGCCGCCTCCGATGAAAATTCGACGGGTGAGCTTCTTCTTGGCTAGCTTCTGCTCTGCAGCGGTTTGCGCTGCGTTAGCTTGTTCCGCTGCGGTCTGGGTGGCCTGGTCAATGTTCTGAGTCATGTTCTGTTCGTTGTTCATGTCTCTAGAATGCCGGGCTATTCTCTGTGCCAGGCATTACTAAGCTGTGCAGAAGCTATGTATGCTTATTCATTCCAGGCTTTTTTATTACTGCCTGTTCCGTATTACCAGAAGATGCTATACACACCCATGTATAAACATGTGTACTGGCTGTGTGTACCAAGCAGTTGAGCACCCACCGCATCCCCACTCCCCCACGCGCACGTGGCCACTCGAAGGCACGAAAAAACCGGCTGAGCACCCCGTGCGGGGCCTCAAGCCGGTTCATCATCTATGAAATACGCTCGGTCGATATGCACCGAATCATTCCGCGTATTCTTTATGCCTCATCCTCGTAGGACGCGTACTTTTCTGCGTATGCCGAGTAGTCGTCCTCGTCGTCATAGCGACGGCGGGACGAATCGGAGGACTTCGTTTTCTTCGCGCTGCTGAGCTCGCGCTCGAGTGCGCTGTAGTCGGTCTCGGGGCTGAAGTACTTCATCTCCCGAGCCTGCCTAGTTGCTTTAGCCTTCTGACGGCCGCGCCCCATGGCGTGACCCCCTCTTTCATCCTGTCCGAGGCGAACAGCACGCGCGGCGCATCGCTCTCGGATCGTTCAACAGTCTTTACTACACTATAGAGTACCCTGTTTCAGCCCTGAATGTCTCGCTCAACGGCACCTATTTTGCGTATCATGACACTTCTTCGCACCGGAACAACCGTTTTATTTTGCACCCGCGGCTTTTTTACCCCAGACGCCACACACCCTATATAACACGTAGCCCCGCACCGGATATATCACTACATCCGATGCGGGGCGAGTGTCTCTGCCTCCGGCTCACTCACAAGACCGGGTTCAGAGAGGGTACCGTGCAGGTCATGACATCCCGCACGGGGTCTAAGGGAGAGCCCCCTGCCGCTGAGCCTGCGGCGAAGGAGCTGCTAGCTTGCGGTAAAGGAGCCCAGCGAGGTGGCGTTAGAAGCCAGGGTGGTGCTGGAGGCATCCACGCTATCGGTGGTGGTGTACACGGTGTAGCTCTCGCCCTTGGTGATCTTGGAACTGGAGACCAGGATCAGTGCGGTGCTGGAGTTAGTCACCTTGTAGTTCGCCACCACGTTACCGGAGGAGTCGGTCACCTGTACGGTGGTGCCTGCGCTCAGGTTCGATACGTTGCTGATCTTCACGTAGCCGCTGGTGGAGTTGGTCGAGGGTGCCTCGAACATGTCGCCGGAGTTACCCGCGGCCACGGTCGTGCCGTTGAGCAGCAGGTCACCGTTGGTGTCCAGGGATGCGTTACCGCCGGTGAAGGGACCGTTCACGATCAGGGTGCCGCCCGAGAGGGTTGCGGTGCCGTTGGAGTCGATGCCGTCGCCGTTCGTATTCACGGTGACGGTACCGCCGGTGATGTTGATGGTTGCGTCGACGACCTCGAAGGTGCCGCCACCACCACCCATGCCACCGCCTGCGCCACCGCCAGCCGGGGGCTGACCCATGGTGCCGGAGGGAGCCTGACCGCCACCTGCAGGTACCTGACCTGCGCTACCGCTGGGCGCCTGGGGCGCAGAGTTCTGGCCACCCTGCGCGCTCTGCTTAGTCGAGGTTGCAGTAGTCGACTCAGTGCTGGTCGAGGTGGTGCTGTACGAGGCGTTGATACCGTCATCGGAGCTGGTCACGTTCACGGTGCCGTCCAGGATGTTGATGTACTGCGCCTCAATACCCTCGTTCGCCCTGGTAATGTTCAGGGTACCGCCGGAGATTTCAAGCACGCGCTCAGCCTTGAAACCGTCATCACCTGCAGAGATGTTCACGGTACCGCCGCTCAGGCGTACCCAGCCGCGGTTGCCGTCGGTGTCGTTAGTTGCCTTGATGCCGTCCTTGGTTGCGGTCACGGTGATGGTGCCGTCCAGGATATCGACGTAGTCCTTACCCTTGATGCCGGTGTTTGCCGCGTTCACTTCCAGGGTGCCGGAGGCAATGACCAGGCCGTCAGAGGTGTGGATACCCTCTTCGTACTTACCTTCAACCTTCAGGGTGCCTTCGCCCGCCAGGGTCAGGTCACTCTTGGAGTAGATAGCTGCATCGGGGCTGCCGCTGGCGGTATCCGAGTAGGAGGAGCCGTCAGAGACGGTGTTGGTGGTACCCGAGGCGGTGTAGATAACGACCTCGTCCGCCTCAACAACGTTGATAGCTGCACCGGTGGAGTTGGTGATTGTCGCGTTGTTCAGGATCAGGCGGACCATGTCACTGTCGGCTGCATCAACCTTAATCTGGCCATCGTAGGTGCCGGTGAGCTTGTAGTTGCCCGCCTTGGTGATGGTGATGACGCCGTCGCTGACGGTCACACCGTCGGTCGCGGTCGGGTTAGAAAGATCGATAGTAACTTCGCTGGAGGAATCCCAGGTCAGATCCTTCGCGGAGTAGTGGGTGTCCTCGGCGAGCTTCGCTCCGCTCTTCACGTCGGTGGAGAAGGAGTCTGCCACCTTCGACGTGGTGCCCGAAGTGCTCGAAGCGGAGGTACTGATTGCACTCGAAGCGCTGGCATTCGATGCCGAGGTTGCCGAGCAGCCGGTCAACGCCAGGGCTGCCAGGAGGGTAATGGAGGTTGCGCTCTTAATCATATTGCTCTTTTTCACGGGTTTTCCTTTGTGTTTGGGTGACCACTCGCGTAGAGCCAGCGCCACAGGGGTAAGACGTATGTGAAATGTGAATATGTGTGAGAGCGGTTATTGCCTGTGTGGGGCGAATAAGGCCGATGTTGTGCTTGGTTCGGGGGTATAGGTTAGGGGGCTGGGGACGCGGGTAAGGTAGGTGCGCTACCCTACCCGCGCATCCAGATTGTTGTTATAGCCAGATTGCCGTTTTAGGCGGCTGCGAAACGCTCGGTCAGCAGCTTCTGGTAGTCCTCTTCGGTCATGTCATCCACGTTCAGGCGGGTGCCATTGACCGGTTCCAGGTGCATCCAGTTCTTCAGGGTTTCTTCCCACTTGTTGCTTGCCAGCTGCGGGTTCAACGCCGCCATACCGGTTGCAAACTTGGAAATCTTCGCGGGGGTGATGCCCGCATCCCAGAGGTGCTGATCTGCCACGGAAGGCTCCACGCCGGACTTGGTTTCGATGATGACCGCGTTCGGCAGGCCGTAGGTGGTGCCAACCAGGTTGCCGTGGAAGTTACGGTAGTTCACGCCCGCCATGAGGATGTTCTCGGACAGAGGGGTCCAGGTCAGGGCGTTATCTACGGTCATACGGGAGGCGACCGGGTTCTTCTCGCTCTGCGGCAGGAAGACCGTGGTACGGCGGTAGCCGGTGGTCAGAACCGCCTCCAGCTTGTGCACGGGGCCGGCGAGAATATCGCCGAGTGCTGCGGTGATGTACTCGTGGCCTTCCACGGTAAGCGTATCGCGGTTCTCGAAGGTGTACGGGATACGCTTCTTGACGGTCATATCCTGCTCACCGTCGGTCTTGACCTCCAGGAAGGTCAGCTCCGAGTCCAGGTAGCTACGGGTACGAATCTTGAAGGTGTCATCGCGGCTGTAGGCTGCCGAGTGGTAGCTCTGCATCTGCGGGGTGTCGAAGTAGACCGAGTCGTAGGCGAAGTCGCGCTGGCCATCGATTTCCATGACGGAGGCATCTGCGCCGAGCGTGGAGAGTACCTTGGCGGCCGTTTCTGCGTCGACAATGTACTTGCGGTCCACGCGGGTCTGCATGGCTGCCTTCTCGTTCATGGCTTCGAGGCTGATGCTCTTCCACTCTGCGGGGATGATGTTTGCGGCTGCGTTAGTCATGGGTCTTCGTCCTTCTGGGGCGCCGTCCCTGCGTGCTGTGCGCTGGGGGCGGCGTGTCGTGGGTATCGGAGATGTTTGTGCAGTTAGAGTGAATCGGAGGCTTTTATACCGGCTGGTCTTACTTGCCTACCGGGGTGCGCTGGAGCGGAACCATCCGGGTGTCCAGGGTGGTGTGCGCCTCGGCGGTGGGAACCTGAGGTGCTGCCGGGTAAGCCGCAGGAGCCTGCGATGCTACCGTCTGAGCGGCTACAGGCTGAGCCGCCTCCACTGCCGCAGGGATGCCGCCCTCGGTGGTTTCCTTGGGCTGGTAGGTGACGGTGGCGCGGGTCAGGTTGTTCACCATGTCCAGCTCGGTGATCTTCGCCGAGATGACGGTGTAACCCAGGCGAGCGCTCAGGTATGCCTTGAGCTCTTCCTCGTCGCTGATCGCACGATCGGCGGTAACGGTCTGAGTCTTTTCAGCAGAGACCGGGGTGCTGCGCGAGTCGAGAATCGCGATGAGGCCGACCAGGGTAGCCATGAGGCCGAAGGCGATGTACGCCGGGCTAATGTTCACACCTGCAATCATGCCGACCGAGAGGGCTACGAAGTAGTAACCCACCTCGCGCTGACTCAGGGCGGTGGAACGCAATCGGATAATCGACAGGACACCGAAGAGGCCCATACCCATAGCGGATGCGTTCGATCCGGCGGATACCAGCGCCACCGAGACGGTGAAGATACCGGCGTTGATGACCGCATAGGAAATCATCAGTTCGCGGTTGCGATGCCGCACCATGTAGAGGGTGCAGAGAGCTGCGATGGCTATGGCATCGGCAATCGCCATGGTCAGAATAGTCATTGGGTGCTCCAGATATCGTGTCGTGATGTTCGCAGTGCTTTTTGCTGTCTGTTCTTCAGCTTCGGGCTGTGCGTTCTTTGTAGTATCTAGATTCCCGTGCAAGCCTGTGTTTACCCTGTGCTGCCCTTAACTTAGAGATAAGTGTTAGAAGTCTCTAGTAAATCTGCTGGTCAAATGCACTAGAGGCTATTATTTTTTTCCTCTCTCCACTACGTTTTCTGTATCTTCTGCGGTATCAAAAAGCACAAAAAATGGGCTCCCTCCGATATGGAGGGAGCCCATAAAAGCAGCTAAAAACTTAGCGACTAGGCGTTATTATGCCTTCTTGCGCATGCGGGTTGCCACGATGGTCGCGCCACCAGCACCCAGAGCAATCAGACCCAGACCAGCAGCGGTCATCGCATCGGATGCACCGGTCTTAGCCAGGGAAGAAGAGCTCTTGGAGGATGCGTTCGAAGAACCGGAGCCCAGGTTGTCGTTCGAGCCGGAGCTCAGCGAAACACTGTCGGACTTGGAGTTCTCGTAGTTCGGCTGCTCTTCACAACCCTTTTCGTCACCGTCAGCGTCGAACTTCTCGCGGAAGTCCGGGTCGCCCTTGTAAATGGGGCCACCACGGTCTGCCCACACGTCGGCGCAGTTCTGGTACTTGTCGGTCTTCTCGCCCTTTGCGGAGGAGTCGGAAGCCTGGTCAGACTTCTGGTCTTCAGACTTCTGCTCTTCGGCGGGCTTCTGGTCCTCAGCGGGCTTGGTTTCCTTAGCGTCCTCAACTGCGGGTGCGGAGGTCTCTTCAGCAGGCTTGGGAGCCTCGGTGGTCGGAGCCGGGGTCGAGTCCTCGGAGGGAGCGGGGGTCGGATCCTCGGAGGGAGCCGGAGTCGGGTCCTGAGAAGGAACGGGGGTCGGGTCCTCCGAAGGAGCCGGTGCGGGCTGCTCTGCGACCTTAATGGTCACGGTAGCTGCCTTGCCGCCACGGGGAACGTCGCCGTCCTTCAGGGAGCCGGACAGCAGGTAAATGTCAACGGAAACGCTGCCGTGCAGCTCTTCCTGCCAGGGGATGGTGGCGGAGAAGTTACCATCGCTATCAGCGTGGATTTCCAGGTAGTCCTGGCCGTTAATCTTAACGGCGCCCTTGTTCAGCTTCAGAGCCAGAACGGAGCCGGAGGTGCCGTCAGCGGTCTTGAAGCCCTCGCCACCAATGTTCAGGCCCTGACCCTCATACCAGGTGTCGGGGGCAATGAACTGTGCAGAGTCTGCGTAGGTGTAGACAGTCTGAGGCGCGCCTTCAACAGCGAAGGTTGCGGGAACGGAAGTAGCAATGAGGCCACAGCCAATCAGAGCGGTGGCACCGATGCGTGCGATGTTGTTTCGAATGTTCATGCCCCCCATTCTAACGAGCGAAGCTTGGGATACCGGCTCCCAAGACGCCAATTTGCCATGACCTGACTCACAAACCGGGGTTTTCTTGAAGGTTTATTGAAGGCATGGTTGAACCATAGAGACCTTTTGCACCGCCGTGCACCCCTAAAGTCTCAATTGAGACTTGAAGAAACCAGCAAGTACATGCGCCATCCCACCGACACAACACGCCAACAAAAACCACCCCGTTAAACGCAAGAATCCCCTCCGCCGAACATTCAAAAGCGTTCAGGAGAGGGGACTCTCACGCACCGCACCGGGCGGTGACGATAGTTTTAGGAGTTCTTGCGGTTACGCACAGCGGTCACGCCAGCAACGCCCAGACCCAGAGCTACCAGGCCCAGGCCAGCCATGGTGAAGGCGTTGGAAGCACCGGTGTTAGCCAGGGAGGAGCGCTGAGCGCGGCTCGAAGTGGAATTGCTCGAAGAGGAGGAACCGCTACCCAGGTTGTCCAGGCCGCCAGAGTTGCGGGAAGAAGAACCCGAGGAACCGTTGGAAGAGGAACCGTCCGTCACCTCGCTGTTGATAACCTCGCAGCCCAGGCCGTTACCATCGTTGTCGAACTTCTTACGGAAGTCCGGGTGGCTTTCGTGAATGGGCGCCAGGCCAGCAGCCGCAACCTCTGCGCAGTTCGCGAAGCGGGTGCTCTCAGCCGAAGCGGTCACCTGCTCGGTAGCGGAGGTGGAATCACCCAGCTGATCCTTCGCTTCGTTCGCTACAGGTGCGTTCTGCTCAGTAGTGGCCGAAGCGGAAGCCGATGCGGAAGCAGAAGCCGAAGCAGAGGGGGTTGCAACCACAGAAGCGGAAGCCGACGCGGTAGCCGAAGGGCTCACCGAGGTTGCCGGGCGGTTCTTAATCTCAGCATCTACGGAGGCAACAACCTCATCAGCGGCAGTAGCCGAAGCCGAGGGGGTAGCGGATGCAGAGGGTGCAACAGAAGCGGAGGGGGTAGCCACCACGGAAGCCGAAGCGCTCGCGGTCGCCGAGGGGCTCACCGAAGCGGTTGCGGAGGGGGTTGCTTCCTGAACGGAACGAGCCTCAATCTTCACGGTCGCAGCCTTACCGCCGCGGGAGGTGTCGTTATCCTTCAGGGAGCCGGAGAGCAGGTACACGTCCACGGAGATGCGGTTCTCCAGGTCGTCCTGCCAGGGAATAGAAACGGAGAAGTTGCCCTTCTCGTCAGCCTTAACTTCCAGGTAGTCCTGGCCGTCAATCTTGACGGTGCCCTTGTTCAGCTTAATAGCGATAACGGAGCCGGAGGTGCCGTCCTGAGTCAGGAAGCCCTCGCCGGTAACCTTCAGGGTTTCGCCCTTGTACCAAACCTCAGAAATGTGGGAAGTAGCCTTGTCGGAGTAGACGTGAGTGACGGACTCTTCGCCGTTCTGAGCGAACGTTGCGGGGATTGCGGTAACCACCAGGCCGCAACCAATCAGGGCGGTGGCACCGAAGCGAGTGATAGTGTGTCGAATGTCCATCCCATCATTTTATCCTCGCGTAATGGGTGTATCCGCCTGTCCAGGGGCTATTTAAAATGAATTACGCCACAAAGTAGCACTTTCGTGCAGTTAATGACGGGCCAACTACAGGTCAGTGCACGCGCGGCAAAATTCGCCGGGCGCCAGCGTTACCCAGTCGTGCCGGCGCCACCTAGTTGTGCCAGTGCTACTTAGTCGTCAATCTCGTCAAGCATGAGCTCCAGCGCCTCACCCACGCCGCTACGCCACAGGTAGGTTGCCTTCGCATCGGCGCGTCCCGGACCTCCGTTAATGATGGCGACCGGTTTGCCGGCGCGCAGAGCCTCCAGCACAATCTTGTAGCTGCTCATGACCGCTACCGAGGAGCCGACCACCAGCAGCGCCGAACACTCGGCGAGCATGGCATCCTTGAGCGCTTTGCGTTCGGCGGGCACGGATTCGCCAAAGTACACCACGTCCGGCTTGAGGCGGGTCGAACCGCAGGCGAGGCAGGGCACCATCTGAAAATCGCGGATGTAGCGGTCGTCCAGTTCCACGTCACCGTCGGGGTTCACGCGCAGGTCTTCGTCTTCAAGGCGCGCCAGGTAGCCGGGGTTCGCCGCATCCAGGCGCGTATCGAGGCTTTCGCGCCCCTCATCCTGACCGCAGTCCAGGCACACAATACGCGACAGGTCACCGTGCAGCGCCAGCAGATTAGAGCTTCCGGCACGGGCGTGCAGACCGTCCACATTCTGCGTAATCACACCACTCACGGCACCCAGCTGCTCCAGCTCAGCGAGCGCATAGTGGGCACGGTTCGGCTGGGCGCGGCGCATGCGGCGCCAGCCCACGTAGGAGCGCGCCCAATAGCGCTGACGCGCGGCGTCATCGTAGCGAAATTCCTGGTAGGTCATGGGACGGTGGTCGTGCAGGGATCCGCCCGGGCCACGGTAGTCGGGGATGCCGGATTCGGTGCTCACGCCCGCGCCGGTGAGCACGAGAACCTTACCCGCCTTGAGTAGCTCGGCAATACCCGCGGAGGCGTATTCTTCGTCGTGCGGGGTGGCGTTCTCAGAGACAACGCGCTGAATCGAGCGGATTGCGGCACGGTGCACGGAGGCGATTTCTTCGCGCTGCTCACCTGCGGCGGCGAAGTTCTGGTGGTCAGCCCAGCGGTCCATTCTTCTCCTCAATGCTCTGTGTACTAGTGCGGTTCAGCGCGGTTCTAGCGCGTTAAACGGCTGTGGGGCGCCCCCTTTTGAGGGTACCCCACAGCCTATTTCTTATGGTTTCGAATGTGCAAACTCAGCCACAGGCTAAGTCCGCCCAGCCAACCGGTTGAGCTTAGTTCTCAGCCTTCTGCTCACGCTCGGAGGTCACCGACAGGCCGTCGCTGGCAACGTCCGGGTTCACGTCCACGGTCACGGTGTCGCCGTCGTGGATTGCACCGGAGAGGATGCCGCGAGCCAGGCGGTCGCCAATCTCGCGCTGAACCAGGCGGCGCAGCGGGCGGGCACCGAATGCCGGGTCGTAGCCGGTCTTACCCAGCCACTCCAGAGCGGCGGGGGTCACGTTCAGGGTGAGGCGGCGGTCCTCCAGACGCTTAGCCATGCTCTTGATCTGCAGGCCCACAATCTGACCCAGGTTCTCAGCCGACAGGGGCTGGAACATGATGATGTCGTCCAGTCGGTTGAGGAACTCGGGGCGGAATGCCTGGTGAACAACCTCCAGCGCCTTCTCGGATCGCTCCTCGAAGGGCAAATCCTGGTTGACCAGGTACTGCGAACCGAGGTTCGAGGTCAGAATCAGGATGACGTTGCGGAAGTCCACGGTGCGGCCCTGGCCGTCGGTCAGGCGGCCGTCATCGAGTACCTGCAGCAGGATGTCGAAGACCTCGGGGTGCGCCTTCTCAACCTCGTCGAGCAGGACCACCGAGTAGGGGCGACGGCGTACAGCCTCGGTCAGCTGACCGCCCTCTTCGTGGCCGACGTATCCGGGAGGGGCACCGACCAGGCGGGAAACGGTGTGCTTCTCGGAGTACTCGCTCATGTCGATGCGCACCAGGGCACGCTCGTCATCAAACTGGAACTCAGCCAGTGCCTTAGCCAGCTCGGTCTTACCAACACCGGTCGGGCCCAGGAACAGGAAGGAACCAATCGGGCGGTTCGGGTCGGAAATACCGGCGCGGGCGCGGCGCACAGCGTCAGAGACAGCGACCACTGCGGCTTCCTGGCCAATGAGGCGGGCACCGATGCGCTTCTCCATTTCCAGCAGCTTCTCGGATTCGCCCTGCATCATGCGACCTGCGGGAATACCGGTCCAGGAGGAAATCACCTCGGCGATATCGTCCGCGGTGACCTCTTCGGAGACCATGGATTCGTTCTTGGCGGTGTCCTCGGCGCGCTGTGCCTCTTCCAGTTCAGCCTGCTTTGCGGGAATCTCACCGTACAGCAGGCGGGATGCCTCAGCAAGGTTACCCTCGCGCTGTGCAACCTCTGCGCGGGAACGCAGCTCGTCAATCTGGGTCTTGATGTCACCCACACGGTTCAGGCTAGCCTTCTCGGCTTCCCAACGGGCGTTGAGGGCATCGAGCTGTTCCTTCTTGTCAGCCATGTCCTTGCGCAGTGCTTCCAGACGCTCAACCGATGCGGGATCGGTCTCGTCGGCAAGCGCCAGTTCCTCCATGGTGAGACGGTCCACGGCGCGGCGCAGCTGGTCGATTTCCTCCGGTGCGGAGTCAATTTCCATGCGCAGGCGGGATGCCGCCTCGTCAATCAGGTCAATTGCCTTGTCAGGCAGCTGACGGGAGGGAATGTAACGGTTGGACAGGGTTGCTGCGGCAACCAGCGCGGAGTCAGCGATCTGCACCTTGTGGTGTGCCTCGTAGCGTTCCTTCAGACCACGCAGAATACCGATGGTGTCATCTACGCTGGGCTCGCCCACGTACACCTGCTGGAAGCGGCGCTCCAGGGCGGGGTCCTTCTCGATGTTCTCGCGGTACTCGTCGAGGGTGGTAGCACCGATCAGGCGCAACTCGCCTCGGGCAAGCATGGGCTTGAGCATGTTGCCCGCATCCATGGAACCTTCGGATGCGCCAGCACCGACGACGGTGTGAATCTCGTCGATGAAGGTCACGATCTGACCCTCGGACTTCTTGATTTCTTCGAGGACTGCCTTCAGGCGCTCCTCGAATTCACCGCGGTACTTTGCGCCTGCAACCATGGAACCCAGGTCCAGGCTAATGAGAGTCTTGCCGCGCAGGGATTCGGGCACGTCGCCAGAAACCATGCGCTGCGCCAGGCCTTCCACGACGGCGGTCTTACCAACACCGGGCTCACCAATCAGAACGGGGTTGTTCTTGGTTCGGCGGGAGAGCACCTGCACAACGCGGCGAATCTCAGAGTCACGGCCAATGACCGGGTCAAGCTTGCCTGCGCGGGCAATGGCGGTCAGGTCGGTGCCGTACTTTTCGAGCGCCTGGAAGGTGCCTTCGGGGTCAGGGGTGTCCACGGTGCGGTCTCCTCGGACGTTGGGGATGGTCTGTGCGATGAGCTCTGCGGTAGCGCCGAGCTTGTGCATTGCTTCAGCGGTGCTATCGGTTCCGCTGGCAATGCCCAGCAGAATCATTTCGGTAGAAACGTAGGTATCTCCGAAGCCCTGGGCGCGGGTCTGTGCCGCCTGCAGAGCGGAAAGCGCGGCACGGCTGAGGGAGGCGTTCTGCACGGAAGCACCGGATGCCTTCGGCAGCTTCTTGATTTCGGCGGATGCCGCCTCGGAGATAGCGTCCACATCCAGGCCTGCAGCCTTGAGGACTGCTACGGCGACGCCTTCGCGCTGGTCCATGAGGGCCTTGAGGATGTGCGCGGTTTCAATAGTGGGGTTGCCGGCGGTTTGAGCATTAGTATTTGCCGCCGAGATGACTTCTTGACTCTTGGTGGTGAACTTGTTGTCCATGGTGTTCCTTTCGCATTTCGAGGGGCTTATCCTATGCGCCCCTGCATTACATAACTTGAGTCTACTCCACTCAACTATTTTTCGCAAGCCTCTTGCAAAAAATTTTTTCGTATTTTTCACCCCGCCCCACACCCCTGACC
>ERZ1036435.439-NODE-439-length-18498-cov-11.298216_pt1 | contig 18498 bp, 8 predicted proteins | sample MGYA00514223_ERZ1036435 | MGnify/ENA primary metagenome ERZ1036435 (study PRJEB33795, sample SAMN09464927) | human gut metagenome | host: Homo sapiens | place: USA: Stanford, California | collected 2016-08 | study: EMG produced TPA metagenomics assembly of the... | reverse complement strand
CGAGTATAAATACCCTCGAGGCTTTCGACGTCTTTTTCCTTTCTCTTCCAGATCCTCTTTTTTTCCCTGGTTAGCCGCCGAAATTTTTAGTCTGTTAATATTACTGAATAATAACTTTTTCAATTGAGTTATTTCTTTCTTTATTTCCAGTGAAAAGAAGCAAGAGAAAATGAGCGCACACAGGACTTTACTGTTGCGGTTGTCTGATAGCGGTGAGCCAGTCACCAGTTGTTCTTACGGACAAGGTGTGTTGACGCTGCCATCGCTGCCACTGCCACAAGGTAAGAAGCTCGGTGATATGCCGGTGTACACCGTGAGACTGGCTATTCCAGCGGGCTCGCCAGTGACCCGTGACGGTCTTATCTGGACCAATTGTCCACCGGACTTCTCGACCCAGTTCGATAGAGAGAAGTTCTACAAGAAGATCATCAAGACCAGCTTCCACGAGGACGACCATATCGACCTCGACATCTACGTGCCTGGTACTTACTGCTTTTACTTGTCCTTCAAGAACGACAAAGACGAGCTGGAAACCACAAGGAAGTTCTACTTCGTAGTGCTCCCAATCTTGTCCGTGAACGATAAATTCATCCCATTGAACTCAATTGCAATGCAGAGTGTCGTCTCCAAATGGATGGGACCTACTATAAAGGACTGGGAAAAAGTATTCGCAAGAGTCGCAAGCAAGAAATACAACATGATACATTTTACCCCATTGCAACATAGAGGTGAGTCAAACTCACCATATTCCATATACGACCAATTAGAATTCGACCCCACAGTATTCAAAAGCGAAAAAGAAGTTGCCGATATGGTGGAACGTCTGAGAACTGAACACAACATTCTGTCGTTGACTGATATAGTCTTCAACCATACCGCGAACAACTCTCAGTGGCTTCTAGATCACCCAGAAGCTGGTTACAACCACAAGACTTCACCTCATCTAATCAGCGCTATCGAACTAGACAAGAAATTGCTAGATTTTAGCGAACAAATGGAGGCCTTAGGCTATCCAGTTGATCTGAAGACTGTTGACGACTTAATAAAAGTAATGGATGGTATCAAAGAACATGTGATTGGAGAATTGAAATTGTGGGAATTCTATGTAGTCGACGTGAAACAAACTGTTTCTGAACTCCGTGAAAAATGGGGCAATTCGAAGTCATGGTCTGATGACAATATTCCTAGCAAGGATGATTCCACAAACTTAGCTCAATTCGTAAGAGATAACGCTACTGAGCCAGGTTTTGGATCGCTGGGTGAAAGAGGTTCAAACAAAATTAACATAGATAAATTTGCAGCTATTTTAAAAAAGTTACACTCTGAAGATTACAATAATGGTATCGAAGAGTTGGCCACTAAGATCCTTAATGACATCAATTTGCCATTTTACAAAGAGTACGACGACGATATAAATGAAGTGTTGGAACAATTATTCAACAGAATCAAGTATTTGAGAATTGATGACCATGGCCCAAAACAAGGCCCAATTACGAAAAAGTTGCCATTATCAGAACCATATTTCACTAGATTCAAAGCTAAAGATGGTGAAGAATATGCCTTAGCAAACAACGGTTGGATATGGGATGGTAACCCGCTAGTTGACTTTGCCTCGTCTCAATCAAAGGCTTACTTAAGAAGAGAAGTTATTGTGTGGGGTGATTGTGTAAAGTTAAGATATGGTAAAGGTCCATCTGATTCTCCATATCTATGGGAAAGAATGAGTAAGTATGTTGAAATGAACGCAAGAATTTTTAATGGTTTCAGAATCGATAATTGTCACTCCACACCTTTACATGTTGGACAGTATTTCCTAGATGTTGCTAGAAGGGTAAACCCTAACTTATACGTGGTTGCAGAGTTATTCTCCGGCTCCGAGGCAATGGATTGCTTGTTTGTCGAACGTTTAGGTATTTCATCGCTAATCAGAGAAGCAATGCAAGCTTGGTCAGAAGAAGAATTATCTCGTCTAGTACACAGGCATGGTGGTAGACCAATTGGATCTTACAAATTTGTTCCATTAGATGATTTCCCATATCCAGCTGATGTGAAAATAGACGAAGAGTATTGTGCCTACAACCCGGATGATCACTCTGTTAAATGTGTGTCAGAAATTATGATACCAAAGACTCTAACGGCAACTCCACCTCACGCGCTCTTTATGGATTGCACTCATGACAATGAAACACCAAATCAAAAAAGGACCGTGGAGGACACACTTCCAAATGCTGCCTTGGTTGCATTCTGTTCTTCTGCCATTGGCTCTGTATATGGATACGATGAAGTGTTCCCACAGTTGCTAGATTTGGTTCAGGAAAAGAGAACATATTCTTGCGCTGAAAACACTGGTATTAGTAAAGTTAAAACTTTGTTGAACAATATGAGGGAAGAGATTGCATCAGAGGCCGTAGATATCGAAGACTCGGAAATGCATGTTCATCACGATGGTCAATACATTACATTCCATCGTACTAATGCCAAAAATGGTAAGGGTTGGTATTTAGTGGCTAGAACCAAATTCCATTCGTCTGGAGACCAAATGTTGCCAAGAATCAAGTTAAGTCAAACTAAGGCTACTTTCAAAGCTGCATTTTCACTGGAAAGAACAGGGGATGCACCAATATCAGACGAAATAATTGAGGGTATTCCAACCAAGTTAAGGGAATTGACTGGATTTGACATTGGTTTCGATGAGAACACCAAAGAAACCAGTATTCTATTGCCCCAAGATTTCCCCCAGGGCTCAATTGTCATATTTGAAACCCAGCAACTTGGTATTGATGACTCCTTAGACCACTTTATCAGATCTGGGGCTATCAAGGCTACGGAAAAGCTTTCCTTGGAATCCATCAATTACGTTTTGTATCGTGCTGAACAAGAGGAATATGACTACAGTGAAGGAAGGTCTGGTGCTTATGACATTCCTGATTATGGTAAACCTGTTTATTGTGGTTTACAAGGTTGGGTAAGCATATTACGTAAAATTATCTTTTACAATGATCTAGCTCATCCTTTGAGTAACAACTTGCGTAACGGCCATTGGGCTGTAGATTACGTCGTCAACAGATTGGATTTATACAAAGACAAGGAAGGTGTTGCTGAAGTTCAAGAATGGTTGAGAAGTAGAATGGAAAGGATCAAGCAATTGCCAAGCTATCTTGTTCCAAGTTTCTTCGCTCTAGTTGTTGGTATTATGTATGGATGTTGCAGGTTACGTGCTATGCAGTTAATGTCAGATAATGTTGGCAAATCTACTGTCTTTGTTCAAAGTTTAGCCATGACTTCGATACAAATGGTATCTGCTATGAAGTCTACTTCAATTCTCCCTGATCAGAATATAGCCGCTATGGCTGCAGGTCTTCCACATTTCAGTACCAATTACATGAGATGCTGGGGTAGAGATGTGTTCATTTCTTTGAGAGGACTTTTATTAACTACAGGTCGATATGAAGAAGCGAAGGAGCACATTTTAGCATTTGCTAAGACTTTGAAGCATGGTTTGATTCCTAATCTTCTTGATGCTGGCAGAAATCCTAGATATAATGCACGTGATGCAGCATGGTTCTTTGTTCAGGCTATCCAAGATTATGTTACTATAGTCCCAGGAGGGGTATCACTTCTTCAAGAAAAAGTCACTAGAAGATTCCCACTTGATGATGAATATATACCATATGATGATCCAAAAGCATTTAGTTATTCGAGTACAATCGAAGAAATAATCTATGAAATATTGAATAGACATGCTGGCGGCATTAAATACAGAGAAGCCAATGCCGGTCCTAATTTGGATAGGGTTATGAAAGATGAAGGCTTCAATGTCGAAGTTAATGTAGATTGGGAAACTGGGCTAATTCATGGTGGTTCCCAATTTAACTGTGGTACTTGGATGGACAAAATGGGTGAAAGTGAAAAGGCTAACTCGGTCGGGGTTCCAGGTACACCAAGAGATGGAGCTGCCGTTGAAATTAATGGATTGTTGAAGAGTTGTTTGAGATTTGTTTTGCAATTAAGCAAAGATGGCAAATTCAAGTATACTGAGGTTACTAAACCTGATGGTTCTAAAATATCACTTTCTTCTTGGAATGATTTACTGCAGGAGAACTTTGAAAGATGTTTCTATGTTCCTAAGAATAAGGAGGACGATAATAAGTTTGAAATTGATGCAACTATTATAAACAGAAGAGGTATATATAAGGATTTGTACCGCTCTGGAAAACCATATGAAGATTACCAATTCAGACCAAACTTTACAATCGCTATGGTTGTCGCACCTGAATTATTTACTCCTGACTATGCAGCTGGTGCTATTGAGCTTGCAGATCAAGTTTTGAGAGGCCCGGTTGGTATGCGTACTTTGGACCCAAGTGATTACAACTACAGACCATATTATAATAATGGTGAAGATAGTGATGACTTTGCTACTTCTAAGGGTAGAAATTACCACCAAGGTCCTGAATGGGTTTGGTGTTATGGGTACTTCATCAGAGCATATCATTATTTCAACTTTTTGACTAATCCCAAATGCCAGGTAGAAGGCAGTGCTAAAAAGCTAAAGCCTTCATCATACCTGTACAGAAAATTGTACTCGCGTCTGCTGAAGCATAGAGAATGGATTGAAAACAGCCCTTGGGCTGGTCTTGCTGAGTTAACAAACAAAGACGGTGAAGTTTGTAATGACTCAAGTCCAACACAAGCGTGGAGTACGGGCTGTCTACTGGATCTATTTTATGACCTCTGGATTTCCTATGAGGAATGAATGGCATTAATGAAAATGTGTATTTGTATTAGATTTGTTATTTAGTCTCCTGGTTTCTAACCATAGTACAAGAGGAGAAGCAAAGACTTCAAAACGTAGACTATAAATATTGGAAAAACTAAAGAATAAAAAATAAAAAAAGAACAATTATAATAATCTACATACCTTTGATATTTTTATAAGCTGTCTTCTTAATGTATTTCTAAAAAAACATTATTTACTTTTAGTTATATAATGCATAGATAAAACTTCGAACATAAATAATACTACAAAATTGCCCGAAGAACGTCAACATCGGTATATCGTAGTGCATATCGTTTTACGATCTCAGGCGCGTGTAGGAATAAGGGCGAAAATATCGAAATCTTTAATCTGTAACTTTAGTAATGTAAAACCGAAAAGGACTAGCCAGATCTCTCATGACAATAAATAGTAAAAGGCTAATTGCATGCCATATAAGATATAATTCTCAAGCACCTTGGGTTTACAATAGCTAGTTTTTTGAAACATTCTTCAAATCCATAGGGAAGTTAAGGGTAACATCAATTGATACTCCTGCGGTCATCGGTGAATCTTATCTTCACTGGTACATACTTTTAATTGAAACATAGCATAACGATCAAAGATAGCTGTTGAAATTCAATCTGTCAAGCAGCCTTCATCAATAATTTGTGATCTGGTTATTACTTCAGCTGAATTACATAGTACATCAATCTAAACATTGTGGTACTGCCTCCCTAACATTAGATAACCAAGCAGCATAGTATCATTAACAATAGAAGCCTCTAATCCTATTAAATTTGGTGTTATTCTAACATATTACTGTTAACTTGCTCTTAACTACAATTTTGGTTGTAGGACAGCTTTGGTTAAGGGTCATTAATCAATAAAAAATAACTATTGTTGAAGATAATTCATTGATAACTACTATAAGTATGTCAAATGGGAATGACAATCAGGTTATTGAACTGATCCAGAATTTCTTCCTGAAATCAGCGGGTCTGGTCACAACAGTGGAAAGCAATCGATACTCTCTTGATGACACATCCATAGAATTCGATGACGAATGGTTTGATATGAATATTGATGTCTTACATGATTTACCACCAATAATAGATAAATGGACGAACTTCGATGGTACCCAGGAATTACCACCATTAGTGATAGAAACATTTTTAGATTTACATTTACTACCATCAAGTTATACAGTGCGTTTACGTGATGATGAGAGCCACTTATGGGCTGTATCAAAAGGAAACAAGAAATCAGAGATTGTACTAGAAAGATGGCTGATAGAACTGGATAAGGAATCTACTTCATTCAAAAATCACGTTCAGAGTGGTTCAGGTGTTTCTCCTGAGAAATTAGATCAACAGCTTAGATTACTCTTCCGATATTTATTTACGTTACTGCAACTCCTTCCTTCCAATGACTTAATGATGGCTTTAAATAATCAGTCAGAATCTCATAACACACCAATACCTGTAGATATCAAAACAAGAATACTAGATGGCTCTCAGCCTATATTATCGAAAGGAAGGATAGGATTGAGTAGACCAATTATTAGCTCCTACTCTAATATAATCAACAATAGCAATATCCCTGCACATTTAGAACAAAAAAAAATAACGCCAGTGTGGACTAAGTATGGACTTCTTAGGATTTCAGTGTCATACAGAAGGGATTGCCAATTTATATTTCAAGACCTAAATGAAGATAACTCACCAAATACGCAAATCACAAATCAACCAGCAAAAACTAATGAAATATCAATATCTTTATCTCCCAGATCTAAAAATGATCCTAACCAAATATCACATCCTTCCTGGCAAAAGAAATTTATATCATCCTCTAAGCAATTTCAGCCTTTTATTGTTGGTTCTGTTGGAAGTGCGAATACCCCAAATCAAAACTCAAGTCGTAACCCTTCAAACTCTTCTGTAGTAGGTCCTCATTATCATCCTCAACACAGATTAAGTATTGGATCATCTACTAGTGTTTCTACGCAACCCAATTATGAAGGTACTAGCGTCGGAAGTACATCAAAATTTGCCTCTTCCTTCAATAACTTGCGCCGCCACTCTAGTGTAAGATACCATGAAAGCACCGAAAAGTTGGCCAAGACAGACAAGAATAATTATGAGGATACAGACGATTTGATGGAATTTGTCCGACTCATAGAAGCAAAACCAGAACTGCAACCTAAAAAAGGGTTATCAGGTCTACAAGATAAGAATTTGTCTGGATCGATTTTAAGATATCAAAAACTAAGACCAAGTAATGATATGTTATCGGAGGATCTAGCTTTAAGTGTTTCCATTGATCCCATTCATGGATCACAAAGAAGAAATTCAAATTCACACTCACATTCTCCTGTTGCATCCTTTTCCCCGTCTGGCCATTTTTCTTCGATTAATTCTAAATTGTCTCAACCACATTTGGCTGTCAGAGGAAGTAGTAGTACTGTCAATAGTAGAAGAAATTCGGTAGATAAAGTTCTCGCTAGTGCACTATCTCCAATCTATGGTGGGGATATTCCAGAATATCATACGAAGTCTCATAACCCTGTTTTTAATGAAGTTGACGATGAAGAGGAAGGAAACGATGATTTGTTGGTCAACAAAATACCAATCAATATCAATAAGCATAAAATGTCAACTTCACCACGTTCAATTGACAGTATCTCAAATTCGCTAACACGAAACAGAACTCCATTCAGACAACCATATCAATATTCACAACCTACTACTATTGCAACGCAGGCATATGCAAAAATGCACAGACCGACCGTTCGATCTTCTGATGCAATATCAGAGATCAATTCAAGAAAAGGCGATAATTTCCATCAACTGATTAATGATAACGACGAAGATGATTTAGTATTTTTTATGAGTGATATGAATTTACCGAGGGAATAACTGGTTTAGGGTTCTGCATATTCTTATTTAGGTTGCAAATACAATCAGTAATGCCTATCATTGATATTGCTTTTCTGTTTCTATCTGTTTACTCTGACTTCACAATTTCAATTTGATGTTTCTTTTATGTTACTTGCATTTTTTTAAAATGTTATTTGCATTTGGCCATACACTATTTATGATACATCTCACCTAGGTATGTATGTTAAACATTGAAAACAATTAGGACATGAAAGAATGATAGTATCTGAATATTCATGCATCTTCAAAGTTGGCTAATTCTATTTAAAAAAAAATATTTCTCTATAATTGTCATTATTAATAAATAATCTATTTTTGACCAGCATAAAATAGTTATTCTTCTTTTTCTAATGCAGTAGATTGGCGGTCAGGCTCAATATCAGCCATCTGAAGCTGCCCGCTCGTTTCCAGTTCTTTTAATTTTTGCTCATGTATCCGGTGTTTTTCAATATGAATATTGTACTTTTCTTCTGTTTTGAATGATCGATAACATTTTGAATAAGGGCAACGAAACTTTCTACCTACTGTATTTAATAGCAAAGTCATTGCATCTTTGCCGCCATCAAAAAATCTGTTTAAGTTAGTTTCAGTTCGAATTGCGAGCATATCTGTTGCCTTCACATATTTTTTCGTAGGTGATTTTTCACATTCTGTCTTACCGGCTACATTAGTTTCAACATAAGGCACTACCTTCTGTTCTAATAGATAGGCCGGGATTTCTTCACTATGACTGTTGCTGTAATGATCCAATAGTTCTAATTTCTTAGCAAATGACTGATCATTACATATATGACACTTCCAATTTCTTGAAACAAGGTTTTCATCGTGGATTTTCATGTGCATATTTAAACCGTCTTCCCCAACACAGGGTTTACTGCATATAGGGCATTTTAACTTCGGATGATCATTTTTAACATGTAATCTTAACGCAGACCATGTTTTGAAACTCTTAGAACAAACACTGAAGGTACATTGATAAGCATTGACAACATCTGGATTATGGTGTTTGGCTATGTGATTTTTGAGTCTGTAAGGTCTTTGAAAACTTTTGTTGCATTCGTGACATTTTAGACTTTGTAAATGAACTGCTAAAATATGAGCCCTTAATTGAGGGTGCTTGTAGAAACTCTCATTACAACCTTCATATTCACAATTGAACGATTTGGTGTGAGTTACCTCATGTCGTTTCAGTTGTTGCCTAGTAATTAGCCCCTTCCCACAAAATGAACAATAAAACGGTCTTTCATCTGTGTGTGTGTATAAGTGTCTCTCTAAGTGGATCTTTTTAGTAAATGAACTTTCACATTGATTACATTTCCAAGGTTTCCTCCCAAGATGCACTGTATTCTGGTGTTCTGTGAGCAAGGACGGCCTTGTAAAGGCCTTGTCACAATTATCGTATTCACAAAGATATGTCTTCGACCTTACACTGGATCCAGATGCCACACTTGACATACTACCAACCGAGGAACTTCGACTCAGTGGTACCTGGCTATCAAAAACGTCATTCGCTTCCATTGCTGTCTGTATACCAAATGGAAAGACTTTTAAATTTAGTTGCTTAACCTGGAACCAAACAAATATTTTCTATTTTAGACGCTACCTGCCAAAAAAAATATGAATATTGCGAAACCTATGAATGGCTTAATCATACCATGACTGTATTTAAACTTATAATCTTGCGATGAGCTTATTATTTAGAAAAATTATATATCATTATTGACGTTGAAAATTTAGCTAGTTTTTGAAAAACTTTTACTTCGCAACATAAATGCGATGAGCAGTGACAATATATTGGTTATAGAAGTTATATTGATCATATTTAGCGTTTATTTTATGGTATAGTTTCTCTGAGAATAAATATCAATAACTACTTACAAAAGATGTCCGACTACGAGGAAGCGTATGTATTAGTTTTTTCTTTTTTTTCTTGCTCGATTTGATATTTTGATCCTGTACTTACAATTTATCACCTGGCTCAATAAATTAATTGCAGGTCATTGGTATCGAGTAAACAATTAAACAATTGCCTGAGACTAACAATTTATATTTCATTCGTTACAAATTCGAAAAGAAGGATACTCTGATATTGCCAAGTCAATGTTGTGGGGTTAGAGGTAATTGGATTTGAATGATATAATCAATTGTAAAGATTTAACGACGGTGCCGAAAACTTTGAAGATTTTGATGTTGAACATTTCTCTGATGAGGATCAATATGAAGACAATGTGAAAACCGAAGCAAATGGTGGTGAGCAAATGAAGGATGAAGAAGGGAGAACAATTGTCACCGGTGGTATGGGTCCTGAGGATTATAAAAATGTTGAAACACATAGAAGGAAAACTTTGAAAGAGAAAGCTATTCCAAAGGAAGACAGAACCACCACACCTTACATGACAAAGTATGAAAGAGCTAGAATTCTTGGTACAAGAGCTTTACAAATCTCAATGAATGCACCAGTGTTTGTTGATTTGGAAGGTGAAACTGATCCATTGAGAATTGCCATGAAGGAACTGGCTGAGAAAAAAATTCCTTTGGTTATTAGAAGATATCTACCGGATGGTTCCTTTGAAGATTGGAGTGTGGAAGAATTGGTTGTTGATCTGCAATGAGTCTGAGCATATTTTATTCTTGATTTGTATTGAATTTTATCAAATGATAATGGTAGCGCTACAAAATTTATTGAAATGAAAAATATAGAGTATTAATCTGCATGTCACTAACGCGGTCTTCATTGCCAATAAGAGACCATTATTTTATCAACGACTTAAAAAAACATTAAGGAAGGTGCAATGTTATGAAGTTTAGTAAAGGTGTTCTGTCCTGATATGATCTTGGATTTTTTTGAGCTAACATTAAATTTGCAACAGCATCAACTCTTGTATTACGGGCCCTCTATTATATATAATGTGTACCGCTCCACCTGTATATTAGCCTTTATCATAAAAACATAAGAAAGTGGTAAAAATTGTAACTCGAAATATAGTCACCCTCTTTGATTTTGTGCATAAACAAAAGTAAGATATCCAGCGTTATTCATATTTGAAGGCAAAGCTGAGGGATCATAGATATCAATTAGTCATTTAGTGAGTCAATAAATTGATTCGATTTGAAGTTACGTGAACCATCAAGCTGTTGATTCGCGGAAAAAGTAGCTAATATTCTTTTAAATTCTTCTTCGGGATTCTTAAATCCAGCTTCCTCTAATAGCTTTATCAATTTATCAGTCGGTAGATCTAGATCTTTGTTTTGTGAAATGATTCCGAAACACTCTTTCAACTCATCTTCTTGTGGGAATTCACATATGCTTTCGCTCATAAGGGCAAGAAATTCGGGAAAGGAAATATATGCGTCATTTTCATCTCTTAATTCCTTGAACATTTTACCAACGTCATCAGTGGTCACCTTCTGACCCAAACTTGCCAACATCTTTACCATATCACTACGGCTAATATTGCCATCCCCATCCTCATCAATCAATTGAAAGGCATCCTTCAATTTATTTATTTGTCTTTGCGTAAGCCGATCAAAATGTAATGAGTTGCTATTCTCCATTATAGATAATAAAAAGAAATCAAAGTTACAACTGAGGGGATAGTTTTATTAGTTGCAACGATATTGTATATCCAACGTTGAGAAACTACTTTAGTAAATTGATGTAAAACAGCTGTATCTATATATCTGAGGTAACGTTTTTGGGCATCGCTACTTTCAGCTGGTCACTTTTTACCGTTAATGCATGAAATTTCACATCGAATAAGAATATGAACATTACAAACAATAGCTAAAGACATAAGACTCTAACTTTTTACTTTTTATGTAATAAAATAAGTATTGAAGGCTATAGGATCTAGTTTTATTTATCTTATAGTTAATTATAGAACTCTTTTTAATTGAGGTTTGAAGACTGCTTCAAGTTTAGAAAGGTCATTTCAAAAGCAAGATCCTTACAAAAAGACAATAGCAAAGCACAATTCTATTAGATTTATGCTCAAGCAATAATGAGTAATGTAAAACAGTTGTTGAAAGAGGCCAAAGTGGAATTGGGCCGAGGTGATTTTGAAGAAGCCCGGAATTTGTCATTAAAGGTTTTAAAGTTAGACCCTGATAATTACTTTGCGCATGTCTTTTTAGGTAAATGTTTTTCCATGATTCCCAATTCTTTGTATGATTCGGTGGAGCATTATAAGAAAGCAATTGATATCAACAGCCAGAGTTTATTAGCTTGGAAAGGTTTATTTCTATTATTTAAAGATGTGACCGGTATTTTCCCCAATGTGGTATCCTATGATGAATATTTTACACTTTGTGCTAAATATGCCGATGTTCTTGCTGAACAAGGGGAATCACAAATTGAATTAATCGATGATATAAAGAAAATGAGAAGAGATTATCAGGAATCTGAGGAACAATATCTGAGACACCTAGTACCAGGAAAGGATCTTTCTGAAAAACTGGGGCGCTATCTTTTAAGTTCTTCCTACGCCCTTGATAAACTGATAAAGTTATTGAATAAAAAGGAGCAGGACCGGATTGCTCAGATCGTAAGTAAGGAAAGACTCAAATTTAGCACGTCAGATCCTTCATTTCAAATAAAAATTAATAGTCTGGCTTGGGAGGTGTATGCCGATTCCGAAGTTGATCAGATGTATAATCAACTGGTTAATATTGTAGATGATGATGAAAAACGAGCAAAATTAGAAGAAGAATGGTTAAAATACAGATTACGAGTACTACGTTCAATGCCAGCATCTATGAAACCTTTATATTTTGAGAAAGTCAAAACTACTATTGAAGATATGGTTCTAGTGAATCACGATTCTTTAGATGCTTGGAAGCTTTATTTTGAATGGCAAGATTATAGTGAATTGGATAAAATAGAACTAAAGTATATTCTTCAATTCTTCAAGAAATTCCCAAATGAGCCATTAGCTGTGATATTGTACTCATGGGCCTCTTCTAAGTATTCTCAGTATGATAAAGTGCAAATTCAAAAAGTGATGACTGATGAAACACAGGCTGATGCTAAAAGTGAAATTGGTTCAGCTACTGAGTCATCGTCTGCTGAGGAATCTGATGAAGAAGGATTGAAACAGGAAGATGTGAAGGCTCTAATGGATACACCAGAGGAGTATGTAGGACTAGTGGAAGAGGATATACTGTTGGCAATGACTGAAAATATTAAGAAAGCTAAAACTAGTATTCTGGCGCATAGAATTATAGTGTATTACCATTTATTATCAAGGGAATATGAAACTGCCCTTCCAACTGTTAAAGCTGGAATTTCATTGATAGCGTATAATGTTAAGGATCTTGGGTATCCCTTCTTTAATTCAAAGAGAGAATTCACGATTGCGCTTGGTACTGTCTACACATATGTGGATACGCCCAAAAATCATGAAGCTGCTTTGTCGTTATTTGATAAGGTTCTGTTGGAGCAACCATCTAATACCGAAGCCAAACTAGGAAAAGGATTTATCTACATGGAAAGAGAAAACTGGACCGAGGCCTATGAATTGCTTCTTGCTGTCTCATTAAAATATGCAGATCGATGGGACGTTCTTTCAGAGATTGGCTGGTGTAGGGTAATGCTTGGGCAATGTGAGCAAGCAATCCTAGACTTTAAAGAGGTTTTGAAAAATATTCATGGTATGGATTTGAGAACACAAGAATTTAGGGCATTGAATTACTGGAGGTTGGCCGAGACTTACCTAAATATTCAAGAAAGTGAGCATGTTAGTGAGGGCTTTGAGAATGTCAAGCTCGCCTATAAAATTCTCATCCAATCCATTAAGGCTTTAGATGGTTATGCTCCAAGCTACTGTTCATTAGGTAAGATATATTCAAATTATTATGGTGATTTTAGCAGAGCCTTTAGGTGCCATTATCGGGCTTTTGAACTAGATGCCGGTGATATTATATCTGCAGAGTATTTGGCAAGAACCTATGCTGATGCCACCAACTGGACGCTTGCTCTAGAGGTTTCAGAGCGTCTTGTAAAATCGGAAAAGTCTAAAAAGGCTCTGAGAAAGGTATCCTGGCCATATCGTATACTGGGTGTCGCCTATTTGGAGAAACAACAAGACGCGGAATCAATACAGTGGTTTCAACTTGCCTTAAGAATCGATCCAACAGACGTTGAATCATGGATTGGACTTGGACAGTCTTACTTAAATTGTGGTCGAGTCGAGGCCTCTTTAAAGGTTTTTGAAAGGGCTTTAGATCTTGATGAACATCACAGTTATGCTTTATATTATAAAGCAGTGTGCCATTCACAATTAGGCGAATATGAAGAAAGCCTGAAACTAATGTATAACTTAGTTGGAGAAAATCCAAAGACCATTCCATTCAAGGTAAGCTGCGCTACACTAATTTCAGAATACTCCAAAGACTTGTATAGCCAGGGATATTTGTTAAAAAGTATATCTGAAAGTCAGAAAGCTATTCTTTTAATTGATGATATCAACAATAATGGAGGTCTACAAAGTCAAGAAGTTTGGATTGCTCTGTTTACTTGTATTAATAATTATCTTCTGGTTCAGTCCGAGATTGATGAGATGCCAATTGAATTACTATTGAACATTTTTCAAAATGTTAACATCAAAAAGGTAGCATCTGTAGATGCGATTGACAGATTATCTTTGAATGATATTATCGACAATACATCGTCCAGCAGCATTGAGATAGCAAGTAAATTGTTGATACTATGTGCTAAATACGCATTATATTTAACTGGTGAGGATATTTCACAAGCAACTGTGGGCAGCTCACTTTGGGGAAATTTAGGGTTAGCTGAACTAAATGCGTATTCTCTTTTTGATGAAACTGAGTATAGAGAGAGTGCAATCATGTGCTTTAAAAAATCAATCCAATTTCAATCAAACTATGTTGAATCTTGGTTTGGATTGGCGGTTTCAACAATGGATTTTAATTATCGAGTTTCACAACACTGTTTTATAAAGGCAATGTCACTTTCTCCAAGAGATCCTACCATTATATTTGCCTATGCTATGCTTTCCTTGAGATGTAACGATATTGATTTAGCAACACAATTGATTAATAAAGCTCAAACAATATCACCAGCAGAATCATCACCTTGGTTAGGTCTGGCTCTTTTAAACGAAAAAAAGAATGGGTCTAGTAATAGCGTATCCCTCTTCTCCCATGCATTTGTTCTCTCAAATGGTAGATCTCCCTCAATACAGTTGCTATTTGCAAAAAGTGTACTAAACTCGCAAATCGGATCCGGTATCATGGATGGCGATTTAAGCTCTATTGAGCAACTTACATCGGTTGCAAGTGCCTTGGAACAATATTTCAAAAAAGTGCCAAACAATCCGTTTGCTCTTCAGTGTGCTTTGTTATGTTTTGAAAGGTTACATGATTTCAATGGGACTGATGAAATTTGTAAAAAGCTTCTTAACATATTGGAAGAGAGGTACGAAAAGACTGAAGATGAGAATGAACTACTACATTTTGCGTTGTTCAAGTCCCATGTTGCCAGAATTGAACTTGAAAGTGGTAAGTATCAATCCTGTCTGGAAAATGCTGATATCTCACAAGATCTATTAAATGAGTATAGTTATGCTTATCTGACTAAAGCAAAACTTTCAAATTATCTATGTTTGGGTTTAGGCAATTTCTTCCTAAACAATCTAGATAAAACATTTGAATACTTTCAAACATTATTAGGAGAATCAAAAGAAAGTGGTACGATAATATGCTTAGTGTCTAAGATTCTTTATGAAATTGGTATGGAAGATAGTAAAGAGATTGCTCTCCAGGAGTTGAACGAATACCTAGATGAAAATGCAGGTGAATTGAAAATATTACTCATATTAACAGCAATGGCCCTAATAGATGACCGAGAATGTGAATTAAAGTCTTTGCTGAAATCATTATCAGGCCTCCCAAATTCTAAGTGGCTTTTGGATAAAGAGAGATCTATTCCCTGGCTGGTCAATGTAATTGAAAAAAGAATAGCACAAGCTGAAAAATCTACTATGGATAAAAGGTCTGTATTTTATTTCCCTAACGACAATAGGGTATGGGGTTCTTTATCAAAAAGAATACAACACAGAATTGTATGTGCTGGGCAAAACAAAGTTAGTACCAAGCAATTCAGCAACCTAACTGCTGAGATTAGGAGTGTTTCATACTTACAAAGAAGTATTTTTTTGTCACCATCGAATTGCAAGGCCATAAAGACTCTAGAGTCATGCTTTGTTAATATGTAGCGTGGTATGTCGAGTATACACAATATTTATAATTAACTTTCTATAATGGACTTTTTTTATGATGTTATTCATCTTATTATGCTAATGATATGCAATAAATGACTAAAAAAATTCAAAAACTTCCCACAGTGACATTAGCCTGAAACTTCTAGTGAAAATGTTGAGTTCCCGTTCATTGACCATTTTTAGCTGATTCAGTTCACTGGGTAAAAGAAGTTCTCTTTCCTTTCCTTTAACATCATCCCTATTTGCTTTCATCAGCAAAGTTTTATTCTCATCCTCAATTTTCTCTTTTTTGTAGAGTAGATTTGCTAGATTCCATGCTAAGTTTTGTTTCATAAAATTATATGAGTGGGACTCATTGCAACGAAATAGAAAGACTGCTCTCGATGCAGATCTATCCACAGTTCTAGGTACTTCCTGAATTTCAACAGCATTATATTTGATTAGAGATCCGATTGTGGTACGAATGTCCTTTTCTTTCATTAATGCAGTACCGTTAATTACCTTTTCTGAAACTAGTTTGTTTTCTTTAATGCATCTTCTAATTCTTAATGATGGAGGGCCAAGAGTTGACACGATTATATGATCGTAGATAGATGATTTCAACTCCGGTATTAAGTTTGAGTAGGGAATATAGTATACATTAGGTTGAGTCTCTTTCAAAAACGGAACAGGAGATGATGCTAATATTTTTAAGTGGCTATTAATTATTGAAACAGAATCAGCATCCATTTCATCTCCCTCATTAATCCCATCCTCTACTTCAGCATCGTCTATTTCTTTTTCATTGCTATGATTATTATCAGTTGGTAATGATGGAATCACAAAACCATCCTCTGTTTTTAATCTTTTAGTGTTGGCAGATTTCTCTTGGTTTTGACTTCTTTTACCAGATTTTTTCTCATACACTAAACTGTTTTCTATCTTATAATTTTTAGGTACTATTTTCAAGATATCATTCGCTGTAAATGTAACTCCAGGTGATTTTTCTTCTAGAAGTTCCATCTCATCACTCATTGCCGTTAACTCATCTAAGTCTTGTAATAAACCAGTTTCTGAAAGTATATCGTTAAAATAAGGAGCTTTATTTTCCGTTAGTTTTAATGCTAGTTTGTACAATTGAGCAGAAACTGGTCCTACTCTTGATCTAGCGTAATTTGTTAGCTGTAAGGATCTCCTTGATTTCAGAAATCTTTTGATATTGATAGTTAATGTCGCAGTTGGAATTACAGTTCTCAGAGAGGTCGAAGGATCTAGTTTAATCAATTTCGATAAATCGGTTGAAGCCTCCATTAAATTGTGGAACTCGGTTTTTGCCTTGTTTTTCGCTTCTGTTCGTTTTTTTAGGTCAGATTGAGTACTGTTTCTGGGCAACTGGTTATATTCCTTTTCATACAATAGGTTCCATAGGTCTTTTATTGGCGTATAGTCAAATTTTGTTAGTCGCACCAAAAAACCCATTTCACATAATTCCACAAATAAACCAGACATCTCATGTTTGGGGATATTGTAGGTGACATTTTCCAAATAGTCATTTAGCGAAAGGGATCCCAAGGACAATATGTTCTGTATGATCTCTGCCACAATTGGCCTCTTTTGTTCTGAAAATCGAGAGGAGATGTCATTTATGATCAATCCTGAATACAGCAACAGGTATACACCGTCTTTATTGTAATAATAATAAGTATTGTATTTCGCAGAACCTCGTTTAGGTTCTTCCAAGTATCTAACACATCTAAGTTGAGTAAGGGACACTAGGGTTCTTCTTATTGAGTCAATGGACATGGTAAAATTCAATTTTTCATATATCTCTCTGACTGTTAATCGACCTAAAGAGATTAACAAAGAGATCACAGTGGAAGCTCTCTCACCCAGATATGACTTAATCACTTCTGTGTACAAAAATTTCTCAGCGTGTAAAGTTCTTTGTTCCAACGAGCTTACACTCATTAGTTCCTCAGTAGAAGCTGCTGTCTGTTGGTGTATCTCATTAGAAACGCTTACATCAACGTTTCCATTCTCACTTTTAATGGCAGCTGGGTTTTGCTGTGGTGCTGGGGCACCTTTAACTGATGCTTTTATATCAGAAAGAATATCCATTCTCAATAGCAGTTTAACTGAGATGTAAATTGAATGTGAGTGCAGGAACCAGCGACTGATATATGTAAGGTCAATGCACTATAAGATCCTATGCAATGTTATCGCAATAATTTTTTTTTCTTTATATCTGATATTCACTAATCCAGTCTAATAATCAGGTGGTTTATTTTTTAGAGGTACATATAGTAGAAAACTTCCTTTTTGTATTTTTTTTGATCCCAATGGTCCTTGTTGATATAAATACTGAAAAATAAAAAAAAACGAACCAAATCTAATAAAAAGAGAGTTTCTAGTTATAAGCAAGTAATGTACACAGTCTTTGAAAATAGAATGGTATCTTCTAAGATAGAGATCAGAAGTGTCGTAATTGAAAAGAGTTGCTATCTCATCAAGATCATCGGCATCTCATCGCACAAGCTTCAAAGCGGTCTGAAAAAAAAAAAAAAACCAAAAAAAAAAAAAA
>ERZ1036435.433-NODE-433-length-18839-cov-3.989725_pt1 | contig 18839 bp, 17 predicted proteins | sample MGYA00514223_ERZ1036435 | MGnify/ENA primary metagenome ERZ1036435 (study PRJEB33795, sample SAMN09464927) | human gut metagenome | host: Homo sapiens | place: USA: Stanford, California | collected 2016-08 | study: EMG produced TPA metagenomics assembly of the... | reverse complement strand
CTACTCCGAGCTGGCGGACCCCGTGGTCCAGCGCGAGCGCTTCGAGGCCCAGGCCCTGGCGGCTGCCAAGGGCGACCCCGAGGCCATGATCCTGGACGAGGACTTCCTGGTGGCCATGGAGCAGGGCTTCCCGCCCAGCGGCGGCATGGGCATGGGCATCGACCGCCTCCTCATGGTGCTCACCGGCCAGGGTATCCGCGAGACCATCACCTTCCCGCTGGTCAAGCGGGGCTGAGCCCTCGAGCCGTTACTCGGGACCGCGAAACGTCTTTCGGTAGGCGCCGGGTGTGGTGCCCACGTGTCTGAGAAAGTGACGACGCAAGGTGCCGGCCGTCCCTAGACCCGTGCGTGTGGCGATGGCCTCCAGAGACAGGCCGGTCGTCTCAAGCAGATCCATGGCGGCCAGCACACGCTGGTGGACAAGCCACTGCAGCGGGCTCTGCCCTGTCTCGGCGACGAACCTGCGTGCCAGCTGCCGTTCAGAGAGGTGTGCACGGTGAGCAAGATCCGCTACGCCCACTGGGCGATCGAGGTGCGCCACGACCCAGGTGGTCAGTTCCGCCAGCCTGTTCTCCGGATGACGGGGGCGGGCTGCCGGCGCGACGTACTGGGCCTGGCCTCCTGCGCGGTGGGGTGGAACGACCATTCGCCGTGCGATGCGATTGGCTGTTGCGGCCCCATAATCACGGCGCACAAGATGCAGGCACAGGTCGATACCGGCGGCGACCCCGGCGCTGCTGGCCACATGCCCGTGGTCGATGTACAGGACATCGGGTGTGACGTCCACGGCCGGGTAGGCTGCGCGTAGTTCCTCGGCGTCCTGCCAGTGGGTCGTGGCTGACAGTCCGTCCAGAAGCCCCGTTGGGGCGAGTGCGAAGGCCCCGGTGCATATGGAGACGACTCGGGTGCCGCGGGAGTGTGCTGATCGCAGTGCCTCGAGTACGTCATCACTGGGCGTGGTATGGGGGCTGTACCCGGGAACGACGATGGTATCGGCCCGGCGCAGAGAGGAAGGACCACCTACTCCTGCGATCTGGAATCCGGTGGACGACAGCACCTGGCAGCCATCAGATGTCACAACCTCGAAGGAGTACTCGTCCTCCTCAGGATGGCCGAAGACCTGAGCGGCTGTGGACAGGTCGAAGGCGACGACGCCTGGCAGGGCCAGAGCGACAACGGTATGTGTCATGCGCACATGATGGCAGGAATTGCGCGCAGCATGTCGTTTCTGCCACTCGCGCTCACTCGTCGTGACGACCAGACTGCGGTGATGAGTCGACTTGTTGTCATCAACCTGTTCGAGCGGGGCATGTGGCTGAGCATCGCCTCGAGCTCTCCGGCGTCGCTTGAACAGACAGGTATCGAGAGAAAGGCAGGTGCACGATGAAGATCGTTACTGCTGGTGATGTCACACTCGACCGGGCGTGGGCCGCTGTTGACCTGGCTCGCATTGCGGATGCCACGGTGCGGCTTCACTGGACTGATAAACCCTATGTCTGGCACACCAACGACGGCGTCGAGGTCTTCGTTGTTCTCGACGGAGCAGTCGACATGCACTACCGTGACGGGACCGGGACCCACGTGACTCGGCTGGAGCCCGGACGCATCTTCGTCGCCGAGGATGGTGACGAACATGTTGCCCACCCTGTTGGAACGGCCCGGATCCTCATCATCGAGCAGGCGGGATCCATCTGACCACGCTGTTGTCCGCGGAGGGACTCCTAGGACGGTGCACCATGCGTGTGGTGCGGATGGTCGGACGGGCCGCTGCGGGCGGCTAGACGCCGAACATCTCCAGCCGGCGCTGGGCGGACTCGAGCTCGGCACGCAGGTAGGCGTTCTCCTGCTGGAGCTGGGCGATGTACTGGTCTTGCTGGGCGATCGCCTGACTACTGGACGACTCGGTGTCGCTCGGCGCGAAGTATGACGCACTGCCGTATGTGTTGACTCCGCTGCCCCACGAGCCGCCGCTCCACTGTGCTTCATATCTGGAGGGCTGCGTGCCGCCCTCAAGGTACCTCATCGTCTCCACGACGTGGTCGAGGAACCTGTCAACCTCGTCCTGCTCATAGCCTTCCCGGAGCCTGGTGGCTGCGAACTTCACGTTCTGCACGTCATCGACCGTGAGCACCTCGACATGGGCGGAGGCTGGCGTGTACCCGGAGGAATCTGCTCTTTCCTGAAGAACCTTCAGCGAATTGGCGACCTTCTCAAGGAAGCGGTCGACCTCGCGCTGGCTGTAGCCCTCTCGGAACTGGGTGGCCGTGAACCTCACGTTGTCCACGTCATTGCTCGTCAGGATCGTCATGTGTCCTGGTCCTCTCTACGACTGTGTGGTGGCAGATGCGGCGGCGAGGCCTAGACCCCTGTCGTCCCCAGCCGGCGCTGGGCGGCCTCGAGCTCGGCGCGCAGGTAGGCGACCTCCTGCTGGAGCTGGGCGATGTACTGGTCGCGCTGGGCGATCGCCTCGGCGTACTGAGAGCCGCCGGCTTCGGCTCCGCCCGGGGCGTACCCCGCCTGAGCCGGGCTCATGCCGTAGGTTCCGCCACCGTACGCCCCGCTATAGGCCCCGCCGGCTCCGGCGCCGGGCTGGCCGGCGAATGCGCTGGTGCGCGCCTGTGCCTCAAGGGCCTCCATCGTCGAGACCACCTGAGTGAGGAAAGCATCAACCTGGTCGATGTGATACCCCGACCACCGGGTAGTCGAGAACCGGATGTTCCTGACGCCCTCGGAGGTCAGCAGGATCTCGGCCTTCCGGTGCGAGGGGCCCGACGATGCCTGCGAGGTGCCGAGTCGCTCCTCGAACTCCCGCATCGTGGTGGTCACTTCGTCGAGGAACTCGTCGACCTCATCCTGGTTGTAGCCCTCCTTGAATGAGGAGACCTGGAACTTCACGTTGAGGACGTCGTCAGCTGTCAGCAGCGTCATGCTCTTCTACTCCTTGTTGCCACATTCTGTGCGTGATCCCGATCCGTGACCCGCAGTCCCAGGTGCTGCGCCAAGAGCGGCGCGAGCTCACTGAGCTGCTGGCCGTTGATGGTTGCCCCGGCCAGGGAGCCGACCCCGCTGACCACTCTCATCTCCAGTCCGCGCAGGTCGACGTCGCTCAGGCCCCCGCCGTGCAGGCGCAGCGTGCCCACCCGGCAGTCCTCGAAGCGGACCCGCTGAGCGTCGATTCCGCTCAGGTCCAGCTCGTCGATCCGGGTGGCCCTGATGAGAACGTCACGTAGAGCGGTTCCGGCGAGGTTGACGAAGCCCAGGCGGCAGTTCTCCATGAGGAGCGACTCGACATCAGCGTCATAGAGCTCCCAGGCCCCGATACGGGAGTCAACCAGCTCCACCGTGCGCCAGGTGGAGCGCGGACTGTGAAGGTAGGTGGCGCTCAGTCGTTCCAGGCGGCAGTCGACCAGCCGCGCCGCGGCCAGGTCGGTGTCGTTGGCGAAGACCTCCGAGAACCGGCAGCCGAGCAGCGTGAGCGCAGACAGGTCGCCGCCGCTGAGGTCTGCTTCGACCAGCGCCAGGTCCTCGACCATCTCACCGGCGGTGAGATCATCGGCCTCGCCGTCGCGCAGACGACCCAGATCCGGTGCCGCGAGGACCGGCGGCCTCGGGCAGGCCGCGGCGGAGGAGCCTGCGGCCGTGTTGATCCGTCCTGAGGTCATGGTCTTGTTCTATCGCAGATCGGCTCCGGGAACCGGGGGTTGTTCTCCCCGGTGCCCGGGTGCGCAGGAGAGGTACGTGTCCAAATCTGCAGCAAAGGAGCTCATAGGCCGTCACTGCCTTGAAAGGAACCGCGGAATCATGCGGTTTCCTTTTCCGCGGCTGAGCCCGGTCCCGGCCTTTGCTGCAGATTTGGACACTTCGGAGCGTTACTACTCGAATCGGACGGTGGAGTCCGCCAGCATGCGCCGGCCGTAGCGGGCACTGGCCAGGGTCGCCGCCACCACCAGCGCCAGGCACGCCAGCAGCACCAGCCAGTAACCGCCGTCCGGCCAGCTGATGTGGCGGCCCGAGACGCCGCCGATCAGCGACCATGCGGTCAGCCAGCCCAGACCGATGCTCATGACCAGGGCAGTGGCCGCCGGCAGCACCGCCTCGTAGGAGACCATGGAGCGCAGCGTCGCCACCGGCATACCGACCAGCCTCAGCAGACCGAGGACCCGCCGGCGCCCCAGCAGTGCCGCCACCGTCGAGACCCCGAGCGAGACCGCGGAGATGCCTGCGGCGATGAGGATGCCGATGTAGCCCAGCTGGGCGAACTGGTTCTCCATGGCACTGCCCTCAAGGGCCTGGATCGAGCTGGGTGAGGTCGGGGTGGTCCCGAGGGCCAGGCCGGAGGTGGCCAGGCAGGTACGGGCCCGCTCGATGGCCCCGGGGCTGGCCGGGTCCGTCCCCACCAGGATGACGGGCGCGCCGCTCTCACGGGCGCTCGCCAGCTCCGCGGCACTGACCGGCGACGGCGAGGCGGCCGCGTTCTCATACAGCCACCGGGTACTGATGCGCACAGCGCCATCAGGAGCCGCCACATGCGGGGCCCCGAGGGCCTCGGCCTTGTCGGCTTCGAGGATGATCTGACTGTCCTGCTTGCCGTCTCCGCTGATCCTTCCCACGGTCACCGTCGTCACCCCGGGCACGGCGGAGAGCCGGTCGATGGCTCCGCTCAAGGTGCCCTCGTCGCTGACCGCCGGCATTGCCGCGAGCGTCGTGGGGCTCAGGTGCCCACCGCCTCGCGTGACGTCATGGGTCCCCGCAGCGGCCGTGATGGCGACGGCGAACACCGTCATGGCGTAGACGGCGATCACGACGCCCGCCACCGCACGGAAGGCCGCCCTGGGGTGCTGAGCGATCCGGTTGAAACCGATGACCTGCGCCGCGGAGTGGGCCACGGCCCTGCCGCCTCGCGCCACCCACCAGGTCAGGACCGGCCCGGCCCACACCAGACCCAGCATCGCGCACAGGAAGGAGGCGGGCAGCAGGTAGATGGTCAGATCGGAGTCCTGACGGGCCACCGTCGGGGTGCTGACCAGCCCGGCCGTCCCCAGGATGACGGGCACCAGCGAGATGAGGCGGGGGCGGCGCTCGGTGCGCTCACGGGACCCGCCCAGCGGGCCGAGGTCGGCTCGTCGCGTGCGCCACCAGGCCACGGCCGCCGCCCCTGCCGTGGTCACGACGACGGCGAGGACCGCGTTGACCGGGGAGCGCAGCAGGTCGGTGTAGTAGAAGCGGCTGGTTCTCAGCGTGATCTGCGCGGCTAGCGGGATCAAGGCCAGGTAGAGGGCCACCCCCGCCAGGGCGCCGACGAAGGTCGTGGCCCCGATCTCCAGGGCCGCGGTGCGGGCCACCTGCTGCGGTGTAGCCCCGATGAGGCGCAGCGTGGCGAAGCGCTCGGCCCGCTGCGCCGCCCCCCAAGTCGGTGACGATCCCGACGAGCAGCAGCGCGGGCACGAGCACCGCGATGGCGCCGACGATCGTGGCGATCCGATACGCCTCGTTCTCAAAGGGGATGCCCTCGAAGGAGGTGACCACCTGGGGCGGGATGTAGAACTCGGAGGCGGCCACGGTCTCCAGGTCCGTCCCGATGACGGCCACCAGTGAGTCCGGGCCCTCGACGGCCTCGGGGGACAGGACGCCCACCTGCTTGCCGTAGCGGTCGCCGAGCTGGTCGGCGGGCAGGGACGCGATGCGCGTGGCCAGGGCCGGCGAGGCCAGGTACTCGCCCCGCTTGGGGACGATGTCGGAGCCCGGGATCTTCACCGAGGTGGTGCCCGACTCCGGCAAGGCCACCTTCAGGACGGTGATCGGCTGGTTGCCGACGACGTCGACGTTGCTGGCGACGGCCAGCTCGCCCTCGGTGAGGACGTGGTCGGGCCGGAGGTCGATGTGGTTCGACTGTTCGGAGAGGCCGGGCATGAGGGCGGTGGATGCCCAGGTCGAGCGCATGCTGCGCTCGGGGAAGGCCTGGGCGGCGGCCAGCAGCATGAGGAACAGCGCCACCCCCACCATGACTCCGGCGACGATCCCGGCCAGGCGGCGCCGGGCGGAGCGGTCGTTGGCGACGAGCAGCCGGGTCAGGGCGATGCGGCTCATGACCGGCTCCCGGTGGGTGAGTGCTGGGAGTTGCTCGGTCCGGCCACGGTGTGCGTGGCCTCGGGGCCGATGCGACCGTCGCGCACAGTGACCTCCCGGTCGGCATAGGCTGCGACGCGCGCATCATGGGTGATGATGACCAGGCCGGCACCGCGGGAGCGCACCGAGCCCAGGAGCACCTCCATGGTCCGTTCGGCGGCCAGGGAGTCCAGGGAGCCGGTGGGCTCGTCGGCGAAGAGCAGACGCGGGTTGGTCACCAGCGCCCGCGCGACGGCGGCCCGCTGCGCCTGGCCGCCCGAGAGCTGAGTGGGGCGCTTGTCCAGGTGGTCGCTGAGCCCCAGCTCGCCCAGGGTCTCGCGGGCCTGGGCCAGCGCCCGCCGGCGCGCAGTGCCCGCCAGGAGCAGGGGGATGGTGACGTTGTCCAGGGCGGAGAGATCCGGTAGGAGCTGGCCGAACTGGAAGATGAAGCCGAACTCCTTCAGGCGCAGGCGGCTGCGGGCCGCCTCATCGAGGGCCGTGATGTCCTGCGACACGTCGCCTCCGTGGTAATCGACGCGTCCGGCATCGGGCACGAGCACCCCAGCCATGACGTGCAGGAGGGTGGACTTGCCCGAGCCCGACGGGCCGGTGACGGCCAGCACCTCACCGGCCGCGACATCCAGGTCGACGCCGCGCAGCGCGTGGGTCTGCCCGAAGCTCATCTCCAGGCCATGGGCGCGCATGATGACCTCGCCCGGCAGACCGGCCCGGCCCTGACCGGGAGCGGGAGTGACGCCGGCGGTGGTGACGCCGGTGGCGCTCATGAGCGCACCTCCTCACGCAGCTCGCTCAGGCGGGCCGCAGTGGTCTCCATCCAGCGCAGGTCGGCCTCGATGTGGAACAGGGCGTGGTCGGCCAGCAGCACCGTGCGCAGGTCGCCGTCCTGCTTAAGGCGGGTCAGCTCGCGCATGCGGGCCATGTGCTCGGCGCGCTGAAGGTCGAGGAGACGCCCGGCGTCGTCGTCGAGCATGAGGGCGATGACGGTCTTGGCGAAGATGTCGGCCTGGACGTCACCGGCTGGCGTGACCGGAGTCAGCAGCCACTGCTCAATGCTCTGGCGACCGGCGTCGGTGACCTCGTAGCGCTTGCGCTCCGGGCCGGCTCCGGGCTCGGCCTCGACCTGCGTGATGAGCCCGTCGCGCACCAGGCGGGCGAGCGTGGCGTAGACCTGACCGTAGGCCAGTGGCTTGGAAGCGGCGAACCAGTGGTCCCAGGAGCGTTTGAGGTCGTATCCGTGGCCCGGCCCGGCACTGAGCAGCCCAAGAAGAGTGAGTCTGGATTCCATGCCCACGACTATGCGCTGAGTGTATACATCGACGACATACTCCGTGAGGAGGATATGCGCGAGCATGTGCGTGCTGGTGGGTGGGGTGAGGCGATGAATGAACCAACAGGCCAGCCTGTGTTTGACAGAGCCCGGCCAGCATCTTAGGTTAGGTTGACCTTTGTACATCTGGTGTGGGGAGAGTAGATGCCGATCGGGGTCCTCGGGGACCGTCTTCGCCCCCGTTCTCAGACAGCGGCGGAGGGGAGTGCTCGCGTGATCGCACGCCGCCCGGCCATCCTCCTGATCGCAGCCGTCCTGCTGGCCCTGTGCCTCCTGGCCTCCCTGTTCGTCGGCTCCTCCCGGATCCCCGCCGGCCAGGTCGCCCACTACCTGCTCCATCCCGACGCCTCCAACCTCAGCTACAACATCAACGTCCTGCGCGTGCAGCGCACCATTGTGGGGGTGCTTGTCGGGACCGCGCTGGCGGTGGCCGGCGCGATCATGCAGGCCGTCACTCGCAACCCCCTGGCCGAGCCCGGGCTGCTCGGTGTCAATGCCGGCGCCTCGCTGGGCATCGTCCTGGGAACCGCCGCCCTCGGCGTGCTCCCGGTCCCCGGCCAGCTGTTCCTGGCGGCCGGCGGCGCCCTGACTGCCACCGCGCTCGTCCAGGTCATCGGGATGATCGGCGGCTCGACATCCTCACCGGTGCGTCTGGTGCTCATCGGTGTCGCCTTCTCGGCCTTCGCCGGGGCGGTCATCCGGGGCGTCGTCCTGACGATGCCGAACCTGTTCCGCACCTTCATCGACTGGGAGGTCGGCTCCCTGACCCGCACCGACATCCCCTTGCTGCCCGTGGCGGCCCTCGTGGTGGCGGGGACCGGAGCGGCCGTCCTGCTGGCCGGCGCCCTGGACAACATCGCCCTGGGCGACGACGTCGCCGCCGCCCTGGGCACCCGGGTCGCCCTCGTGCGGGGTCTGAGCCTCATGGTCGTCACGCTCCTGTGCGCCACCGCCACGACGGTGGCCGGCCCCATCGGGTTCGTCGGGCTCATGGCGCCGCTGACGGCCTCCTGGCTCATGGGACCCCACCGGGGCTGGATCGTGGCCCTGTGTGCGCTGGGCGGCCCCGTCGTCGTCCTGGCCGCCGACGTCCTGGGCCGCGTCCTGGCCCGTCCCGGTGAGATGCAGGTCGGTCTGCTGACGGCCTTCGTCGGCTCGCCCGTCCTGCTGCTCATGGTCCTGCGGATGAAGGACCGGGCCTCATGAGGGGAATCAGGCCGGGCCAGGCCGCCTCTCCGCTGCATCCTCCCGCCGGCACCGACCCGCGACGCAGCCTCCACGTGGGGGCTGACGCCGGACGCCTGTGGATCGTCGTCGGCCGCCGGTCGGTGCTCATCACCCCGCGCCACGTCGTCGTCGGCCTCATACTGCTGGCGCTCAGCCTGGCGGTGGCCGTGGCCTCCCTGCGGTTAGGGAAGTTCCCCGTCACCACCCAGGAGGTCATCGACGCGCTCCAGGGGCAGGGGCGCAAGATCGTCCAGGTCGTCATCGTGAAGTGGAAGCTGCCCCGGATCGTGCTGGGGCTCGTGGCGGGCCTGGCCCTGGGCGTGGCCGGCGCCCTCTTCCAGACCATCACCCGCAACCCCTTGGGCTCGCCCGACCTCATCGGCTTCAGCACGGGCGCGCAGACCGGGATCCTCATCAGCATCCTCCTCCTGCCCGGCTCCATGCTCTCGGCCTCCCTGGCCTCGTTCATCGGCGGGGCCGCCGTCGGCACGGTGACCTACCTCGTCTCCCTGCGCGGCGGATTCACCGGCCTGCGCTTCATCCTCGTGGGGATCGCCATCAGCTCCATGCTCGTCTCTGTCAACCGCTGGCTGCTGGTACGGGTCGACGACGACGAGGGCCTGGGTGCCCTCAAGGCCATCACCGGCACCCTCGGGGCCGCCCGGTGGCCGGTGGTGGCCCCGACCTGCCTGGTCATCGGGGTCACCGTCGCCCTCATCCTGCTGGCCTCCCGCCACCTGCAGGTCCTCTCCTTGGGGGAGCAGGTGGCCACCATCCTGGGCAGCCCCACCCGCCGCGTCAGCGCCGTCCTCATCCTGCTGGGCACCGTGCTGGTGGCGGTGGTGACGATGGCGGCCGGCCCCATCGGCTTCGTGGCCCTCGTGGCGCCCCACCTGGCCCGCCTCCTCACCGGCTCCCCGCAGTCCCCACTGATCGTGAGCGGCCTGACCGGGAGCCTTCTGATGGTGGGCGCCGACCTGCTCAGCCAGCTCGTGCTCGAGTCGATGCCCGTGAGCGTGGTGACCAACGCCGTCGGCGGCCTCTACCTCATGGTGGCGCTGACCGTGGCAGCGCGCGGAAGGAGATCCCTGTGACCGACCTGCCCTCCACCGAGTCGAACGCCGGCACCGGGCCAGCCGCCCCCGGGGCTCGCCTGGCCGCCCGGGGCGCGACCATCGCCTACGAGCGCCACGTGGTCTCCCGCAACCTCGACGTCGACATCCCCGCCGGCGTCTTCACCGCCATCGTGGGACCCAACGCGTGTGGGAAGTCCACGCTGCTGCGCGCTCTGGCCCGGTTGCACCGGCCCGCCCGAGGAGCGGTTCTCCTCGATGGCGCCGACATCGTTCGCCTGGGCACCAAGGAGGTCGCCCGCCGGGTCGGCCTGCTGCCGCAGAGCGCCACCGTGCCCGGCGGCATGCTGGTGCGTGACCTCGTGGCCCGCGGCCGCTTCCCCCACCAGGGCCTGTTCCGCCAGTGGTCGCAGCAGGACAGGCAGGCCGTCGAGGAGGCCATGGAGATGGTGGGGGTCACCGAGCTGGCCGCCCGCCCCGTCGACGAGCTCAGCGGTGGCCAGCGCCAGCGCGTGTGGATCGCCCTGGCCCTGGCTCAGGGCACCGAGACGATCCTGCTCGATGAGCCCACCACCTTCCTCGACCTGGCCCACCAGGTCGACATCCTCCAGCTGTGCCGCCGCCTCAACGCCGACGGTCGCACGGTGGTGGCCGTCCTGCACGACCTCAACCAGGCGGCGCGCTGCGCCGAGCACATGATCGTCATGCACGAGGGCCGCATCCGCACCACCGGCTCCCCGCGCGAGATCCTCACTGAGGACCTCATCGAGGAGGTCTTCGGCCTGGCGGCCGTCATCGCCCCCGACCCGGTGGCCGGCACCCCCATGGTGGTGCCCCGTCACCTGGGCGCGGTCGTGCCGGCCGGCCCTGCCCCTGCCGCGACCCGCTCCGCTCCCACTGACTCCACTGGAGGTCCGGCCCCACAGCCCTCTGCCGATCCCGCCTCGGCAGGAACCAGCCCGACTGCTCGTTCCCAGCAGGACGGACAAGAAAGGAACACAGATTGATGAACGCATCCTCGCGGCGTCCCAGCCGCCTGAGGCAGGGCCTCCTCGCCGTGGCAGCCATGGTGCTGAGCACCGGCCTGGTGGCCTGCGGCTCCTCCAACAGCTCGACCTCCACCGCCTCCGCCGCCGGCTCCGCAGGGGCCTCTGCAGGCGCCTCCGCCGGGGCCTCCGGCGCCGCCTCGGCCGTGGCCTCCCCCAAGGTCACTTGGCCGGTCACCATCAAGGGGGACGACGGCGTCGACGTCGAGATCAAGGCCGAGCCCAAGAGCATCGTGTCCACCTCCGTGACCCTGACCGGATCGCTCCTGGCCCTCGACGCCCCGGTGGTCGCCTCGACACCGGCCAAGAAGAAGGACGAGAAGACCGACGACAACGGCTTCTTCACCCAGTGGTCCAAGCAGGCCACCGACAAGGGCGTCAAGGCCATCGACGGCACCGAGGACAACCTCGCCCAGACGGTCGCGGGCAGCAACCCCGACCTCATCATCGTGGCCAAGACGGGACAGGACTCGGCCGCCAAGGTCGTCGAGAGCCTGCGCCAGCTCGAGGTGCCCGTCCTCGTCATCGACTACGGTTCGCACTCCTGGCAGGACGTCACCAAGACCCTGGGGCAGGCCACCGGCCGCCAGGCCAAGGCTGACGCCGTCGTCAAGGACTACACCACCAAGGCCGAGAAGGCCAAGGGCGCCATCTCCGTCCCGAAGGGGGCGACCTCGGTCTTCACCGTCCCCGGGGACGGCACCAAGGGCGCCAACGCCTTCACCGAGGAGGCCCCGCAGGCCCAGCTTCTCAAGGACTTGGGCTTCACCATCGCTGCCGTCCCCGACAGCGTCAAGGGCGACCAGTCCATGGGTGAGCGCAAGGACATCGTCAAGCTCTCGCCCGAGAACGTCCAGGCGGGACTGACCGGTGAGAACTGGGTCGTCATCGCCGCAGACGAGACCGCGAAGAACGCCATCACCACCAACGAGACCTTCAGCTCGGCGGCCCCGGTGACCGGCGGCAAGGTGCAGTACATGCCGCCCTCGTCCTTCCGGTTGGACTACTACTCGGCCCTCGAGATGCTCGAGGCCGTCCAGAAGGCCTACCCCAAGGCCTCGTGAAACACTGATGGCAACACTGACGACCTCAGTGTCAACGCGATGGTGCCCCGGGCTCTCGGCCCGGGGCACCACGTATATCGACGACATCGACCCTCGCGGTCGCGCACTGCTCGGGGACGGGCCCCTCAGCCCCAGGCAACCGAGTAGTACTGAGTCTCCTGGAACTCACGGATCCCTTCACGCGCGCCCTCACGCCCGATACCGGACTGCTTGACACCCCCGAAGGGGGCGGCGGGATCGGATACGAGCCCACGGTTGACACCGACCATCCCAACCTCCATGCGCTCGGCCAGGCGCAGCGCCCACCCGAGGTCGCGGGAGAAGACGTAGCCCGACAGCCCGTAGTCCGTATCGTTGATCCACGTCAGCAGCTCGTCCTCGTCGTCCCAGGTGACGATCGGGGCGACGGGGCCGAAGATCTCGGTGCGCACGATCTCCGCGTCGGGGGCGACATTCGTCAGGACCCGCACCGGGACGAACGCCCCCGGAGACTCCTGGGGCCAGGAGGACTCGGCGTGGACGACGGCGCCCCCGGCCACCGCCCCGTCCACCAGGGCGTTGATCTTGTCGCGGGCAGCCGGTGTCACCAGGGGGCCGATCTGGTTCGCCTCGTCCGCCAGGGCCGGCCCCACCCTCAGGTCGCGGACGACGGCGGAGAACTTCTCGGTGAACTCCTGGGCGACGTCGCGGTGGACGTAGAAGCGGTTGGCGGCCGTGCAGGCCTCGCCCCCGCCTCGGAGCTTGGCCTGAACGGCACCCGTCACCGCGGCGTCGATATCGGCGTCGGCCGCCACCACGAAAGGTGCGTTGCCCCCGAGCTCCATGGACGACACCAGGACCTTCTCCGCCGCCTGCTTCATGAGCACACGACCGACCTGGGTGGAACCGGTGAAGGAGACGGCTCGGACCCGGGAGTCCTCGAGCCACGTCGTCGAGACCTCCACGGAACGGCTCGAGGGCACGATGTTCACCACGCCCGCGGGCACGCCGGCCTGCTGGATCAGATGTCCCAGTGCCACCGCTGTCAGGGGCGTGAGGGACGCGGGACGGAGCACCACCGTGCACCCGGCGGCCAGGGCCGGGGCGATCTTGCGGGTCCCCATCGCCGCCGGGAAGTTCCAGGGGGTGATCATGGCGACCACCCCGATCGGGCGGTGCGTGACGATCGTCCGGGTCCCGCCTGCCGGGGAGGAGCCGAAACCGCCCTCGGTGCGCACGGCTTCCTCGGAGAACCATCGGAAGAACTCCGCCGCGTAGAGGACCTCCGCCCTGGCGTCGTCCAGGGACTTGCCGTTCTCGGCGCTGATGAGCACCGCGAGCTCCTCGGTCTGTCCCACCATGAGGTCGAACAGGGTCCGCAGCAGCTCTGCGCGCTGCCGGGGCGGGGTGGTGCTCCAGGCAGGCAGCGCCTCGGAGGCCGCGTCGACGGCGCGTGCGGCATCCGCCGGAGTCGCATCCGTGCAGCGTGCGAATACGGCGTTGCTGGCGGGGTCGACGACGTCGAAGGTTCCGCCGTCGGAGGCTGCCGTCATCCGCCCGCCCAGGAGCATCCCCTCCTCGGGGCGGATCCTGTGCAGGTAGTCGGCCAGAGCCGGGTGGGCTCCGAGGGTGGTGTACGCCGCTGTGTCAGTTGCCGCGCCGGGTCGTGTGTCAGCCATGGTTGTGCTCCCTGAGTGTCGACTGTCGCCTGCCACGCATCACGGGTAGAGACCGCGGGAGACGTGGGCCTCGGCGACGCGCTTGACGGCCATCGTTGTCGCGGCGGTGCGCAGCGAGAGTCCGTGCTCCCTGGAGAAGTCTGTGACCTCGTTCCAGGCCTTGTCCATCCTGGTGCGCAGGCGCTCATTGACCTCCTTCTCGGTCCACCAGTAGGACTGGTTGGCCTGTACCCACTCGAAGTAGGACACGATGACGCCACCGGCGTTGGCGAGGATATCCGGTACGACCAGGATCCCCTTGTCGGCCAGGATCGCGTCGGCAGTGGGTGTCGTCGGGCCGTTGGCGCCCTCAACGACCAGCTTGGCGTCGATCAATGGCGCGGTCTGCTCGGTGATGACCCCTTCGACCGCTGCAGGAACAACGACGTCGCAGGCGACGGCGAACAGCTCGCTCGCAGGGATCGGGTCCGCGCCGGGGAACCCGTCGACGGTGCCGGTCTCATCCACGAAGGCCTCGAGTGCGGGGATGTCGATGCCCTTGTCGTTGCGAATCGTGCTGTAGACGTCCGCCACGGCCAGAACCTTCACGCCCGCCTCGTGGAGGAAGCGGGCAGCGCCGCGACCGACTTTGCCGAAGCCCTGAACGATCGCGGTGGCCTGCGAGGGATTCACTCCGATGCTCTCCATCGCGTTGAGGACGGAGTAGACGACGCCGCGGGAGGTGGCGGCGGCCCGCCCCTGTGACCCGCCGAGGTTGACCGGCTTGCCCGTGACGGTTCCCAGAACCGTGTGCCCGGTGGCCACCGAGTAGGTGTCCATCATCCAGGCCATGGTCTGCTCGTCGGTCCCCATATCGGGAGCCGGGATGTCCTTGTCGGGGCCGATCAGGGGGATCAGCTCCGAGGTGTAGCGGCGGGTCAGTCGCTCGAGCTCTCGTTCCGAGTGGGCCCGGGGGTCCACCTGGACCCCTCCCTTCGCGCCGCCGTAGGGCAGATCGAGAAGAGAGCACTTCCATGTCATCCACATGGCCAGCGCTCGGACCTCGTCGAGGTCCACGTTGGGGGAGTAACGGATCCCTCCCTTCGCGGGGCCGCGAGAGATGTTGTGCTGGACGCGGTGGCCGATATGCAGCTCCATCGTGCCGTCGTCGCGTCGCAGTGGGATGGCGACCGTCACCTCTTTACGGGCGGTCTCAAGCATGCGGCGCATTCCGTCGTCGAAGCCGAGGAACTGGATCGCCTCGGCGAGCTGCGCCCGTGCATCGGTGAGGGGGTGAGGGGTCGAGGGCATGGAGCTACCTCCTGGGTCGGTCGGGTGGATCAGCGTGATCCGGGGCCGGTGCGGCCTTAAGACGTGGGTGGGAGAGGGGATCAGGGCTGGTCTCGGAGCGCCTGCTCGAGGATCTCCATGCCTTCGGCGAACAGCTCGTCCGGCATGGTCACCGGTGGCAGGAGGCGGATGACATTGCCGTAGGTGCCGCAGGTGAGCAGGATCAGACCGCGTGAGCGCGCGGCCTGCGCGACGGCGGCGGTCAGTGCGGCATCGGGCTTCTGCGAGTCGGGGTCGACGAGCTCGAGAGCCATCATGGCGCCCTTGCCCCGGACCTCGCCGATGCGGGGGTCCTTCGCCTTCCACTGCTCCATCAGGCGGATGCCGGTCTCGCCGATCGTGCGGGCCCGTCCCAGGAGATCGTGCTCCTCGATCATGTCCAGGGTCGCCAGGGCGGCGGCACAGGCCAGGGGGTTACCGCAGTAGGTGCCGCCAAGGGCGCCCGGTTCGGCGGAGTCCATGATCTCGGCCGAACCGGTGACCGCCGACAAGGGGGTGCCTCCGGCCAGGCCCTTGGCGGTCGTCACCAGGTCGGGAACGACTCCCTCGTGGTCGCAGGCGAACCACGCCCCGGTGCGGGCGATTCCCGACTGGATCTCATCGGCGATGAAGACCGCGCCGTTGTCATGGCACCAGCGCTGGAGCGCGGTGAGGAAGCCGGGCGCCGGCACGATGAACCCGCCTTCGCCCTGAATGGGCTCGATGATGACGGCGGCGACGGAGGATGCCCCCACCTGCTTCTCGATCTGACTGATCGTGCGCTCGGCGGCGGCCTCGCCGTCCAGTCCGTCGCGGTACGGGTAGGAGCCGGGGACCCGGTAGAGCTCAGGGGAGAAGGGGCCGAAGCCGCCCTTGTAGGGGGCGACCTTGGCCGTCAGTCCCATGGTCAGGGAGGTGCGTCCGTGGAAGGCGTGGTCGAAGCAGACCACTGCCTGGCGGCCGGTGTGCTTGCGTGCGAGCTTGATGGCGTTCTCGACGGCCTCCGCCCCGGAGTTGAACAGCGCGGTCTTCTTCGGGAAGCTGCCCGGGGTCAGGGCGTTCAGGCGTTCGGCGACCTCGACGTATCCGGCGTACCTCGTGACGGCGAAGGAGGTGTGCGTCAGGTTCTCGGCCTGCTCCTGGATTGCAGCGACTACGGGCGCCGCCGCACCGCCCACGGTTGTCACCGCGATGCCGGATCCGAAGTCGATGAGACGGTTGCCGTCCACGTCCTCCAGGACGCCTCGGTCCGTACGCCGTGCGAATGTCGGCATGGCGGCGGTCAGGGCGCGTGGGAGTGCGGTACCTGCGCGTTCGTCGAGGGCGCGGGCCTCGGGACCGGGCAGAGGAGTGGCGAGATGAATGGTCTGGGGCAGCGTTGCCATATGGACCTCACAGTGTGTCGTGACGGGCGGAGATCTGCAGCGGAACAGGGCGCTCCGGGTTGTCGTAGAAACGTGCTCGGCTATGAGTTCCGTCTCAGGTTATGCCCGCCTCTAGGTCTGAGCACCTAAGCCCAATGCACAAAATCTCGCGAATCCTGTGCGTGATGCATAGAACAGTGTTTGAATCCAGGCATGGTGTTGGTGTCGGATCTCATCGATGGAGCGGACCTGGGGGTTCGCGCGGTGCTTCTGCCCGCACCGCACGCCGCGGTCACCTGGGTCGTCGCGACCGAGCTCCTCCAACCGGCCTCCTACCTCGAGGGCGGCGAGCTCGTTCTCACCACGGGTCTCGTCATGGCCGATGCGGAGGCGGCCACGTGGCGGGAGTACGTGGCATCACTGGTCGAGGCGGGAGTCGCGGCTCTCGGACTGGGGACCGGCATCGCCTTCGACACCGTGCCCGAGGACCTGCGCGAGGCCTGCAGGGCCGGGCGTCTCAATCTCATCGAGGTCCCCCTCGAGGTCTCCTTCGCCTCCATCAGCCGCGAGGTCGGGGCCATGCTTCAGGCCACCGAGCCTGAGATCGGTGCCGAGGGGGCGGGAGACGAGGAGACCCTGGTCCTGCAACAGCTGACGCGTGCAGCCGCCAAGGACAACCAGAGCGCGATCATGCGCGCTCTGGCCTCGATCCTCCGGGGCGAGGTGTCCCTGCGGGATGCCACGGGACGCACCGTGGTCGGTCCCTTCGGGCCGGAGGCGACGGGAATCGACGACGAGGTCGCCGAGTGCATCGACAGGATCCGTCCGGGAGGGATGCGAGGAGCCGGGGCGGTCGGCCTCGGCGACATGCGGCTCGTCGTCCGCCCGGTCGGCATCACCGGCGAGCCCGAGCGCTACCTGGCGACCGTTCAGCGCGAGACGCTCACGCGCGCTCAGACCCTGGGGGTCGATCTCGCCTGGTCGTTTCTGAATCTCATCGCCGAGTCCTCCAAGGCCTTCACCGGATGGCTCCTCCAGCTCGTGGGGGCCTCCACCCGGCATCTCCTGGCGGGTGACATCGCGCAGGGGCTGGCGCTGGCGGACCAGGTTCAGGAGCTCGTCCTCACGCGCCTGCCGTCTCCGGAGCGGCGATCGGTGCCCGCTACCGGTGGTGGTCATCAGTGGCGGGTTGTCTGCCTCGAGGGTGGCAGTGCTGACGTTGCCGGGCTCTCCACAGTGCTGGCCCGCCTGCTCGTCGAGAGTCGGGGGGCTCCGGTGGGGGAGCAGCTTCTGTGGCGCACGGACCGGGGCGGGACCCGCCTGATGATCCTCGGTGAGGTCGAGCGCGTTCCCTCCCTTCTTGAGGACGGCAGTGTCACGCCCTGGACGGAGCGGATGCGGATCGGCGTCAGCGGTCCTGTCGGCGTCACTGATCTGCCGCGGGGCGCACAGCAGGCGCTGTCCGTCTGCACCGGAACTCGGCAGCTCGGACAGGCGGTGCGCTGGGAGACCTCGGGACTGCCGTCGGTCACGGACCTCCTGGACGAGGAGCGGGCCCAAGCCTTCGCCCGCGCTCGCCTCGGGGGCGTCGCCGATCAGCCCGAGCTGCTCGAGCTGTTGAGGATCTACCTCAGCGAGGCCGGGGCGGTGCAGCGCATCGCCGAGCGTCTGGGGGTGCATCGAAACTCCGTCCCCGCACGTCTTGTGCGCCTGAGGAGGGCACTCGGCGTCGACATCGAGGATGCCGAGCAGCGGGCGAATTTGTGGTGTGCGTTACATTTTTGGGCGGAGTGACGGTTTGTCATCTCGCACAAGGGTGACTTTTCCGCGTTTTGATGCGATTCCTCGAAGTGTGGAACGTGATGTTCGACATACTCGGTGGTGTGTGTTTACTATTACGCCGTCACCTAGGACCTTAGCCCGCGTTGTCGTAGCAGAACTTGTAGCACATCGGGCGCCGGCGGCGATGTGGCCTACGCCGGTCCTGGGTGAGCTTGGGCAGTAGAGGCCCGAGTCGTCTCATTTCTTTCGACTCTCGAAACTTCTCACCTCGACACCGACGTCCCGCCGAAGCCAAGAAACAGAGTGATTCACATGAGCCTTCCTCTCCTCCAGAACTTTATCAACGGAAAATTTATTCCGGCAGCCACCGATGCCACGTTCGACGTCGTGGATCCTCGAACGGAACAGGTCGTAGCGCAGTGCCCGGTCTCGGGTTCCGCCGATGTCGACGCCGCCTACGACGCCGCCCTCAAGGCATTCGAGAGCTGGCGGCTGACAACGCCGGCGGAACGGCAGATGCTCCTGCTCCGGCTCGCCGACGCCCTGGAGGCCAACGCCGACCGTCTCGTCGAGGCTCAGCGCCGCAACACCGGTCAGCTTGCCGAGATGATCCGGGCGGAGGAAGTCGTGACAGGGGCCTCTCAGCTGCGGTTCTTCGCCGGGGCCGCCCGTCTCCAGTCGGGTGTCGCCTCGGGGGAGTACGCCGAGGGTCTGAACTCGCAGATTCGCCGCGAGCCCATCGGCGTCGTCGGGCAGATCGTCCCGTGGAACTACCCCTTCATGATGCTCATCTGGAAGGTCGGGCCCGCTCTGGCGGCAGGCAACACGGTGGTGCTCAAGCCGAGTGCCAACACGCCCGAGAGC
>ERZ1036435.428-NODE-428-length-19033-cov-101.693171_pt1 | contig 19033 bp, 24 predicted proteins | sample MGYA00514223_ERZ1036435 | MGnify/ENA primary metagenome ERZ1036435 (study PRJEB33795, sample SAMN09464927) | human gut metagenome | host: Homo sapiens | place: USA: Stanford, California | collected 2016-08 | study: EMG produced TPA metagenomics assembly of the... | reverse complement strand
TTATCCAGTCGCGCACCGGCTACTTCGATTTTAATTTCCATGCGTTTCCTCTTTCAACATCAGGATCAGGAGCAAGAAAACTCCAACTGTCAAATAACTATCTGCTACATTAAAAATGGCAAAATTCATAAAATCCAGGTGGAACATATCGACCACAAAGCCCTGACGCAGGCGATCGATAAAATTCCCCAAGCCACCTGCAATAACCAAGGTCAAGCCCGTCACCATCCAAAGCGACCCCTTGAGGTGCTTATAAAGATAGTAAAAGGCCCCCACCATCACGACTAGAGTGATGAGGGTAAAGAACCATTGCTGATTTTCAAGAAGCGAAAAAGCTGCACCTGTGTTTTGAAGATAGGTCAGGCTGACCACATGGGGAATAAAAGACTTAACGACACCCAGTGGAATGTTCTTGACTACATACCATTTGACCAACTGATCCAGTAGGACCAATAGCACGATTGCTACTGGAACCATTATTTTTCTCTTCATTTCTTACCTCTTTTGATCAAAATATTCTACCATGACCTCGACAAACTTCTCTGCTACAGGGGAGAGATCCATCTCTTCGCGTTTGACATAGACCATTTTATTGTCCAAGTTGTCTTCTAAAGGAATCACGGTAATACCATTCACTGACTGGCTATCTAAAAAGCCTGATCCTGTCGCATAAGCATCTGTCCGCTCCAAGATCCCATTCAAGGTGGCCCGGTCGGTTACATTGAACATTTGGGAGCTCGAACTGGTATCGACAAAATTCTCTGAATAATAGAGGTACTCATCTTTTTCTTGGGTAAAGCGAACAGTTGGCAATTGAGCTAGATCTTCCATGACCAGTTTTTTCTTCTTAGCCAGAGGGTGTCCCTTGCGAAGGTAAATATGAGTCTGAAAAGGAATCAAATCCACCACTTCAAGTCCTAATTTATCAACCCGTTGCATAATTCCCTTGGTATTTTGACGGTTGAGATAAATAATCCCCAACTCACTATGCCCTTGAGCCACTTCATCCAAAATTTGGACCGTCGTTGACTCAAAGATGCGGAAGTTTTTATTTTCCGGATAGCGGATCGAGAATTCCGTCATCAATGGTGGCAAGAAGTCATAGTGTTGACTAGAAATAGAGAATTCTTTCTTCTCTTCTTCAGGACTGGCATATTGATTTTGAAAAATATCAAACCCCTTAACCACGTCCTGCGCTTTTTCATAAAATTCCATTCCCCGACGGGTCAAAAATGTCCCCGAACTAGTTCGACGAAAAATTTTAAAGCCCAGTTCCTTTTCCAGATCGCGTACTGAAATAGACAAGCTCGGCTGACTCACATACATTTTTTCAGCAGCCTCACGAAAAGTACCACTATTGGCAATCGCCACTACATATCGTAATTGTTGTATATTCATTCTATTTTCCTTATTACAGTATCGATCTATTATACCATAAATTAGGGGCTGAAAGAAGAGATGCGTTTAAGAGACCTTCATCAAGTGAAAATAAAAAAACTGGAACTAAAACAGTTCCAGTTGATACTTATTCAATCACTTGAGTTTCAGCTACTTTCTTGTACCAATGAGCCGATTTCTTCGGATAGCGCTCTTGGGTTTCAAAGTCTACATAGAAGAGACCATAGCGTTTTTCGTAACCATTAGACCAAGAGAAGACGTCCATAAGAGACCAGATGAAGTATCCTTTGACGTTTGCACCATCAGCAATCGCATCCGACAAGACTTCCAAGTGTTGTTTCACATAATCAATCCGGCCATCGTCATAAACCGTATTGTCCACAAACTCATCTTTGTATCCAAGTCCGTTTTCAGTGATGTAGATCTTCTTGTAATTTGGATAATCTTTCTTGACACGCATGATTTGATCATACAAACCTTGAGGGTAGATGATCCAGTCCCAGTCAGTACGAGGTACATAGTCAGGAGCTACACGACGTCCAACACCTTTGATTTGGTATTTAGAGCTTCCTTTTTCCCCTTTACCATTATGAATGATTTCTGTTTCGCCATCAAAGGCTTCCATCCAATCACTCATGTAGTAGTTAATTCCAAGGAAGTCGTTCAAATCTTTAGCTGCTTCAAGTGCTGCAAAGTCTTCGTCCCGAAGATCCAGACTACCACCATTAACTGAAAGAATGTGGTTTACCCCTTCCATGGTTGCATCTGAATAGTGTCCGAGGTAAGTCGCATCCAAGATAAACTTGTTGTGGATGATATCTTCCAACTCAGCAGCACGTACGTCTGCAGGATTTTTAGGATCCAATGGATACTTAGTTGGAAGTGCGTGAACAACCCCGATTTCACCTTTATAACCTTTGTCTTTGTACAATTTCACAGCACGTGCATGAGAAACCATCATATTGTGGTGAGATTGGAAGACTTTGGCAAGGTCATATTGAATACCTGGTGGGAATTTACCAACCAAGTATTGACCATCACCGATTGGGCCAATTTCATTGAAGGTTGTCCAGTAGTTGACTTCTGGGAATTCTTCAAAACAGAAAGCAGCATAATCTACAAAGTGTTCGATATTTTCACGATTCAAGAAGTCTCCATTTGAGTGAAGAGCTTCAGGAGTATCAAAGTGGTGAAGAGTTACGAATGGTTCTACATGACGTTTATGGCATTCTGCAAATAACTTATGATAGAATTCTACCCCTTTTGGATTGACTTCACCATAGCCAGTTGGGAAAATACGTGACCAAGCAATAGAAATACGAATTCCGTTTACGCCATATTCTTCCGCCAACTGTAAGTCTACTGGATATTTATGGTAGAAATCACTCGCTGGTTCAGCAGTATACCAATAGTTGTCTGCTAAATATTTATCCCATGCAACAGGTCCTTTACCGTCTGTATGAGTCGCACCTTCTGCCTGATAAGCTGCAGTTGCGCCACCAAAAATAAAATCTTTAGGTAATGTTTTTGACATAAGTTTCCCCTTCTCAATCATAAAATAAAAATAAAGCAAGATGGAGAGGAGTTAGTGAGCCATCCATCTCCATCTCACTTCTTGTACCAAGCCACCGAATTGTGACATGAGGAGGTAAAAACGATATATTTTTACCGACGAATTAACAAGTCGATTAGGAAAATCGCCATAGCGATTTCCGTTACGATAGGAGACTGTTTCACAGTCCCTATCGTTAATCGAATTGAGCTTGAACAAAGGCTAGAGCACCTTTTCCATCACGGGTTAACTTGATGTACTGAGCACCTTCTGTCTTCGCCAATTTGATGCCTAGTTTATCTGTTTCAGCCTTCATATCTTCGAAGTTGGAAGCAACCTGAGGCGCCAAGATAACAAGGTCAAATTCTGGCAACATTTCACGGTGGGCTCCATAGCCACCTGCTGCAGCTTTAACTGGAACTTTATACTCTTCTGCGGCTTTATTCAAAGCATTGGCAAGAAGACCACTTGTTCCTCCACCAGCACAAAGAACGAGGACGTTTGTTTCTTCAGTAATTGTATTTTGTGCTGAATCTACTCCAGCTTTTTCAAGAATAGCATCTGCTTTTGCAGTGTTAAAGTTTGCAGCTACCTTTTCTTTTAATTCATCATTAGTTTTACCTGAACGTTCTTCTTCAAGAATTTGTTCATCATAAACCTTGAGGAATGGATAGTAGATAACAATATCTACTACAATTAACAATGCTGCAAGAGCGAATGATAAGAACTGGAAGTTTGTACCAAGAACAATACCAAGAGGTCCTGGTGTAGTCCATGGAAGGTTGGCAGTAAATGAGTTCATGCCAAGTGTTTCAATAAAGAACTTAAAGATCCATACGTTTGCAATTGGTGCAAAGATGAATGGGATAAAGAAGATTGGGTTCAAAACAAGTGGTGCACCAAACAAGATTGGTTCGTTTACACCAAAGAATGTAGGAACTACTGAAGCGCGTCCAATAGCACGATTTCGTTTCGATTTACATAACCACATAAACATGAACGGAACAACAAGAGTTGCACCAGTACCACCCATAGTGACGATGAACATTTGTGTACCAGATGTAAGGATCTTATCAGCGTGCATACCTTGTTGAAGGAGGTTCAAGTTGACTTCGGCATTTGCATAAGTGATCGCTGCAATCGCAGGCTCAACGATAGATGGGCCGTGAATACCAATAAACCAGAAGAATGCAAAGGCACCGAAAATAATCGTAATACCAACATAACCGTCTGCTGCTGAGAATAGTGGAGCAAGAAGGGTACCGATTGATTCAGCAACCGTTACATGAAGGCTTGCTTTCACAACTAATTCAAGTGCATACAAGAGTACAACTGACAATGTAAATGGAATCAGGTCTTTAAATACTTGTGAAATATTTGGTGGAACCTCGTCTGGCATGCGAATCGTCACATTATTTTTCACACAGACCTTATAAACATTAACGGTAACAAAGGCTGCAATGAAGGCTGTCAACAGACCTTTTGTACCCATGAAGGCTGTTAAGAATCCACCTTCTTTAGCAGGTTCGGCAGCCATGAGCAAGAAGCCAACCATAGAAGCCAACATTGTAGAAATGAAGTTGATTTGGTTAGTTGCTGGAAGGTCGCGGTTCATTGAATCAGTCAAAGCCTTAGCCGTTGTACCACCAACGAAGAAGGCCAAGATGCCCATAGAATAGCTATATGGAGTCATCAAGAAAGTTTCAATATCTTTAGACCAATGGAATCCCCAAGCGTTTGGTACATACGCAATTAGGATGAAGATAGATGAGAAAAGGATGACAGGCATCCCTGCAATAAAGCCATCCCGAATCGCTCGCAAATATTTGTTTCGAGAAATCTTTTCAAAGAAAGGTTTCCCTTTTTCAATCAGTTCAATCAGTTTATTCATTATTTCGCTCCTCTTTTATATAGTTCAATCAGATGGTGAATCACGTCTTTTAATAGGATTGTTGTCATGAGATGGTCTTGACCATGCATCATGGTAATGCTATAGGGGATTTCTTCTCCTGCTGCTTCATGCGCTAGCATGGTCGTTTGAGATTTGTGAGCCTCAGCGATACAAGACCCCGCTTCTTCTACTAAGGATTCTGCTTTAGCAAAATCACCATTTTCAGCAGCTTTTAAGGCTTCCACTAATTTTGATCGAGCGTCACCGGCATAAGCGACAATTTCAAAGCCAAGTAATTGGACTTCTTCTTTATTCATGTTGGTTCCTCCTTATGATACCTTTTGAAAATTTTTATAATAGACGTTGAATATGAAGGGCTAAATAGACTTTTTCATTAGGAGATATCTTGGCTCCTGTCTGTTCAGCGATGGTTTGGTAGATTTGATGACTAATCTCATAAGCCTTTGGATAACTTAGCTGAATCAGTTGTTCCATCTCGCTCAAACCTTCTGGATCTTCTCTTCCCTTATCTAGCGAATCTAGGAAATAATTGAGATGGATCATAAAGCGATCATAGAAATGACTGTTTTCTTCTTTCCGTTTCAATCCATTTTGAGCTAGTTTTTCTTCTACAGCTTTCAAAATAACTTGTCGGTCCTGAACATCTGGATCTTGCTCATGAATCATTTCCCCTTGTGCATTAATGAAATGATAAGCGATGCGATTCACTTCATCGTCAGGAAATTGATCCAAGAGCCGCTTTCGAAAGATCTCAATCGCTTCTTTTGCGATTTTATAGGGAATCGGATGCATAGCAGACACATCAGGAAGGTCACTGTATTTATATCTTCCCTGTTGAACTGCCTGGTAAGAACAAAAGATGTGATCTGTTAATGTCACATAGATATATTCTTGAACAGGATAGGCATATTTCTTAGACAAGGTATCAATCACTTCATAAGTGGTTGTAATGAAATCAAGAGGAACATTCTTTAGAAGGGCCATAAAGTTTTCTCTTGACTCATCCGTGTTTAAACGAAATACTTTTTCGACCTTATCATCAGCTACTAGATCATTTTTCTTTTTCCCAAATGCAATCCCACTCCCAATAACAATCAACTCTTGTTGTAGTTCATTTTGAACCAAAGCAACATTATTGTTCATTGGATGGATAATACGATACATGAGGCTCTCCTTTGTAAAATTTGTTAAAAGCAAATAAAAATGACCACGAAGCAACCGAAAAAACTAGCCTACACTAATTGTTCAGTCTACTTGTGGTCACGCCTAATCTAACTTAGTAACGCTCACTGCTATTCAACTTATGAACTTATTCTATCATAAGCTTTTTGTTTTGTAAACCCTTACAGCGAAAATTTTTAAACATTTTTTTATAAAAAATAAACAAGACCTTAAAATAATGAAGAGGCTGGGACAAAAGTCCTAGCCTCTCAATCATCTTTGGATTGTCGAGCAAGACGCAGTGGTTGAGTGGGCTCTACTACGCTGATTTCATCAGCTTTTACAGCCCTACTCAACTGTGCGGAGGTGGGACGACGAAATCGAATTCTAACGAATGACCGATTTCTGTCCCACTCTCTAACTGTTGCTTTAGGAGGCAATCATCATTTGAAACTTATACGCGTTCTGTCCAAGGTGTTGCTACTTTAGCTAAGACTGCGTTCAATTCTTCAATATTTTGTCGACCTTCTGTACGAAGCCATTCACGAGCAGCTGCTTCTCCATCTTTGATGTAGGCTTCTACTGAACCTGCCCATGTCGCACGTCCACAAAGAACACCGTTGAAGTTTGCACCTGATTCGTGGGCAAAGACAAGAGTTTCTTGGAAGAGTTTTGCAGATACACCTGCACTGAGGTAGATGTATGGAAGGTTGGTTGCTTCTTCTTGTTCTTTGAAGAAAGCAGCTGCTTCTTCACGACTATAGACAACTTCTCCTTCTCCAAATCCTTCCACGAAGTTCACATTAACTGGAACTTCCACTTTCAAGACATCAATATTGAAACGAGGATCTGAGAAGACTTTCATAGCCTCAATCACCTTACGAGGTTTCACTTTCGCATATTCAGCAGAGGTTGCATCTGCAATTCCTTCATCATAAGCCAAGATTTCAAGGAAGAATGGAATATCTTCAGCAGCGCATTCAGAACCGATGCGTTCGATATAAGCTTGTTTTTCTTGGTTGAGTTCATCTGCACTGTCTACATCATAGTAGAGCAAGAATTTCACAGCATCTGCGCCTTGTTCTTTGATGCGTTTTGCTGACCAAAGGTTCAAGCAGTCAGGCAAGCGTTTGGTGCTAGACGTATCGTAGCCTGTCTTTTCGTATGCGAGCAAGAGTCCTGCATCTTTGTCCAAGGCTTTTGTAGCAGGTAGACCATATTCTGGGTCCAATAACATAGATGAAGCATATTTTGTCAATTCATCAGCTACAAGGACTTTTAATTCTTCCATTTGTGCTACTGTTGGTTCTGTGTCTTGATATTTGGCCATCAAGCGTTTCAAAGCCCCACGTTGGTCGAAGGCCAAAGCTGAAATGACACCGTCTTTTGTGCTGAGACGTTCCAAATAGTTGCGTTTTTGTTCTGTTAATACCATTTTATACCTCTTTTACGATTAATTGTTGATACAAGGCATCATAGTGCCCCATGTTGACATGTCCTGTTTGTGCTTCTTGTGCATTTAACATTCCAAGAACATTTGCTTTCTTGAGCAAGTCTGCGTCACTCTCATGATGATAGAGACCAGATGCAATCCCTGCAACAGTCGAATCACCAGATCCAACTGGATTGACGACATCAATCTTAGGAATATCTACCTTATAGAAGACATCCCCATGTTTAGCGAAAGCGCCATTTGCACCAAGGGAGACAATCACCCATTCGATGCCATCAAAGAGAGCATCCTGAAGAACTTCTTTTAAGTCTTCCACATTCTTACTCACTTCTTTTCCTAACAACTGTGATAATTCTTCATTGTTTGGTTTAATGACCGTAGGCTTGACAGCTGCTTGAATGGCAGCTTCTAAAGAAGCTCCCGAGCAATCAAGTACGACTGGTTTCCCAGCTTCCCTTGCAATCTTGACAAGGCTAGCATAGTAGTCCACTGGTAAACCAGCAGGAAGACTTCCAGAGATGGCAACAACCTCTACTTGTTCAACCAAGTGACGATAATGGTCGAGAAAGTCTTGGCCTTCTTTCTCAGAAATGGTTGGACCTTTTTCTAAGATTTCTGTTTGCTTGCCTTCGTGAAGGATGGCGATACAATTACGTGTATCTCCAGCAATTTCAAAGAAACGTTCCTCTATCCCTTCTCCTAAATGATCGAGAATGAATTGTCCCGTTCGACCACCAAGTAGGCCAGTCGCTGCCACTGGATCCTTTATCTCAGAAAGTACACGAGTAACGTTAAGACCTTTCCCACCAGCTGTCTTACTCACATCAGCCACACGATTGACAGTATCCAACTGGAGTACATCCAAAGGATAAGAAATATCAATCGAAGGGTTCATCGTGACCGTTAATATCATACGTCACCTCTTAGTCGTGGTATTCACCACGGTCCCATTTTTCAAGGAATTCTGTAAAGAAATCAGCATCCGCTTGATGAGCATTATGGGTTTCCACATGTTGGATCTTAGCGATCAATTTTTTATTTTCTTCAGTTGGTTTGTATTCAGCGTGGATGAATGCTTCAATGATATCGCACATGAGCAATTCACCCGTAATTTTACCCCCAAACCCGATGACATTCGCGTTCAATTCTTCTTTTGCATAAAGAGCAGTTGTCATATCGCGTACCAAGGCAGAACGGATACCAGGTACTTTGTTAACAGCATTGTTAATCCCAACACCAGTACCACAGATACAAACACCAAGATCTGCTTGGCCACTTGCTACGGCTTCACCGACTTTCTTACCAAAGATTGGATAGTGGGTACGTGTATGGTCATAAGTCCCAAAGTCGAGCACTTCGTATCCTTTTGATTTCAAAAAATCAGAAACAGCCATTTTTTCATTTGTCACAATGTGATCACAACCAATTGCAATTCTCATTTGAATTCTCCTCTCATTAGCACATCTTATTCAACATATCAACACGGATTTGGTGACGGCCGCCGTCGTATTTACCATTGACGAAGCCTTTGGCAATGTTTTTCACCAATTCATCCCCAACAATTTCAGCTCCCATGGTAATCATTCGAGAATTGTTGTGTCCACGTGTCATATAAGCAGAACGTTCATCTGAAACTTCTGCTGCCACCATTCCTTTGATTTTAGTCGCAACCATAAATGGACCAGCTCCATAAGCATCAATCACGATTCCAAGATTTTGATCGTTTTTGTTCACTTCGCTCGCAACTGCAAGTGTCACATCTACAAAATCTTGACCTTCAGCGGTTACATCTACAACATCGAAGTTTTCTTTTACAAGAAATTCTTTCACGAGATCTTTTAATCTTAATCCTGCAGCATCTGCACCAATTACAATAGACATGTCCTGTCCTCCTTTTGTTTGTTTCAGCAAATATCCCTGTTGTTAATTTTTCACAAAGAAACATTTTCTTACTTTTGATATTATATTACACCTATTTCGAACGAAAGTCAACATTAAATTGTTTATTTTCGAACATTTTTTAAAAATAAAAACACCATATTTTGTTTTATATGATTTTCGTATACAAGGCATATTTGTCTTTGATCTTCTTTGGAATACTATCATCAGTAATAATGGCATTCAGGTCTTCCACTCGATAGAAACTATAGAAAGAATAGCTATCAAACTTACTGTTATCAGCAACCACATATTTCTCAATTGCATTGTTTAGAATAATAGCATTACCATTTCCCTCTTCTTCATTTGCTGTGGAAACATGATGCCCATCGATGCCATTGACCCCGATGAAAGCTTTAGAAACCTTGATTTCTTTCAAGAGTTTATTGGCAAATTGACCGACAAAAGTTTGTGTCTTCACCCGGTAGCGACCACCAACTAAGATCAGGTCATAATTTGGAAAATCCTTTAGCTTTTCAAAAATGGGGAGGGAATTGGTGACGATACTGATTTCCTTTCCCTCTAAATAGTCACCGATAAAATCTGTTGTCGTACCTGACCCAATAAAGACGGTATCCCCATTTTCGATCAACTCTGCACATTTTTTTGCAATGGTTCGTTTCTCATCAATATTGATGAGATTTTTCTCACTGTGAGAAGCCTCTAACAAACTATCTTTTACCTTTTTGTGGGCTCCACCATGTACACGAACTAAAAGACCTTGTTTTTCAAGATCGATCAGATCGCGACGAATGGTCATGTCTGTCACCCCAAAGAGTTCCTTGAGTTCTTTGACTGATACCACACTTTTTCGATCCAGTTCCTGAAGAATTTCAACATGTCTGCTATCTTTCATGGTACTACTTCCATTCCTACTATATTTGTCTCTATTATACTACATTTTTCAAAAAACACAAATTCAAACATTATATTAACAGGAGTAAACATGAATTTTTTAAATAAATAAAAGAAAAAAGCCTTCTGATAAATCAGAAAGCTTTAATTTTGCTATTTCTAGCTTCCTCACCTTTGGATCAAGGCTCGGGACAAAAAGGTTTAGAAAACCTTTTTATTTTGCGATTGGGTAAACAGAAACTTGTTTTTTATCGCGACCTTTACGTTCGAAGCGTACTACGCCTTCAACTTTTGCGAACAAAGTATCGTCTCCACCACGTCCAACGTTCACACCTGGGTAGATGTGTGTTCCGCGTTGACGGTAAAGGATAGATCCACCTGTTACAGTTTGTCCATCAGCTGCTTTAGCTCCAAGACGTTTTGCTTGTGAATCACGTCCGTTTGATGTAGAACCTCCACCTTTTTTGTGGGCGAAAAGTTGCAAGTTGTTAAGAGTCATTTTTAACATAATGTTTTCCTCCGTGTTAGTTTTCTGTGATAACTCTGGTTTGGACGAACTCTGAAGAGTTCTCCGATAAGTTTGCCATACCTAAGAAAAATGATTCAAAGAATAACTGGGTCATTTCTCTCTGGTGTGAAGGAAGATCTTTTGGTATTTCAACCATCAGATAGCCACCTTCATCTTCGTTTAATTCTAGGATTGGTTCATAGCCTGCAAATTTCTCAATAGAATTGATAAAGTTAATGGCAAGCGTAGAAACCGATGCACACACGACATCAAAGCCGTATTCGCCACTCTCGGCGTGTCCAGTAATTTCCGCACTCCTCAGCTCGCCATCTTCGGCTCTCTCAAAGACTGCCTGTATCATGTGTTCTCCTTAAAATTAAGCGTTGATTGCGTTGATGACAACTTTTGTATATGGTTGACGGTGACCTTGTTTTCGGTGGCTACCTTTTTTAGGTTTGTACTTGTAAGTAACAACTTTCTTTTGTTTTCCTTGTTTTTCAACAGTTCCAACTACAGTAGCTCCAGCAACAAGTGGAGTTCCGACAACAGTGTTTTCACCACCAACAAGAACAACTTCGTTAAAAGTAACTTCTTGACCAGCTTCAACGTTCAATTTTTCAACGTAAACTGCTTGACCAACTTCAACTTTAACTTGTTTTCCGCCAGTTTTGATAATTGCGTATGTGCTCATTATGCACCTCCTATGATTTTTTGGGTTTCCCCGTATTTTTGTGAAGACTCGCCTAGCATCGTGGGACGAACCACTTACTCTCATGGAAATGAGCGACGATGTTCGAGCGGTTGCACAGGCATGTGCATAGTCAACTCTCTAAGTATATCACTTCTATCAGACAAAGACAAGTATTTTTGCGCTTTGAAAGCGAATTTTCTTTGAAAAATCTATTTTTTGTATCTTGTAGTTTAAGATCGCATTCAAAACCTGCCTTCATCTACTTATCCTTAAATTTAAAGTCATTGAAGCTCATTTTGGCTTTAGACGAATCGTTCATCCCCTTCATTTTTTCTTCTTGTTCCTTAGTAATTTTTATCGGAATCGCTGCAGCAGTATTGGGTTTTAACACACCCGATTCGCTCACTTCATAGTCAACTGTGACATCTTTAAAAAGTGGCTCTCCATCATATTCCAAATTCAGGACAAAGGATCCATCACGATCGATGGTGGTGGTGGTACGATTCACAATAAAGAATAAGGCGAAGCGATTTTCCTCATTTCCAAAGGTATATCCTGGAAAAAAGACAAATAATTTTCCAGCTTCTCCAAGCGTTGGATGTTCCTTGATAAATTTCTCAGACGCTTCCAAGACTTCGTTGTCCTGGTCTTTATACTGCTCGGCCCTGACAAATGTGAGGGGTTCTTTTTTTCTATTGCTTGATTGGCTAGTCTTCTCTTCTTTTTTCGGGCCAGTAAACGATACTTTGACACAGCCTGTCAACAGAAGCAAACTTGTCATTAATACGATAATTTTTTTCATCTTGTCTCCTTTAAGTTGGTTAGAAAAAGAGGCTGGATACGCCCAGTCTCTCCTATAGCAAATCCTCAATCAGGTCATCAACCTCGTCTTTTTCTACTTTTGGTGTGATCTCTGTTACGATGATGCCTGCTACAGCTCGCTCAACTAAGGCTTCCACATCCATACGTTGCTCATACTGCTCTGCATTTTTGAGTTTCGGATTAGTCTTTGGACGATCTGGTGCAAAGATGGTACAACAGTCTTCAAACGGTTGGATAGAGATTTCAAAGGTATCAATCTCTTGGGCAATATCGATGATTTCCAACTTGTCCATGGTCACCACCGGACGGATAACTGGTGTATTGGTTACCGCATTGATGGCCTGCATACTCTCTAAGGTTTGACTAGCCACTTGTCCTAAGCTTTCACCGTTGATAATCACCAAACCACCGCGAACCTCGCGAATACGATCTGTGATGCGCATCATAAAGCGGCGGGTCAAGGTCATGAGATAAGCTTCCGGTGCTTTTGCCTTGATTTCCTCTTGGATCTCTGTGAAGGGCACTTCGATAAATTGGATATTGCCCCCAAACTTGGTCAACTTCCGTGTTAAGTCTTGGGCTTTTTTCAAGGCACCTGGACTGGTATAAGGGGGGCTCGCAAAGTGGACCGCTTCGATATCTACTCCACGCTTCAAGGCTAAGTAGCCAGCTACTGGAGAGTCGATCCCACCAGAAAGCATGAGCATCCCTTTTCCAGAAGTCCCAACTGGAAGACCTCCTGCCCCCTTGATGGTTTCATAAGAGATGTAGGCTGCTTCTTCTCGAATTTCAACTTGCAAGTTGATATCTGGCTTTTTCATCTGAGCCTGAATCGTTGGGATGGCTTCAAAGACAGCACCACCTAGGGTTTGATTGAGTTCGCGACTATCGAGTTCAAAGGTATGGTCACTCCGCTTACTTGAGATTTTAAAGGTCAAGCCGTCCTTGTATATCTCCTTCATAATCTCTTGCACCGCAGCTTTCAAGGCTGGTACTGATTTTTCAATCTTGTAAACAGGTGAAAAATTTTGGATCCCAAAAACTTGCTTGAGGGATTCTGCCACCGGCTCATAATCCGTCCCATGTAGATAAGCATGGGCCCGATCGCGGTCCGCTGTCACTTTGACAGCCGGATAAATAGATAAAACATCTTGGATATTATTGCGAAGTTTATTGATGAAACGCATGCGGTTTTTCCCTTTAGTAGAAAGTTCTCCATAGCGAATCATAATTTCTGAATAGGTTAAGGTCATATTGATTTCCTTCTATAATTTAACGTACTTTTCGTGTTTGTTCGTAAATCAGTTTGAACTTGGTCAAGAATTGCTCGACTTGGCTCATGTCATTTTCAGTATCGAGACTGAGGCGAACTGCTGTCTGAGCGATGCTCTTGTCCACTCCCATGGCAATCAAGGTACCAGCTGGTTTTCCAGCCTTGGACGAGCAGGCACTGGTGGTCGAGATGTAAATATCAAACTCTTCAAAGGCATGGACCACTACTTCACCACGAACTCCCTTGATCCCGAAAGTCAAGATGTGAGGGGCAAAGTGATCCTCACCAGAAAAGACAGTGACATCTGGATAGTTGGCCAATTCTTTGCGGATCACTTCTTTCATCTGCTGGGTCTTGCTGGCAAAAGCTTCTTGGTTTTCCATAGCTAAGCGTAGGGCTTTTGCGGTTGCTGCGATACCTGCCACATTCTCAGTTGTCGAGCGCATTTCTTTTTCTTGACCTCCACCCGTTAAGAGGGGTGTGATCTTTTTGCCTTCTTTGATGTAGACAAAGCCAACTCCACGAAGACCATGGAATTTATGACTAGAGAAGGTCGCAAAGTCCACGCGCTCTGGTAGATAAACTTCTGTTGCTACCTTGGCTAAAGCTTGAACCGCATCGACATGGAAACTAATCGTTGGACGATCCTCTAGGAGAGCCGCAATTTCATGGATGGGCTGGATGGAGCCAATCTCATTGTTGACAGCCATGACAGAGACCAAGGTCGTATCTGGACGGAGAAGGCTAGCCAAGGCATCTACTTTGACAAAGCCACGCGCATCCACTGGAGCATAATCCACTTCGAATTCCTGCGTCTTTAACCAAGCAGCGGACTCCTTGATAGCCGGATGCTCGATGTCAGAGACAATGATATGCTTACCATAAGGAGCTTTCTCAAAGGCGACACCCTTGAGGATCCAGTTGTCCCCTTCTGTCCCACCAGACGTGAAGTAGATTTCATCAGCTTTCTTGCCAATTAGCTCAGCAATTTGTTTCCGAGAAGCTTCCAAAATACGAGTCGCTTGATTACCTAGATTGTGCAAACTAGATGGGTTGCCCCAAATCCGTGTCGCTACTTCTGTATAGGTCGCAAGAGCCTCTGGATAAGGTTTGGTCGTTGCTGAATTGTCAAAATAAATCATGTCCTACGCATCCATCACTTTCTTTTTACGTAACTTCTATTTTATCATTTCTAACCGCTTGGGACAAGGATTTGATAAAGAGAGATGAAGTAAAATCACTTCATAAAATTCAGTTCTTTTTAGACATTTTTCAGAAAATGACTTATAATAAGAAAGTGTTAAAAAACAATTTTTGATAGAAAGAGAATGAACATGTCACAATATTCAAGAAGCAACAAAAACCAAAAACCTGAGGATACTACAGATTCTAGACCCTCACGTGGTGAAAAAGTCAAACAAGGCCTGTCACTATTTCAAACAGTTGTCGCCACGATTGCCAGTCTTTTAGGGATTATCGTCACTTCTTTTACGATTATAAGCCTGCTTAATAAAGACAATCAAAAAACAGAAGATAAACCATCTAGTAGCACCAGCGTCGTCGTGGTCCACGATAAGGGATCTGACTCAAGCGCTACCAATACAGATGCTAATACCAATACGCAAACCGATTCAAGCAATACAGATGCTAGTTCACAAAAAGAAACCGATAGCTCATCCGCTACAGAAAACAGTTCATCTGCCGCACAAGATCAAGGTTCCACCGCAACAGACAGTGGCGCAGATACAGCATCATCCGGAACAAACTAAAAAATCAGTAAGGACAACCTTACTGATTTTTTTTAGCTTTTGATGTCAGCTTTTATTGTAGTATTTATTAAATAAAATAAGTGGATCTTACTCATTTTTTTCGTTTTTGATAAACTCCAGTAAAGTCATTTAGATATTCTAATAAAATAACTAATTCAATAACATTGACTACAAAAACTTAAAGGTTTTAAATTTTCCAACTCTTACTCGATATAATCACCCTTAATACTAATATGTTGGCCCATACTGAATGTCATCTTTTGATCAGAATCCAATACGACATCCACCCTCCATCCTGAATCTTCAAGTTGATTGACGGTGCCAAAAATTTCTACGACCTCATCTCCACCTTGTGGTGTCCCATTTCCACCCTCAATCCATTGCGTTTCGTCCCAATAAATTTGAATAGATTCAACCTTTGAACTCTTTGATTTCACAAAATCGACGATTTCTTTTTCATGTTTTTTGAGGTAAGCGAGCTGTTTTTGTTTAAAGACTTCTGTGTCTTCTTTAATTGATGAGGATGCGACAATTTTCTCTCGTCTGGTCTTTTCACGTTCTTGCTTCACACATCCTTCTAGATATCCAAGTGTTGAAATGAAAGTAATTGTGATCACCAGATTGTTTATTTATTTTTTCATAATTTTATTTCGTTTAAAACTGATTCCTCTATTGCAATTCTCATTATCTAACGGACGGATCATTTCTTTTCTACCCGATATAAATTGTCTGAACCAATTGAATCTATTTTAGGCATCTTATTTTCGTCTAAGGTAAAATTCAGGCTAAAATTTGTTAGATCACCTCCATTGGCATAACCGAATACTAATAGTATTTCATCACCTCCCTGAGGTGTTCCATTACCTCCTACAACTGTTTTAATACTGTCCCAGTCATAAGACACCTGCGTAATGTTAGCATTATGTGCTTTCACATAGGCCGTCATTTCTTGCTCGTGTTCTTTCAGATAGGCGAGCTGTTTTGGTTTGATCACTTCTATATCTTCTTTGGTGGAGGAAGAGGTGGCAGTTTGTGCTTGTTTCGTTTGCTCTTTTGAATTTATGGTACATCCTCCTATACTTGCAAGGAGAGCTAATGTAGTGATTAATTTAAACGCCGTTTGTTTTATCATGTGCTATCTTTCTCTAAAACAGTTCTTTTTCAAAATGTATTGTACTTACTTAGGAAATAGGTTTTCCGCCAATCGTAGGTTCATGGAGCATAAACATTTCTCGCATTTCAATTGACTGATCATTATTAATTGGAATATCTATTCCCCAACCAGAATCGTCAATATGATTAATGCCACCAAAAACATTTATATAATATTTGGGGGTTGTGAGACCACCATCACTCCATTGCGTCTGATCCCAATCGATCTGAACGGATTCAATTTTCGGACTTTGGGCTTTCACATAATCCACGATTTCTTGCTCATGCTCTTTGAGATAGGCTACTTGCTCTTTTTTTATTTCTTCTTCTGATTTCTGAACTACTTTCTTTGAAGAAGAGGCCGTTACCTTCTGTTCTGGTTTCTTGGTCATGTTCATAATCTTTCCTCCAAGAAGTAGAAGGCCTAGGATCGGTAACAGGATGATCAAAAAAAGTTCCAGTCGTCTTTTCATTTTTTCTTCTCCAATCCTTCCTTTCATGACTGAATGGGCCAGTCACTTTCCTTACTATTATAGCATCTTTCATTTGAATCTCAATCTAACTCACTAGTTAGAGACTATATGCAGCAATCAAAAAGGAACCCTGAGGTTCCTTTTGTGTTATTTTCGATACATCTTGACCTGAAGGTAAAGATCGTTATAGACTCCAAGCAATTTCTTGCCTAATTGTTGATAGACTTCCAAATGGTCCAGTGTTTCATCGCTTGGATAGAAGGATTGGTCATCTTGGATTTCTTTTGGCAACATGGCTTTGGCTTTTTTATTTGGCGTTGAGTAGCCGACATAAAGAGCATTTTTCAAAGCATTTTTAGGACGAAGCATGAAGTTAATAAAGGCATATGCTGCTTCTTTATTTTTCACGGTTTTTGGAATGACAATGTTATCAAACCAAAGGTTGCTGGCTTCAGTTGGGACGACATAGCGAAGATCCTTATTGGCTTCGAGCATTTGGCTGGCTTCTCCTGAGAAGGTAACCCCAATAGCCGCATTGTTTTGGATCATATAGCCTTTCATCTCATCAGCAACCAAAGCTTTGATGTTTGGCGTCAAGGTGTAGAGTTTATCTACTGCCTCTTGTAATTTCTTTGGATCCTTTTCATTGAGGCTATAGCCCAAGGTATTGAGACCAATTCCCATGACCTCACGCGCACCATCGTACATCATGATGTCATTTCTGTACTCTTCACGCCAGAGATCTGACCAATGTTCAGGAGCATTTTTAACCATCTTGGTATTGTAGACGATCCCCAAGGTACCCCAGAAATAAGGGACTGAATATTGGTTGCCTGGATCAAACGATTGGTTCAAGAGTTTTGGATCGATATTTTCCATCCCTTTAATCTTGGATTGGTCCAACTTTTCAACCAGATGTTCATCCATCATCTTGGCAATCATGTATTCACTAGGAATCGCAATATCGTAGGTGGTTCCCCCTTGCTTGATCTTGGTGTACATGGCTTCGTTGGAATCAAAGGTATCATATTGCACCTGAATTCCGGTTTCTTTTGTGAATTCCTTGAGCAAGTCTGGATCGATATAATCTCCCCAGTTGTAGATGACCAGCTTGTCACTATTCTTGGTATTCATGCTCGCTTCGATCTGGTGGCTAATTCCCCAGAGGACCAGAATGACAAGGACAATCCCAGTTAGGAATGAATAAAGTTTTTTCATGCTGCTTCCTCCTTTTCACGGGTAATAAAGTAATAACCGATGACCAAGAGCACACTAAAGAGAAAGACAAGGGCGGACAAGGCATTGATACTGAGGGAAATTCCTTGACGCGCACGTGAGTAGATCTCTACAGACAAGGTTGTAAAGCCATTTCCGGTTACAAAGAAGGTCACGGCAAAGTCATCAAGCGAATAGGTAAAGGCCATAAAGTAGCCAGCAATAATGGCTGGTGTCAGATACGGCAACATGATCTCTTTGAGCATTTGCACTTGGGTAGCTCCCAAGTCATAGGCAGCATTGACCATATCCCGGTTCATTTCCTTGAGTCGTGGCAAGACCATCAAGACCACAATAGGAATCGAGAAAGCCACGTGGCTAGCCAAAACAGATAGGAAACCTAGCTGGTACTTCACCGTCGTAAAGAGAATCAAGAAGCTGGCCCCGATCATAACATCTGGCGCTACCATGAGAATGTTGTTGATGGAGAGCAAAGGTCCTTCTAACTTCTTCTTCGATTGATAAATATAAATGGCTCCAAAGGTTCCGATCACCGTCGCAATCAAAGCTGACAAGAAGGCCAACAGGAAAGTCTCTGATAAGATCAGCATCAGGCGACTATCTGCGAACAACTCGTTGAAATGCTCAAGTGTGAAGCCTGTAAAGGTATTCATATCTCCCCCTTCATTGAAAGCATAAAAGATCAAATAGAAGATAGGAAGATAGAGGATCAGAAAGACGAAACCTAGATAGAAATGAGATAATTTTTTCATCGTTCTCTCCTTTCTCTCGTTGCCCACATGGTCAAGAGCATGGCAAGGATCAGAACAACTCCGATGGTAGAACCCATTCCCCAGTTTT
>ERZ1036435.426-NODE-426-length-19108-cov-10.142392_pt1 | contig 19108 bp, 7 predicted proteins | sample MGYA00514223_ERZ1036435 | MGnify/ENA primary metagenome ERZ1036435 (study PRJEB33795, sample SAMN09464927) | human gut metagenome | host: Homo sapiens | place: USA: Stanford, California | collected 2016-08 | study: EMG produced TPA metagenomics assembly of the... | reverse complement strand
ATAAAATATAATAAAAATAATATATAAAAATAAAAAAAAATGTAAAATATAATATTTAAAACATAAATGAAAATGTAAAATACGGATGCAAAATACGGATGCAATATACAGATATAAAATACAGATGTAAAATACAGATGTAAATTACAGATGTAAATTACAAATATAGTATAAAATATGATATAAAATACAAATGTGTATGCGGATAACATTGGACGAGACCTTACAACGTGCTTCGCACGTTGTAAGGTAGAGTGTACGTGGTTGGGGTGGTGTACCCCGTGAGAAACCGGAGTTTCCCACGGCACACAAAACCGGAGATACAAACGTGATGTGCTGCCACACGGAAAGCGAGAACCCGAGTTCCCGGCTTTTCAATGCTGGGCGAGAGCATTGAGGTAACGGCATACGTCATTCTCCCAAAGACGCAAGAAAGCAAAGACCCAAAAAAAAGAAAGAAAAAATCCACAGGATCACACGTACAACCGAAAAAAAAGAAACGAGAGAATTGAGTAGAGACGTAGACCACGCCGCAGGAAAGGGAAAAGAAAGACAATGTAGATGTAGGGATGTACGTATTTTGGCTCCACTGGACAACTGTGGGCCAAACTCGAGAAGGCCCCCCCAGGCGGAGTCGCAGGCGCAGGGATAGGGGTCCTCCCCTCCATTATCCTGTGAATAATTTATTGTTGAAAATTGGGTCAATTTTATTACCAAACTATACCCAACGGACGAGGACGAGGACGAGGACTGGGACTGGGACTGGGACCAAGACCAGTACCAGTACCAGTACTACGACCACTACCACAACCATTATAGCAATGAGTACCCAAATAGCAATGGGTACCCAAATAGCAATGAGTACCCAAATAGCAATGGGACTATACCAAGGACAAAGGGTCAAAAAAAGAAATATGGAATATGAAATATGATGATGGTCGAAGGGAAGGGATGGAAGGGGGGGGAAAGGGAAGTAGGGAAGTAGGGAAGAGGGAAGGGATTAGGAAAATTTTATAATAGAGGACAATTGAAAATTTTATAGCTCAGTGAAGAGAGGAGGGGGAAAAAAAAAAGTATATAAGTATTGTGTATATTTTGTTTGCATCGATGTTTATTCGGTTAGCCAGGATACCCAGGATCACACGCCACTATCGCTTAGGATTATTTTCGACACAGCCGAAACCTAAACCTAACGAGTATCTGTACTATCGAAACAAACACAAGTCTAAAATGGAAGCTCCAATCAAGAGATCAAGCTCTGCTGTCTCCCTAGTTGAACTAGAGAGAGAGCCATTCAAGGTCACTGTTATCGGTTCTGGTAACTGGGGTACCACCATCGCCAAGGTTGTCGCTGAGAACACCAAGGCCAACCCTCAGGTCTTCCAGGAAAGAGTCGACATGTGGGTCTTCGACGAGAACATCGACGGCACCATGCTGACCGAGATCATCAACACCAAGCACCAGAACGTCAAGTACTTGCCAAACATTGACCTGCCAGAGAACCTGGTCGCCAACCCAGACTTGCTGAAGTCTGTCGAGGGCGCCGACATCCTGGTCTTCAACATCCCACATCAGTTCTTGCCTAAGATCGTCGACCAACTGCGTGGCCACGTCGAACCTCACGTCAGAGCCATCTCCTGTCTAAAGGGTTTCGAGGTCGGCAAGAAGGGTGTCCAATTGCTAAGCACATACATCACCGAAGAGCTAGGCATCGAGTGTGGTGCCCTATCGGGTGCTAACCTGGCCCCAGAGGTCGCCAAGGAGCACTGGTCCGAAACCACCGTCGCTTACCACATTCCAAAGGACTACCAAGGTGACGGTATGGACGTCGACCACAAGGTCCTAAAGCTGCTGTTCCACAGACCATACTTCCACGTCAGTGTCATCGACGATGTCGCCGGTATCTCCATCGCCGGTGCCCTAAAGAACGTCGTCGCCCTAGGTTGTGGTTTCGTCGAGGGTCTAGGCTGGGGTAACAACGCCGCCGCCGCCATCCAAAGAGTCGGTCTAGGTGAGATCATCAAGTTCGGTCAAATGTTCTTCCCTGAATCCAGAGTCGAAACCTACTACCAAGAGTCCGCCGGTGTCGCCGACTTGATCACCACCTGTTCCGGTGGTAGAAACGTCAGAGTCGCCACCCACATGGCCAAGACCGGTAAGTCTGCCGAGGACTCCGAAAAGGAATTGCTAAACGGCCAATCCGCTCAAGGTGTCATCACATGTAAGGAAGTCCACGAATGGTTGTCCACTTGTGAAATGATCGAAGAGTTCCCATTGTTCGAAGCCGTCTACAAGATTGTTTACGAGGATGTCCCAATGCACAAGCTACCAGAAATGATCGAAGAATTGGATGACATTGTTGTTGCTGGCCAATAAGTACATCTACCAATAAGTTAAACAATTTTAACTGATTTAGCTTTATTATTTCTTTTTTTGTCTCTTTTTTTTTTTATTAAAAACTACCAAAAAAAAAAAAAGAATGCATATTAACAGTACAATAAATTAGAAAATAGTTTTCTTTTGCTAGAAACAATTATTTCTTTAGTTGCTTAAAAATTATTAAAGAATATTTTTATTATTTTCTCACTCTTTGTTTTTATTATCTATTATTAGTAACCACACACAAAGCGCATATGGAACGCATTAAGGGAAAATTATCACTCTTTTTGGTCAAACTCCGCAAATACCCTTGCCATTGACTGATTTTCTTTTCTCCTACTACATACATGTATACTTTCTTCAAAAATTATATTATTACATTTTTCCTTTATTACAAAACGTTTTTCCTAATTTTTTTTTTCTTCTATAACTTTGATATTTGGCACTCAATTCAGATCGACTATTGTCCGGAATTCTTAATACATGTTAGAGATGACTAACTTTATTAAGCAAAGTTGTTACGTAAATATTGGTACTACAATATTGATAAATCGCCATTGGTTACAATTTTTTTTATCTGTCCATTTTGGGAAAGATAACGTCCTTGACTTTATGGTTTATTACAATATAAGGCAATGAGAGCCGAGATACACTTGGATATTTACAGCCTGTAGCGCCTCGGATTGAGCGTACACTTCTACCATCTCGGTAGATACTGCCCTCTTCACCTATATTATCCCCAGGTTTGAAGGTTCCTAACACTTAACTCTGGACAATCCGCTATCTGTTTCCGTCTTCTTAAAGTTCTTGCTTTACTACTATAATAGCTCAAAAAGAAAGAAGTGCACACTCATTTGCTATCATACCTCGCTGTGAGCATCCTTTTACTCTCATCAGTCCCACGCATTGTTGAGCGATATTCAAGTCCTGTCTGTTAGGACTCCTTCGCGTCACCAGCCTTTTGGTTCCAACACCGGGAGCTCGCTTCTAGCTACCATATTTACTGTTGTACTTCCCTTAAAATATCACTGGGTCGGGTTCTTGGTTTGCCGTGGGCATCGCTAATCGTTTCCGTAAGATGCTGCTGGGCACGAATAAGAACGGCTTATCTTTGTCCTGTGCCCCCACGTCAGTGTACTCTGGAATATACACATATACGGCAACCAGAAGCGATATACTAAAAAATCTGGATGTAGGCAGTTGTCACTGTCGCTTCTAGATTCCTTTATTAGGCACTGAGCTTCCGTTAATGGCAGGTGATGGAGCCCATATTTTGATTTTTTTTTTGGCAGGATTTAGTCACTTACACTTGTAAGTGCTTGTCTGGGGGTGGGAAGCTCTTTCTGTGGATGGCTCTAATCAGCTCGTTTTCATTGGGTGATCGTTAATGGCATCAGCCAGCGAGTGCTGGTGCAGACTCATCGAGGATAATAGTCTCGAGAAGCCTGTCTTCAAAAAGTATAAATAGACACATGAATACCATTCAATTGCAACAATTAATCCATCTCTTACATTTATTTAGTATAAAGAATAAAAAAAAACCATCAATAACAAGAACAAATAAAGGAACTAACAGTCTCCATTACTGTCTTACTTTATTACGCTGACTATATCAAAAACCAATTTTTGAACTGTACACTTTCAATACTCACAAACTACAAAACTAAATATTATTACCAAAATGTCTAAAGGAAAAGTTTGTTTGGCATACTCTGGTGGTCTAGATACCTCCATCATCCTAGCTTGGTTGCTAGAACAAGGCTACGAAGTTGTTGCTTTCATGGCCGATGTCGGTCAGGAAGAAGACTTCGAAGCCGCTAGAGCTAAGGCTTTGAAGATTGGTGCTACCAAGGTTGTTATCAGTGACGTCCGTGAACAATTTGTTAAGGATATCATCTTCCCTGCCGTCCAAGTCAACGCTGTCTACGAAGATGTCTATTTGCTAGGTACTTCTTTGGCTAGACCAGTTATTGCTAAGGCTCAAATCGATGTTGCTGAACAAGAAGGTTGTTTCGCCGTTTCTCACGGTTGCACCGGTAAGGGTAACGATCAAATCAGATTCGAACTATCTTTCTACGCTTTGAAGCCAGACGTCCAAGTGATCGCTCCATGGAGATTGCCAGAATTCTTCAACAGATTTGCCGGTAGAAAGGATCTATTGGACTACGCCGCAGAAAAGGGTATCCCAGTCGCACAAACCAAGGCCAAGCCATGGTCCACCGATGAAAACATGGCGCACATCTCTTACGAGGCTGGTATCCTAGAAGACCCAAATACTACCCCACCAAAGGATATGTGGAAGTTGATTACCGACCCAATGGATGCTCCAAACACTCCACAAGATATCACGCTAGATTTCGAAAAGGGTATCCCTGTTAAGCTAACATACAAGGACAACGCTACTGGTAAGGAACATGTAGTCACTGACGCCTTGGAGTTGGCCCTTCACGTCTCTAACTTGGGTAGAGCCAACGGTGTCGGCAGAATCGACATTGTTGAAAACCGTTACATTAACTTGAAGTCCAGAGGTTGTTACGAGCAAGCCTTGCTAACTATTTTGAGAAAGGCCCACGTCGATCTTGAAGGTCTGGTGCTAGACAAGGAAGTCCGTCAATTGAGAGACCAATTTGTCACTACCACTTACTCCAAGCTGCTGTACAACGGTTCTTACTTCACCCCAGAATGTGAATTCATCAGAGCCATGATCGAGCCATCTCAAAAGACCGTCAACGGTACAGTCAGACTTTCTCTATACAAGGGTAACGTGATAGTACTAGGAAGATACTCTAACACTGAATCCCTGTATGACGCCACTGAATCCTCAATGGATGAGCTAACAGGTTTCCTACCTACCGATACCACCGGTTTCATCGCCATCCAAGCCATCAGAGTCAAGAAGTTCGGTGAAGCCAAGAAGGCCAGCGGTGAGAAGATCACTTTATAGATTTCATTCTCAGGTTCCACAGACCCTCAGTAGTGGTGTTCAACGCTTTCACCTCATATTTTGCATTTTCTAATTCTATCCCCCCTTTTTTTCTTTTATATATTTAATTTTTTGTATCTTAACTACGTAAATACATTTTTCTAACTATATCTATTAATCAAATCACTTTTCTAGAAACTCAATAGCCTCCCAAGCCATTATTATGCGGTCCATAGTTATATTTCTGGGCATCCGAATGCTGGGATCGATGGAGTTTTTCCGAGATTCGCAGTGCATGTACGGCAGTTTCACTGCAAAAAGGAACGGAGCTGGCAAAAACTCAATAAAATAAGATTTGCCATTGTGACAAAAAAGGCAAAAAAAAGAAAAGAAAAGTTGGCCCAAAACAGTAAATTATTAATAAATTGGAAAGTGCCCATGAAAAAATTAATTTGTTGAAATAAGGGTCCTAATAGTATAAGGCTTTCCTAATCCAGTTGATACTTTGTAATTGGTTTTGTAAGAAAAGTCATACTTGTCCCAATTTTGTGTTTCCTAGTTCGGGTGAAAGGCACACAAAAGGATTTCGCACTCTTTTATATATAACAGAATAACTTCTTTCAAGAACATACTGTTTGTGCGACAGTGTGATATTGCCACATCAGTTAGAAAACAAAACCGTTACGACTAACAAATGTCTTATCTAGCCGATCATGACGCTCCTGTCACTATGCTGTCTGTGAAGGAGAAATTCTTTCCGCAGCTAAGTGACAAAGAGGCTCTTTATGCGCATTTCATGTCGAAGGCCTCGCATGCCGGTACAAGAGTGGTTCTGAGACAGGTCTCTAGCGAGAGTGAGCCTATCTTCGACCTAGTAATGACTATCCATCAGAAACTGGGAGGCAGCTATGATGGAATTGAGCTGGCTCCAAACGAAATACAGTTTTACCTCGAGTATGTGTCTCAGTTCTTGACCAACCTGGGTAACTTCAAGTCCTTCGGTGACGTTAAATTCATCCCCCGTTGTAGAATCGAATCTTTCAAGAGCATTGTACAAGCTGCATCCATTGACTTGGGACAACATTTGCGCACCGTTTGTGGTAACCAATATAGCCATGTCTCTTTGCCTTACACTAGCGTGAATGACCTCATCGAGCAAGGGATCTATTACGTTGACGACAAAGTTTCTCTTCTGGGATATACAGCAGATGGCTACACATCTTCCTATTACATGGGTCAAGGCATAAGCCTCGAGGATATGAAGTTGCTGAAGGAGGAATTATTCGGAAAATACAACATCTTGCCCGAAAATACAAGAATCTACAAGAGAGCAAACGATGAGTTTTATATATTTGTTGCGTCTAAAGCAGTCGAAAACGAACTAGAACAATACCCCAAGGGCGTCATTACCCTAAGCAATGGAACTAAAGTAAGCTTTAAGTTCGGTGACCACACCAGAGAAATGCAGTTGATCAGCAAATACTTGGCAGAGGCCAAAAAATACGCAGCCAATGAATACCAAATTAAGATGCTGGATGAATACATTCGTCATTTTGAGACAGGCTCCTCTCATGCTCATAAGGAGGCACAGAAGTACTGGGTTAAGGATATTTCGCCTGTTGTTGAAACTAACATAGGCTTCATTGAAACTTATAGAGAACCATCGGGTATCATCGGAGAGTATGAATCCCTAGTAGCAATTCAGAATAAGGAAAGAACCAAGAAATTTGGCGCAATGGTCTCAAGAGCAGAGGAATTTATTTCTGAACTGCCATGGTCAGCAGATTTCGAAAAACCAAAATTTAATCCACCTGATTTCACTTCATTAGAGGTTTTAACTTTTACTGGCTCCGGTATACCGGCTGGTATTAACATTCCAAATTATGACGACGTAAGATTGAACATTGGTTTCAAGAATGTCTCTTTAGGTAATATCTTAAGTGCCTCCGCTAAGGCGTCAGCAAAACATCCACCAACTTTTATTAAATCTGAAGACCGTGGTATATTTGAGAAATACCAAAGCGATTCATTTGAAGTTCAAGTAGGTATCCATGAACTATTAGGCCATGGTTCCGGAAAGTTGCTGTGCCAGATAGAAGATGGATTCAATTTTGATATTGAAAATCCACCAACTGGCCTAGATGGTAAACCAGTAAGCACATATTATAAATTGGGTGAAACATGGGGTTCTAAATTTGGCCAACTTGCCGGTGCATTTGAAGAATGCCGTGCAGAGGTTATTGCCATGTATCTGATTACAAATAGAGAATTATTGTCAATTTTTGGATTTACTGAAAAGACAGACCAAGATTCTATCATTTATGCTGGTTACTTACAAATGGCTCGTGCTGGTTTAATGGCGTTGGAATTCTGGGATCCAAAAACTAGAAAATGGGGTCAGCCTCATATGCAAGCAAGATTCTCAATAATGAAAACTTTCTTAAAACATTCTTCTGACCCAAACTTCCTGAGAATTAACTTTGATGAAACTAAACCAAACGACCTTCATATCGATTTGAACCCAGACTTGATCGAAAGTGTAGGCCACGCATGTGTCAAAGATTATCTTCATCATTTACACATCTATAAATGCTCAGGTGATGTCGAACAAGGTAGCGCTTACTTTATTGACAGATCGACTGTAACTGAAGATTTGGCTAAGATGAGAGATACCGTTATATCAAAGAGATTGCCAAGACGCCAATTCATCCAGGCAAACTCGGAGATAGTCGACGGTAAAGTACTGCTCCATGAATATGAAGAAACTGCCATCGGTATGATTCAGTCATTTGCTGAAAGGGAGTTCTAGTATTCCAGAGCGAAAAAAATTGATTAATCTTTTCCTCTAATTTAAGGGAATTTTTAAATATCAATCAGAATTTTCATTTTGTGCTATTACGATTTATTCTCAAACATTTAGAAGGTTTTTTCATACATGTAGGTATATAATGTGTGTGAGAAGGTATACATACTTAGGGATAAAAAACCTCGGTTCTCGAGTTGTGATTATATAAACAATATTAAATGTTTTATTTATTAGGTCACCATGATCGTTAATCTATGTATCTCTTTATAGCACTGTATCAAAACTACTCTATCTATGTCTATAAGTGTAAAGGAATTTCCCTTCATTCTGAATACTCCAATGCAGCAGTCCAGAAATCAGTTTCCAATTTACAAACGTCAGCGTAGATTTTCACCAAAGTATCAATTTGGTCTGGTGGATACGATCTACCAATGTTGTTCAACAAGATAACACCTTGATCCATGGCGCCCTTGTATTTATCAGATAGATATGTATCACACCAATTTCTACATACTGTTCCTTCTTTGCATGTTATCTTGTCTTGAACATTCTTTAGTGCCCAACCATAACCCATTAAACATGGAGAGATAGCTAATATAAGTTCTTCCCAGTTACCATGCTTAGCAACATCATTGAAGTATCTGGAATACGCCCTTAAAGCTGGTCCTCTCTTAATGTTATGGAAATGTTCATCAGAAGTGACTCCAAATACCTCTCTCAAACGAGTCTCGTGCTCTGACATTTCATGACGAACTGAACCAACAATCACCAAAGCACTTTCAATATCTTCCATAGATGGAGCTTTGCTTGCACCAATACATTGGATTCTTGCATAGTCAATCAAGTAAGAATAGTCTTGTTCCAGGAAAAATTGCATTTTCTTCAAATCGATGGTGCCCTTGGCCACTTCCTCAACAAACTTATGTTTGGTATAGGATTCCCAATGAGGTTTCACAGTTGGGTGGTTAATTAAGTATGAAAAGAAATCTTCACCAATTGGATTATCGACTGCTGGCTTCTTGATGTTATCCAATACTGAATAAGCGGTAAAACAATCATCGGATATCATTCTGTCCAAAGGAACTTCGATAGCATAAACGTGGTTGATTGGACCATTCTGTTTAACATGCTTTTGAGCTACTGAGCAACCAATACCAACAGCATTCTGAACATATTCAATACCACCATAGATAGCTTGCTTCAAAGAATAGCCATGAGCCAAGTTAGAAGCAATTGAAGAAGCTAATGTACATCCTGTTCCGTGTGTGTTAGAAGTGGAGACACAGTTACCTTTGTAGACGAAATATTGCGAGTCATTCTGCATATACAAGACATCAGTAATGTACTTCTTAGTTTCATCATCCCATGGAGTATGTCCACCTTTAACTAAGACATTCTTACAACCAGTAGCCTGACTGATCTCCATGGCAATTTGAAGCATGTCCTGGTGTGATTTCACGGGCAATTCTTTACCTAGTAACTCGAATGCCTCTTGGATATTTGGAGTAATCAGATCCGCTAATGGTGCCAATTCCTTCTTAATTACATCTACAATACCTAGTGATGCTAGGGAAGAACCTGATGTAGCCACTAGAACAGGATCGACAACAAGTTTTGGTCTTGCATTACCCAGTTCTTTAAGTTTGGCACTCAGCATCTGAGCTGTCTCGACAGTCAACATACCAGTCTTGATTACATCGCATCTCATATCTGCCAAATTAGCATCTAAGATCTGTTTAACCACCTCTTGTGGTGTTGGAAAGACATCATACACCTTTTGTGGTGTTTGAACAGTTAAGGCATTGATACATGTCATTGCATAGCACTTGTGTGCCGTAATTGTCTTGATATCAGCTTCGATACCTGCACCACCACTTGAGTCTGAACCCGCTATGGTCATGACCACTGGCAATTGCTTGTCATTGGCAAGACGCAAGTATGGTGGGGGTGTGTTCATAAGAACAGGCTCCTTAACAGAATCAACCATTATTGTAAGTTCTCCGAGCTATGGTGTGCAATTGATTAAAGATATGTGTTCAATATCAGCGCACAATGGTTCGATATTCAAGACCAGATATTACAACAAGACACTATCCTGGCAATTCATCTGCCCATAATGCATGATATCCATGCCCTTTTTATATCTAAGAGCCTTGCCCTTCTCATCCCAATCCAGTTGTTGCAACCAGTGCCCTTAGAACAATCGAATTTATAATTATTTATCATAGGGTATCACAAAATTATTCAAATTAGAGTGAAATTTAGTTGATTTTGATGATATTTGACAGGAACAATGCGATACAAAGGGTCCGAGATGTATCTACTTGATGACAAAACGTCAATGACGAGGTTTCGCAGCAGCGTTGTTCGACCTTCGTTCAGTTGATCGTTGCTGAACTTTGAAAGGCCGAACCTCGACAGATGAGTTAGTTATGCAACAGATGGGAAATGCTGATTATGCATGGACTATTTACGTTCTAAAAATAAAAAGACGGAAAAAAATATAAAGTAAGATTACGAACAGTTATAAGACGTTTTATCTTGTCTGGGTTTCTTCAGAGTAGGCATCGATGCACTATATAGCAATTGCTCCAATTGACCTTAATTTGGTCTATTTAAAAGCACGGGTGTGAGTACGATGTTCTTAGAAGATATCCGGAACATTAGTCCAGGTATGTTTCTTTCTTTGTTCCCAGTATTCTCCATTGAATTTCCAATACTGCTTACCGTTGACTGGGTGAGTCTCCAAGGAGAACCATCTTGGACGATACTCTATGTTTGCCTCTTCCCTTTGCTTACGTACTGCTCTTTGCTTCTCTTCTAGACGATGTTTTTCATCAGAAGCATCATCGTAACGGCCTTCTTCCATGGCACGTTGGTCTGGTCTCAAACGGCTATCAGTTGGAGGAAGCCATTCTTTCAGGCCCGGTTGCAGATCATTTAATGTCACAGCGAAGGATGTTAAGTTGAATGGAATATCGGGTCTGTCGTTGGCACGCCATATCAAAAACTTGCTACCATCGAATTTTGGTTCGTCGATTGATTTGCCTACACTACTCTTAGTCTTATCAATGGTCATATCCTCATCGTTTTTCTTAGTAACTTTCTTGGCATATAGGGCTTCATTCCAATGACCACCTAGAATCCACAACTTCTCGTTATCCTTGTTATAAACTTCACCTTTAACCTCGTATGCACCCGCAGAAGTCCAACCACGAGCTTTGTAGTGTAGCACACAGTAATCCCCAGTAGTGTGATTGGTGATCACTGAGTCACCGTTGTTATCCACTTGTGGGTTGCCTACTAAAATACCAATCACAGCCATATCTGGTTTTTTCCAACTATATATTTCTTCCTCAGGGTTGTTACTATCGGGACGTAATCTAATCCACCAGGTTCCAAGATTTTCCACTGCAAATGTTCTTCCAGTGAAGTTCGAATCCACTTTACATTCACCCCAATAATTCCATTTTGGAGCTTCACCCCATGTCGCAGATATAGCAGGATGGTGGGAAACCTGCTCAGTGAGGAACCTATATTGTCCGTCAGGGCTAACATATTCGAAAGTCTCCCCCAACAGTGGGTTAAAGGGCTTGGCAACTCTCTTTACGGTAGAAGCATACATAGAGGCAGAATAAGCTGCAACAAATAAAGTTCTCAAACTTGAATCCTCAAACGTGGCCGCTGTATCCATAATGTCAGAATACTCCAGATCTTCTGTAACTCTTTGTAAAAGTGAAGATGGTTCATTAAATGAAACCGGTAGAGGAATCCTGGTTAGATCTTTACCAACCATAGATTTCAAAACAGACCATAAACTTATTTTCGGTCTATCGTCCTTATCAAGACCTAAGTTTGTTCTCTTTGGATGCTCATAACCGGCAAAAGACTTTTGTTCCAGTAGCATTTGCTTGTATTCCTTTTGCTTCTCAGTTACAATCTCTTTTTCAAAGCCAGCGTGGTGTGTAACTTCTTTGTTTTCATTGATGTCCTCTGCTTTTATAGTTGCTTCCTTTTCTGTGTCTGACTCTTCTTCATCAACATTCTCAGAGGAATCCATTAATTCTTCGGCATCAAAGAACTCATCAGCATCTGTATCTTCACCATCTTCTTTAGTAGCATCGATATATTTTGCTATTTCCTCCAAAGCTTCATGAGTATCCTTGACAGGACCATCGAAATCATCATCTTCGGTTGTCCCATTCGGAGATTGGAATTTTCTTTGAAGGAGTTTTTTCAAGTTCCTTCTCTCTTTATCCAAAGAGGCCAGCCTTTCATCCTTATCCTTTAACTCAAATTCTAACTCTTTTACAGCTTTGATCCAAACGTTATTAACATCCCTTTGCTTTGTTAGTTTAGAAATCATCAATTTGTCACTTTGTGATGTAATCTCGTTCAATCTGTCAAAACTTTCTGTAATAGTTTTCAGCGAATTTCCTAATGTATTAAATATATCGTTTGGGTTTGAGGGACGATCATTCAAAAGTTCGGTTAGGGAACTTAGCTCCATTGTTATTGAGCGTTGTAGAATATGCATCTCTTGTGAATGAGGACTACATAGAGTTTGTAAGTCTTCATCACTTCCACCATCCATAGCTAAAAACAAGTCTTCCACTTCCTCATTTTCATCTTCTGAGTCTTTTTCAATCATTGATGAATCAAAAGTTTTGACATTAGTAGATTCAAAGGCCTGAGGATTAGTATCTTGAATCGGAGAGGAGGATACAGGAGATCTTTGAGACTCTGATTCAAATGTCGAAGGGTTTTCAAAAATAGAACTAGACATGCCATTAGGCCCAACTGATATGCTAGGAGATGTAGGAGGCATGTGGAAAGCTGATTCTATTTTATCTTCTGGTCTATTGATAACCAATCCCAATCCTGAGCTCGATCTTCTAGATTCTTGCACCGATACTAGCGTTTGTCTAGATTTGTTTCTCATATGGGTAGGTTGTTTTGGTGAATCTAAAACACGATCAGTATTATTCAATCCATAGTTTATCGCTAAAGATGGAGGAATTGTTCCAGTAGTTAAAAGCATTTCTTTATCTTTGGCAAATCTGATGGCACCTTGAATTGCCCATACCCATCTGTTAGTTTCAATTGGATGATTACCTTTGAGATGCCATCTGATAGCACCATTTCCTCCAATAACCTCAAATTTCAACTTTTCGGAGGAATCTAAATGTAGATTGCATGTTGACATATTCAGTGATCCACGGCATGCGTTTTTGGTATCATTTTGATCAATATAATACGACAACTTACCATCCGCACTTAGTATAAACCATCTCAGCTTATAACCTTGGGCGAAGTTTGTCCACTTTTGAAGGTACCCCCTATAAGTTGGTGGTTTGTGTAAACTGCCAGTTACGTCAATAACACTTTGTTCACTTGTGGCTTTATCTAGAAGTTTCTTCAGTTCCACATCAGTGAGCAACTTAGGGTTAGATGCAGCTTCAGATTCACTAACTTTTTTCACTAAATCAGCAGGTAGTACACCTGTAGAGTCTCTTTTAAAAGGATCGGCTCCATGCTCTAATAACCATTTACACATCTCGACATCTCTCTTTTTAATAAACTCGTGTAGTACAGTATCTCCGGTTTCTGGATCCAAACCGTTGATATCAAGTAGTTCCGAATTCCTAGAATTTGTAAGTATGGACTCTAAGTGCTCAAAATCTCGATTATTAAATGCTGTTCTTAACTCTTGAGCGGTTTCTGCAACGTATTTCGATCTCTTTATCTGCATTCCTTGGGCTACATTCAGATCTCTACATATTTCAATTGGCTGCATGTGTGAATTATTAGAAACACAATCATTTATTGTTGGTTGGTCCATTAAATACATTACTACATCACCTCTAGCTTGATATGCAGCAATATGCAGTGGAGTATTTCCATTTTGATCCTGATGGTTTATATTCAAAAAGGTTTCACTATTCATATGGGTAGAAACGTGAGTATTTACCCACTTAGTAACAATCTGTTTAATCAAGGATAAAGGTGCAACCTGAACAGCATAGTGTAATACAAGCTGACTGACTTCAACCACATTAGGGTCATCTTTAGGCAAAAATCGAGTGTCGATCACTTTCTGTAACTCCTGGAATGAGCCCGACCTTAGCGCATCTAAAAGCTTCAGCTTCAACAAAGGCTTGCTTGTAAAGTGCGTACCGTCATCAGCCATTTTGAATGTGGCCTTTCTTATGATTCTGTTTGCAATTGACTCCTAAAATAATGTTTACAATAGCAGCGAAAGCAGAGTTCGGTACTCCGTATTATAGAACTTCAAATAGAACTTGGACACGCAACGACAGTAAAGTCAAAGTAAAATGATTCAATGCAAGTACCGTAATGAATTTTTTGGCCAGTTAATACTTATTTCTCCGCCCTTTTATGCTTATGAATTACTATAAAATGTTGAAACACTGATCCAAGTTTGTGTTACTTTGGGCTTCTTCATGATCCCAAAAATAGTGATCGATGTGCCATTGTAGGACTCCCCTGACAAATGCCCGGAGCATGTGGAGACATTTGATGAAAACACACTTAAAAGAAGGTTTGTTAGTATATCGTGTTTAGTGAGCAATCAAGACTACCACTATAGGCATCTCCTGTTCCAGGTCCGTTCTTAGATGCTCCTAAGTATTTAATATTGCAATGTTATTTTGAATGACGATAAATAATGACAGGAATATATAATTTAAAGATACAATAAAATAAATAATGCCTTAGTTTTTTGGCTTTGTGTGAACTCAACCAGAAACACTGATGTCAAAGTAGTCGTAACCGGAAAGTAAGAATTGTAAGTCGTCTGATTTAGTATTCTGGGACATAGAACCCGCTCTCTTTCTGAGCTCCCTGAGGTAGTTTTCTCTTTCTTCTTTTTTATCCTTGTCGTCCTGTGGTGTGTAACTTGGTACTTTTGCTAATGCCTCTTGTCTCTCATGTTCTCTTCTGAATATTCTATCTATTTCCAAGAACGATTTCTCCAAAAGTGACACAAATCTTTCAGTTTGTCTGTGTCTTGAAGACACGACAATAGAGATAGAATCTTCACGGATTACATACCCAATACCAAACCCATTGGCGGTGACTGGTCCAAACCCAAAGTTTTTCAGACATGGGTTACCACAATTGGAAGTACTCAAGACATTGTTATTTATGACACTCCATGAATGATCCTGAAATAAGGGTGGCATTGGCAAGGAATCTCTATACCACTCGTTCCAGACACAGTACAGAGCATAAAGATGACGATCCTGGCCCAAACCCATAGAGCACTCTTTCGTAATCCGAGAGTGCTCCTTGGCAGCCTTTTGCAAGTAGTCAATTCTCTGAGCGTTCGTTGCCTTACTGTCAAACATTGACTTGACAAATTTCTTAGATTGATTGGTAACTGATCTGATGGCTTCTGTTCTACCATTTTGGAAAGTTTTCGTCATAGCTGGCTCATACACGGCTTCAAATTTACCATAAAGAGCATAGTAGGCTATTTGGAAGACTTGCTGTGTAAAAGCGTCTGGAGAACATTTGAACATTGCCTTGATGTGGGCTGCACCATAAGTTTCAAAATCTAATGAGACAAATTCATATTGAGATATCAAGTCAGAGATCCTTGTTTCTGCAAAATGCAAAGATGATAACAGGAAGGAATCTGGTCTCCATTCAAGTTTTCTGGGAATAGTAATCAAGTTAGCCCTGGATTGTTTCTTCATCAAACTAGCTTCCATTTCCTTTTCTGCAAAGATATCAGGAACATTTTTGGTCACACCCCTTGCAAAGCTCAGTATAGAATCGGTATAGATGTCAGTTGCAAATCTTAAAACAGTGTGTCCATCTACACCGGTATGCTCAAAGTTGATACCAGCCTTACCATCTCTAGTAACAATTAGTTGCAATTTCTCAAACCAACGGTTCATGCATGTACCATGCTGAATATTAAGAGGCACTTTAGAGTTTTCATCTTCACCTAGGTTAATGTTTGATGTACCACATAGCATGGACTGTACTAATTGACTACTTGTCTTGGGATCCTTGCTGTCAAACTGAAGATCGTCAAGACAAATGACAAATAACGCACTATCGATCAACTTCAAGTTTTTCCAATTTGTTGAATCTGAGTCATGGTATATGTAGTCACGAATATTTGACCACACTCTTCTTGATTCAGTAGTAAAGACTCCCATAGGTACAAGATAACGGATAAATTCGTCCCTACTTTGTAAGTGATCACCGATATGTCTTTCAGTATCCATAATAATTGAGTACAGATTCCATTCGAGTTCTTCAGGCGCTTGGAAAATCGGGAAGTTATTGATATCTAAAACATCAAACCAGTAAAATTGGGATTTGTACATCACCATAATATGGTGCGAGGTTGGGTCGGTTTGTAAATGGCACGATTCCTCACCTGGTCCAGGTGGAATTCTACTAGAGCCAAATAATTTTTTGTACTGATCCATTGATAATGGAGTAGTTCTAATTTTATCCTCAGCTAATGTACCGTGTCTTACTTGTTTGATAAACTTCAGGATAGAGGTGACAAGTTTTGCACATCTCTTTATTTGTAGTGTGTATTTACCGTAGGGACCTGAGTATTGAGAGTCCCTTTGTACATCTTTCAATATAGTTGGATCGTCCTCCAGTTGGAAGTAAGGATTAACGTTCAGGACCACACTCTGGTCATATAGTAAGTACGAATCGTACCAAAATTGCTCAATGTATGACGATTCTGGGGTTTCGTTGGCCAACTCCTGGTCATATTGCAAAAGTTTCTCTTGCAAAGTCCTCATGACATCGAGATTCTCTGCTGACATCACAGTCCTCTTTGTCCGTTTGAACTGTTTTTCATCCTGCAAAGGCTGCACACGGTCCAAGTACCTCTTCAAAGTATCCTCCAGCGGCGGGATAGGCAGCCTCTTCAGCAACTTGCTCTCCTTTGTGGCTTCCAGCGCTGGATCGCTCCGACTCTTCACAGCGGTAAGTTCGCTCATTTCTTCTGATTCGCGCACTAATTGTATCCTATTTAATTCAACACCTAGCACTGTTGTCCCTGCATAGCCAAAAGTCCGAGATCCCCCTCCAAGCGACCCCCGCCCACTGAAGTAAACACCCTCCGCTTATATACGTTGGCGAGGACGAGGTCCCTGGCCGGCGTGGATCCATCAGAGCAGTTGGGAGTTATAAGGCTCTGCGGGAACTTCTGGCTCCGTCACAAAGCGCAAACTGAGAAAGCGGAGTGGTCAGTGCCAGTTAATAGAACCACAGTGGCTTGTGGTAGGGGGAGTGACCCTCCTTGTCACGCTACGGGTCACCAACAGCCCAAGTACCTCAGAAACTGCTGTACAGCAAATGCCGAAAGCTGGATCTGTCCTAGCTTCTTCTGCTTCTGCTTCTTCTGCCTCTTCCTCCCGAGTTTCTTTGATAGTTTTTACCCGCCTAGCGGTGGGAAGAGAAGGGGGGGGAGCTGCGTGCGTGACTGTGTGTGTGAGGGAAGCATAGGCGATGACCCTGGCTTGACTCAGCGCAGGTAGCACAATTAAGAATTTTGAGAATCTGGCAGTCTGGCAGAACTGGTTTAGCAGTCTAGGGCGAAGAAAGCCGCGTAGGTCTCTAGGTCTCTAGGTCTCTAGGTCTCTAGGTCTGGGATCTCTGACTGGAAGATCGGAGCGGGGGAGAGGGGAAGGGAAGGATTGGGCGATGACTTTCAATATCATTTCTGCTCCCCTTTTTTTTCCTTGTTGTCCTTCTTCAAGGTCAAGTGTCTAGGTGCTCTGCATTGATTTTCTGGGTGGGGATTAGAACCCAAATAGTTAGTACAGGATTCTCGGTCTTTTTTCTTCATATCCATTGGTCCGAGTCTGAACAGGGTAAGGTTTTGTGTATTCCCTCTTTAGGAAATCAAATTGGTTTCTCGAGGTTGGTATTAGTGACAATTCTCACGTGGTTACTTTTTATTGTCACGCTTTTCTATTTTTAGTTACATATTAGCTTTACGGTGTGGAGGAGCGAAGGGGGGGATCAGAACGGATCAAGAGACAAAGATCCCAACTGACGCACGAAACACGAAAGACACAAACCAAAAACAAAAACAAATACTACAGGGAAATCTCGAAAACGATCATTGCGGGAAAGTGCCATAACAGTTGCAACATGATTAATAGAGAATGTGCTAGCTAGTGTTACTCTCGGCGGTTAGAGGTGCTGGCAGTAACATAGAAACTGAAGCACAGTTGGCCAGATCTGACATACCCCGCATTTCGCTTTTCGCATTTTGCATTTTGCATTTTGAATTTTGAATTCTACGCTTTTTTCTTAGTTTGGGTTTCCAGTTTGTGTGAACGGCTTTGTACTCTAACTGCGTCGAGCAATTTCATCTTAAGAAGTACGCTTGCACTAGAGAGACAGCAGAGGTAGTGTTTCATTGCGGGCGAGATAACGTGTTGTTTGGCAAGAAGCAAAGAGGATACTTGCCGTTGCGTTTAGTTCTTCAGGCACCAAAACATTTTCTGTGTCAAAAAAGAAAACTGTGGAGCTTACCCCCCTGCTCCCACGACGGCGTCTAGCAAATATTTCGTTTTGCGCTTTAGGTTTTTTTATTCCCTATTCTGGTAACTGACACAAAAACAGTTTATACATTTGCACTGCGCCTATCCTAAGCGGGTAGCATACGAAAGGGAAAATAGAAAAAGAAAAGAAAGTACCAAAAAAAAAATAGGTGCCGCACGCAGCAGTTGCCTCCACTTCACCCCCCTCGGATCTGGCAATTATTGTGGTTGTCCTGCGGGAAGTTAAAAGAGAAACTCATTAGGTAATTGGTATTTTTAGCCGCTGAAGTTGTCTGTCACTGTTGTCAATTTTTGTTTGTCTGTGCATTGATTTCTAACGGAATTTCTTTTTATTGTACCTGCAAAAAGAACTCAGCTACTGGATCTTTCTTAGTTCGGCGGCAATATTCAGGGGTTTTCCTTTCTTCTCTCCCCTTAAAATAGTGT
>ERZ1036435.425-NODE-425-length-19166-cov-40.797290_pt1 | contig 19166 bp, 16 predicted proteins | sample MGYA00514223_ERZ1036435 | MGnify/ENA primary metagenome ERZ1036435 (study PRJEB33795, sample SAMN09464927) | human gut metagenome | host: Homo sapiens | place: USA: Stanford, California | collected 2016-08 | study: EMG produced TPA metagenomics assembly of the... | reverse complement strand
GTTAAGTAATGCTTATTTTAATTATAAGTACTTGACTAATCGTAGGAAAGAGCCTAGGACGAAAAATGTCCTAGGCATACTTTAACGAATGGCAATCGATGACTAAATTGTTAATACGCATATGTTAAGCGTTGTTCAACACGATTCTTCGTTACCAAAGTGGAAGAACGAAATCAGCAAGAATTCTATTCCACTCTCAAATATCTTTCAAGGAAGTTGTTAATATTATTATTAATCAACTAAACGTTGCGCTTCTTGTAATTGGAACGTACGTACTTTTCGTGGTAGGAAACGACGAATTTCATCTTCGTTGTATCCAACTTGTAAACGTTTATCATCTAAAATAATTGGACGACGTAACAAGCCAGGATTATCTTGAATGATTGAGTATAAATCTTGTAATGGTAATGAATCTATATCTACATTCAATTTTTGATATGTCTTAGAACGTGTTGAAATAATTTCGTCAGTTCCATCTTCAGTCATTTTTAAAATTTGTTTAATTTCATCAATTGTTAAATGTTCAGAAAAAATGTTACGCTCCGTATACGGAATATCATGTTCTTGTAACCATGCTTTCGCTTTACGGCAAGATGTGCAACTTGGTGAAGTAAATAATGTTACCATACATCTCACTCTCCTATAGAATGAATTTAATTCATTATTTTAAAATTATTTGTTAATTAAAGAAATTAAGTTTTTAGCTTTCTTAATCTTACACTTATTATTATAAATGGCTAAGATTAAAATTAAATGAGAAAAACCTAATTTTTCTGAGAAATCTTAAAAATAAATAAAAATGTATATCTCTCTTTAACGATATACCCAGATATTGATATTTTAACACAACTTACAAATTAACGAAATACTGTTATAATGTTACATAAACAATATTAATTAGAAAGTAGGCATCTAATATGGAAACTTTATTCTCAGGAATTCAGCCAAGTGGTATTCCAACAATTGGTAACTACATTGGTGCATTAAAACAATTTGTAGATGTTCAAGATGACTATGAATGTTTTTTCTGTATCGTAGACCAACATGCAATAACGGTACCACAAGACCGCTTAAAATTACGCAAACAAATACGTCAACTCGCAGCAATTTATTTGGCAACAGGTATTGATCCAGATAAATCGACTTTATTTATTCAATCTGAAGTCCCTGCACACGTGCAAGCTGGTTGGATGCTTACAACAATAGCTTCTATTGGTGAATTGGAACGTATGACTCAGTTTAAAGACAAAGCTCAGAAACGCGCAGATGGAGTGCCTGCTGGTCTACTCACTTATCCACCATTGATGGCGGCTGATATCGTGATTTACAACACTAACATTGTCCCTGTTGGTGATGATCAAAAACAGCATATGGAACTGACACGTAATTTAGTAGATCGTTTCAATAGTAGATATAACGATGTATTAGTAAAACCAGAGGTACGAATGCCTAAAGTTGGTGGGCGTGTGATGAGTTTACAAGATCCTACTAAAAAAATGAGTAAAAGTGATGATAATCAGAAGAATTTCATTTCTTTATTGGATGAACCTCATGTAGCTGCCAAAAAAATTAAAAGCGCTGTAACAGACTCTGACGGTATAATAAAATTTGATCGTGAGAATAAACCAGGCATTTCAAATTTACTTTCAATATATTCTGGTCTAACTAATGAATCTATTAAGAATATTGAATCTAAATATGAAGGTGAAGGTTACGGTAAATTTAAAGGTGATTTATCGGAAATCGTTAAAGATTTTCTTATTAATTTCCAAGAAAAATATGCAAGCTTTTATAATTCTGATGACCTAGATGATATTCTAGATAAAGGTAAAGAAAAAGCTCAAAAAGCTTCATTTAAAACATTGAAAAAAATGGAAAAAGCAATGGGCTTAGGTCGAAAAAGATAATACTATATAATATACAAATAATGCCTCGAAAATAATTTTCGAGGCATTTTTATACTTCTATTTACCTGTCTCCCTATTGATTGATTTATCAATATAGACATGTTTAAGCGTCGTTTCAGGCCCTACTTTGTGATATTGTAATCCTTTTACTTGCGGATTCGTTAAGTGTGCTTCTCCTTTTTGATAAACAGGAGCGACTGGCGCTTCATGTAATAAGATATATTCCGCTTTTTGTAATGAGGTATTACGTTCACCTGGCTTTCGTAAAAACTTGCTGTTAGCATCTTTGAGTAATTGATCGTATTCTTTATTACTCCAATCTGTATTATTCTGTGCATTATTTTTTGTCATTGTTTGAAGAAATGCTGTTGGGTCAGGATAATCAGGACTCCACCCTGAATAACTTGCTTCATAGTTATTTGCTAATTCTAAAGTAGTTTTTTGTTTAAATGGCATTTGTTTAATTTTGAGTGTCACACCTGGCAAATGACTTTCAATTTGAGATTTTATATATTCGGCAGCAATTTTTGAAGCAGGTGTATCCTGTGTGTTCATCGTAAAAGTAAATTTATTTTTTCCTAATTCTTTTTGTGCTTCTCTCCAATTCTTTTTCGCTAAATCAGGGTTGAATTTTAATGGTGATTTGATGGTTCTTGCAAAATCTTTGCCATCCGGTGTATCGGCAGTTCCTACTCCAGTAAAATTATTTGATGGTAGCGAACCATCATTTAAAACAGAATTGACATACCCTTTTTTATTTATTGCTTGAGATATAGCCAATCTTAAATGCTTATTTTTAAATTCAGGAACTGTTTTTTGATTCATTTTAATAAAGAATGTTGCTGCTGTTAAACGATAATTCAAAGCAGATTCTCCTCTATATTTATCAACTTGTTCAGAAGTTATAATAGTATCATCGACCGAGCCAGTATCATATAACGATGCACCTGCTTGTTGATCTTTTAATACTTTATAGTTCACTTTATCTAATTTTACATTCTTCTTATCCCAATATTGTTCATTTTTAACTAATTGAATTTTATCTTCCACTTTCCAATTTGTTACTTCAAATGGTCCATTGTACACTGCTTTTTCAGCAGTTGTACCATATTGTTCTCCAAACTTTTTAGCAACTTTCTCATTTTGAGGATTAAATGTATTAAGTGCTAATAGTTCATTAATATAAGGTACAGGTCTTTCTAAATCTACTTGTAATTTATATTTACCTATAGCCGTGATACCCAAATCCTTGACTGATTTTTTACCTGCATTAACTTCATCTGCATTTTTTATATCGCTCATTATGTATGCAAACTCAGAAGCCGTCTTAGGATTAACTACCTTTCTCCACGCATATACGAAGTCATATGCAGTTACCGAATCTCCATTGGACCATTTTGCATTTTTTCTTAAATTAATCGTAAGTGTTTTGCCACCATTACTTTTCTTTGGAAAAGATTTAGCAATAGCTGGTTCAGCTTTGTCTTCTTTATTTAAAGTATATAATCCTTCAAAAGCTTGAGCTGCTATATCACCAGAAACAGCATCTGTAATTAAAGCTGTATCTAGTGTAGTCATATCTTGTGTGATTACCTTCCTAAAAACTTGCCCCTGGTCTGAATATAAACTCTGCTTATTACTACAAGCAGATAAAATTATGCATACACTTAATAAAATAATTAAGACTTTAAAACCTTTCATCCTTTAATTCCTCCTTTCTTAACTTATTAAACAGACAAACCATACTTTTGTTTCAATTTAACTGCTTCGTTTTGAGTAGAAAATACATAATGTTGTGGTCTAATTTCATTTAATTGACGTTCTTCATTAAGCGTTGCATCTTCATGATATAAAACACGTTGACGATTTCTCTCAACATCAGGATCAGGCTGTGGAATGGCACTTAATAATGACTTAGTATAATCATGTAATGGATAATTATAAATATCATCAGCCGGTCCAATTTCTACAATTTTACCGAAGTGCATCACTGCAATTCTATCGGAAATATATTTCACCATTGATAAATCATGAGCAATAAACAATAAAGTAATATCACGTTCACGTTGTAGCTTTAATAAAAGATTAACGACTTGAGCTTGAATCGATACATCTAATGCTGATATCGGTTCATCTGCAATAATAAATTCTGGCTCTACAGCTAATGCACGTGCGATACCAATACGTTGTCTTTGTCCGCCTGAAAACTCATGTGGGTAACGATTCGCGTGTTCTTTACCTAAACCAACTGTTTCTAAAAGGTCGTATACACGTTTCTTTCGATCACGCTGACTACTAGCAAGTTTGTGAATATCTATTCCTTCAGCTACGATATCCATTACCTTTAACCGAGGATTTAGAGATGCATAAGGATCTTGAAATATCATTTGAATTTTCTTATTAAACTTCAATCGCTCTTTACGTTTTCTAATTTGATGAATATCTTTACCATCATACTCGATTGCGCCATCAGTAATATCATTTAATTTGATAATGGCTTTTCCAGTCGTTGATTTACCACATCCAGACTCTCCTACTAGGCCTAAAGTTTCCCCTTTATAAACATCAAAACTTATATTATCAATCGCTTTAACTTCATTATGTTTACCTTGATTAAAATACTGTTTTAAATTTTTAACTTGTAATAATACATTTTCATTACTCATTAAAAGCCACCCTCTCTACTCTATGTGGTTGTTCATAATTACTTGGCATTGTTCTTAATCGTTTTTGAACCATTGAAGGTGGCGTAACTTTTGGAGCTCTTGCATCTAATAACCAAGATTTAACAAAATGTGTGGGTGAAATTTTGAACCAAGGTGGTTCTTCTTTAAAATCAATATCTAAAGCATATCGACTTCTACGTGCGAAAGCATCACCAATTGGTGGATGAAGTAAATCTGGTGGTGTACCTGGAATTGCAATTAAGTCCGTGTCATTACTGGTTGTTAAATCAGGCATTGAAGAAAGCAATCCCCAGGTATAGGGATGTTTAGGATCATAAAATATTTCATTCACATCCCCTGTTTCAACCATCTGTCCCCCATACATTACGGCTACTTTGTCCGCAATATTTGCTACAACGCCTAAATCATGCGTAATAAAGATAATTGAAGTTTCAATCTTATTTTGTAGTTCTTTCATAAGATCTAAAATTTGAGCCTGCATTGTCACATCTAAAGCAGTTGTAGGCTCATCAGCAATTAATATTTTAGGCTCACATGCCAATGCTATTGCAATAACTATTCTCTGACGTTGTCCTCCTGAAAATTGATGTGGATAAGCTTTAAATCGTTTTTCAGCACGAGGTAACCCAACTAAATTCAAAATTTCCAATGCTCTTTGCTTGGCCTTTGCTTTACTTAATTTCTTATGTTTAATCAAAGGTTCCATGACTTGCTTTCCGATTTGCATTGTTGGATTTAAAGAAGTCATAGGATCCTGAAATATCATTGAAATATCTCGACCTCTTAGCTGTATCAGTTCTTTTTCACTTTTCTGAGCTAAGTCCTCACCTAAAAATAAGATTTCTCCCTTTTTTATTCTTCCTGTATCCTTTTGAAAAAGTTTTGTAATTGCCTTAGTTGTTACAGATTTTCCAGATCCAGATTCTCCAACAATGGCTAACGTTTCCCCTTTATTTAAATGAAAATCCACGCCTCTGACAGCTTGCACTTCTCCTGCAGCAATATCAAAGGAAACGTGCAAATCATTTACTTCTAATACCGTTTCTGTCATTACTTTTACCTCCTTTATTTTCGCATTTTTGGGTCGAATGCATCACGTAGTCCATCACTAAATAGATAGAAGAATAAAATCAATAAACTTAAAATGATTGCTGGAATAAATAATTCATGAGGATGTATCAACAACATTGCACGCCCATCATTGACAAGAGATCCTAATGACGTCTTAGGCGCAGGCACCCCTATTCCAATAAAGCTTAAAAATGCTTCGAAAAATATTGCACTTGGAACAGTAAACATTGATGTAACGACAATTGCTCCTAATGTGTTAGGTAATATATGTTTAAAGATTAACTTGAATTTAGAAGCACCCAATGTTTGAGATGCCAAAACAAATTCTTGATTTTTCAATTTTAAAAATTCTCCACGTACCACTCTACTCATCCCCAGCCAGCCAGTAATTGACATAGCTAATATAATAGTCCAAATTGATGGTTCAAAAATAAGTACGAATAAAATAACGACAATTAAATTGGGTATAGAAGCAATAATTTCTAAAATCCTTTGCATCACATCATCTACCCTGCCTCCAAAGAAACCAGAAACGGCTCCATATACAACGCCAATACAAATATCTAATAATGCAGCAACTACACCAATATAAAGTGAAATTTGAGCACCTTTCCAAGTACGTGTCCATAAATCACGTCCAAGTTGATCAGTACCAAACCAATAGTTTTCTTTCGCACCTGCTTCTTTGTAAGCATTTTTACCGTCCGTACCTTTACCGTCAAAAGGTAAAAATGAAACATGATCTAATAATGGTATTTTTGCTGGGAGATTACGATGATCAACATTCTGCTCAGCAAAATCGTGTTTATTCATTAATGGTCCTATAAATGCCATAATAACTATAAGCAACAAACCTATCATTCCGATTACTGCTAATTTATTACGTTTCAATTGTGACCAAGCATCTTGCCAAAAATTCTTACTTTGACGTGGCATTTCTGGCTCTTGATTCAAGTCTAAATCTCTAATAATAAAATCTGTATTCGAAATATCATTACTTGTATGTGACATCGTTGCATTAGAAATATCGCCATTAATGTTTGTAACATCTTCTTTATTACTCATTATTTCTTGCCCCCTTGTACACGAATTCTTGGATCGATAACACCATATAAAATGTCTACAATAAAGATCGAAACAATAAATAAAGTACTGAATAATATCGTTGTAGCCATGATGACTGAAAAATCATTTGTAGTTATAGAACGAACAAATTGATCACCTAATCCTGGAACACCAAAGATATTTTCAATTGTTAATGTTCCTGTTAATATACCTGCTAACATAGGTACAATGATTGTAATAATAGGAATTAATGCATTTCGTAATGCATGTCCAAAGAGCACTTTTAAAGTAGAATTTCCTTTAGCTCGAGCTAAAAGTATGTAATCTGAACTGAGTACTTCAATCATTTCAGCTCTAATATATCTTGCAACAGTTGCTAAAACTGTAGCTGATAGTGCTAGAGAAGGTAAAATAGCTGTAGAAAAACCTTCCCATCCTGCAACTGGAAACCATTCTAACTTAACTGCAAATACATACTGCAATAAAACTGCTAAGACAAATGACGGCACTGATACTGCGATAACAGAGATAATTGTTGTTGTATAGTCTACCCATGTATTTTGTTTAGTAGCAGCAGCAACACCTAATACTAAACCTAAAACAACACCAATAACCATAGCTGTTATTCCCATCTCCATTGAAGGTATCAATCGTGGTTTAACTAAATCCCACACTGGCATATTATGATATTGAAATGAGTTGCCAAAATCACCTGTTACTACATTTTTCAAATAATTAACATATTGTAATGCTACTGGATCATTCAAACCGTACTTTTCATTTAATATTTCTTTTTGTTGCGCATTAAGTTTTGTGTCATTAAACGGAGATCCTGGCATTAATTTCATTAAGAAAAATGTAATTGTTATAACAATAAATAACGACACAAACATATAACACAATCGTTTCAACACATATTTAGTCATATACACCCTCCTAAATTAAAGAATATTCAAAATTGACATTCCCTTCATAATTTTCAGAAATATTAATCTTTATTATATCTATAATATTTATACAATTGCAATATCATTTTGCATTACAGTACTATAGTAAATATAGATAAATGACTTTTTTTGTTTTATTCTCTTACTTTTGCAATATAAAAATCTACCCTTTTCTAATATTAAGTTAAAATACATTTAGCATAGATAGGAGGTTTCATTAATGTCCATAAATTCTTATTTGATTTCGTCATTATTTACGCCAGTTTTATCAATAATTATATGGTTATTTTATTCAAATCACTTTATAAATTTAATCAATATCTTATTTTATACATCATTCATTATTTTTATAGTTGCTTTCCTTATTTTACTCATTCAAGAAGGAATATTTGATGCTACAAGTTTTGGATTTCGTCGTTTAAAGTATCAACTTTCCTCAACTAAGAGAAAACGTATGATGAAAAATGACCACTTTTTCAATCCACAAAAAGTTAAAAAAGAAAGTTATATTATTTCCCCATGGGTAGTTCCAACATTGATTATTAACCTCACTTATATAATTGTGAGTATCGGAGTATCTTTATTAATATAAAAAAATCTTCAAGTGAGTAGCTAAATTAATAACTCATCACTTGAAGATTTTTGTTTACATTTATTTAATTTTAGTCTTCAAATTTTTTAAATACTAACACTGCATTATGTCCACCAAATCCTAAACTATTACTCATTGCATAGGTAATGTCTAAGTCTTGGGCTACATTCAGAACAATGTCCAAATCACATTCTTCGTCTGGTGTGATTGCATGTATTGTAGGGGCTACCTTTGAATCACGAATTGATAGCGCAGAAAAAATAGCTTCAATTCCACCTGTAGCACCTAATAAATGTCCAGTCATTGATTTAGTTGAACTTACTTTTAATGACTTCGCAGCATCACCGAATGTATTTTTAATCGCTTGAACCTCATATAAATCTCCAACAGGTGTACTTGTGCCATGTGCATTTAAATACTGTACATCTTGAGCTTTGATTCCAGCATCATCTAAAGCAGCTTGCATAGCTCGTGAGCCACCTTCACCTTCAGGCGCAGGTGCTGTAATATGATGTGCATCGCCAGAGGAACCATAACCTACAACTTCAGCGTAAATTTCAGCGCCTCTCTCTTTAGCTGAATCTAATGATTCAAGTACAACAATACCTGCCCCTTCACCCATAACAAAGCCATCACGGCCTTCTTGGAATGGTCGACAAGCTGTTTCAGGGTCATTGTTTGTAGATAATGCACGACTTGCACTAAACCCTGCGATTGCCATATGTGTAATAGGTGCCTCTGTTCCACCAGTCACCATTGCATCTGCATCACCACGTTGAATAATTTTAAATGCCTCACCTATTGAATTAGTCCCCGTAGCACAAGCTGTTACTGTAGAACCATTGGGCCCTTTGGCACCTAAATCAATAGAAACTTGACCAGTAGCCATATCAGGAATTAACATTGGAACGAAAAATGGACTTACTCGACGTGGTCCTCTTTCTACAAGTGTTGTATGTGCAACTTCGAAAGTTTCCATACCACCGATACCAGAACCAATCCATACACCAATACGGTCGGCATTTTTTTCATTAATATTTAATTGTGCATCTTTAACCGCTTCTCTTGCAGCAACCACCGCGTATTGTGTAAACCGATCCATACGGCGAGCTTCTTTTCTATCAATGTGGTCTTCTATATTAAAATCTTTCAATTCACCAGCAAGATGTACATTATAATCATCAGTATCTATTCTTGTGATTTTATCTATACCGTTAACACCTTTTAGTGCATTGTCCCATGTTGTTTTAGCATCGTTACCAATTGGAGATAAGGCTCCGATACCCGTTATAACAACTCTATTATTTTTATTCATACGTTATCCTCCTATTTTCCCCATTTAATAACGATTGCGCCCCAAGTTAGACCTCCACCGAAGCCAACTAAGACTAAAGTATCGTCATCTTTGATTTTTCCATTTTGCAATTCTTGATTAATACTTAATGGTATTGAGGCAGCCGAAGTATTACCATATTTATTTACTGAGACACTCATTTTTTCTCTTTCTATTCCTAATCTCTCTCTCGCAGATTCCATAATTCTAATATTAGCCTGATGTGGAACAAATAAGTCTATGTCTTCAGACGATAAACCAGCTTTCTCAACTACACGCGTAGATGCATCACCCATAATTCTCACAGCAAATTTAAATACTTCTCTACCATTCATTTTGAGTTTGCCAGTTTCTCTATCTAAGTACAAGTATTTACCACCACTACCGTCTGAACCCATTTCATAGCTAATGATACCACGACCTTCAGCAACTTCTCCCATGACAACAGCTCCAGCACCGTCTCCAAATAATACAGCAGTAGAACGGTCAGTCATATCGGTAATCTTAGATAATTTATCAGCACCCACAACTAAAATATGTTTGTAATCACCAGATTGTATATATTGTTTAGCAGTAATCATTGAATACATAAAGCCAGAACATGCAGCAAGTTGATCCATAGTAGCAACCTTACCTGTTCCTAGTCTTTCTTGTAAGATGTTAGCCACGCTTGGGAAAGGCATATCCCCAGTAGCTGTAGCAACGATAATCATGTCTATATCTACTGGCTGAATGCCGGCATCCTCTATCGCTTTAATACTTGCATTGTATGCTAAATCAGATGTGTCTTGATCTTCGTCTGCCCAATGTCTTTCTTTAATACCAGTCATTTTAGAAATCCATTCATCTGAAGTTTCTAAAAACTGCTCAAAATAGGCATTGTCTATAATATTTTTAGGTGCATATGCACCAAAACCTTTAATACCCACATTCATGGTTGTACACCTTCTTAAAAAATTTTTAATACCAGGTATTAATTTAACATATTCATGTTTTTAAACTCAAGCAGAGAGCCTCCCAATCAATACAAAACATTTCCATTATGTATTTTAACAAACTTCACTAAATACATCTTTATAATTGCAACATACTCTAATTTCTTATTTTACTTTTAATTAAAAGTATGAGATAACCAACGTCTTAGATTTATACTATACAAATAAGATATTATCACTTAAAATAGAGTTAACGAATAAACAAGTGGAGGTTATATAATATGAGATACCTCATGACATTCATTTGGGCAGTATTGTTACTTCAAATGGTTAATTTCGTATTGAATAGCTTAAATAGTGGACCAGAACTAAATGTAATTAATCCAATTATTATTGCTGTCATCTTCACTATTGTTGTAGCTATTTTAGATCCAATTCTTAAGCCGTCTAAAGGTTCAAATCAATACGAATCTTAATTCTTTAAATAATAGTGTAGGAGGGCATGAATGCTTGTCCTCCTATAACATGTGTTGAAAAGATTGATATTAACGTATTTTTAATTCAATCATCAACTGCCTTTATATTATAAAAGAGCCCGGGACATAGTTTTATGACCCGGACTCTTTTTATTTTACAAATTAATATTTTGCTAGATTAAGACGTAGGTTTAACAACCTTAAAATCAAGTTCTTTATTGTCATTTAAATCTACTTTAATTATTGTACCTTCAGGTAGACTTTCTTTAATCATCATACGTGCAATTGGAGTTTCTATTTGTCGTTGAACAAAGCGTTTTAATGGTCTTGCACCAAATTGTGGTTCATACGCTTCTTCACCTAGCCATTTTTTCGCTTCTTCTGTCACTTCAATTGAGATATGTTGATCTAATAATCTCATATTTAATTGTGTTAAAATTTTATCTACAATCATACTCATATCATTAACTGATAATGGTTTAAATAACACGATGTCATCCATACGATTTAATATTTCAGGTTTGAAGTATGCATGTAGACTGTCCATAACTGCTTTCTCTGTATCATCACTAATTTCACCAGCATCTTTTACATTTTCAAGTAATACTTGTGAACCAATATTACTAGTCATGATGATAATGGTATTTTTAAAGTCAACACTTCTACCTTTAGAATCCGTAAGACGACCTTCATCTAGTATTTGAAGTAATACATTAAAAACATCGCTATGTGCTTTTTCAACTTCGTCTAACAAAATAACTGAGTATGGATTACGTCTAACTGCTTCAGTTAATTGACCACCTTCATCGTGACCTACATAACCTGGAGGTGCACCAATTAAACGTGATACAGCATGTTTTTCCATATATTCGCTCATATCAATTCTAATCATATGTTTTTCAGAATCGAAAAGTGATGAAGCAAGCGATTTTGCTAATTCAGTTTTACCTACTCCAGTAGGTCCTAAGAATAAGAAACTTCCGATTGGTCTATTCGGATCTTTAATTCCAGCACGTGCTCTAACTACTGCGTCTGATACTAAATCAACTGCTTTATCTTGACCTACTACACGTTTGTGTAAGATGTCACTTAAACTTAATAGCTTTTCTCTTTCTGTTTCCACAAGTTTAGATACAGGTATACCTGTCCATTGACTAACTATGTCGCCTATTTCTTCATCTGAAACGACTTCACGAATCATTCTTTCACTATCTTCGCCAGTTTCATCTTGAAAGGCTTCCTCAAATTCTTGCAATTCTTTTTCTAATTGCGGAATTGTACCATATTGTAATTCTGCTGCTTTTTCAAGATTACCTTCTGTTTGTGCATCTTCAAGAGCTTGACGACTACTATCTAGTTCAGCACGTTTTTCTTGTACTTTAGCAATTTTTTCTTTTTCTTGTTCAACACGTGATTTTAAAGAGGATTGTTTTTCTTTTTCATTAGATAATTCCTCTTGAAGCTCTTCTAAACGATGTTTACTTGCGTTATCAGATTCATTTTTCAAGGCACTTTCTTCAATTTCTAATTGCATTACTCGACGATTTACTTGGTCTAACTCTGTTGGATTTGATCCCATTTCTGTACGTATTGTCGCACACGCTTGGTCGACTAAATCTATAGCTTTATCTGGCAAAAATCTATCGGTAATATATCTATCAGATAGCTCAGCTGCTGCAACAAGTGCACGGTCTTGTATACGTACACCATGGTAGACCTCATAACGTTCTTTTAGACCACGTAAAATTGATATTGTATCCTCAACATCAGGTTCACTGACCCCAACTTTTTGGAAACGACGTTCTAATGCTGAATCTTTTTCAATATATTCACGATATTCATTTAATGTCGTAGCACCTATACAATGCAATTCACCACGCGCAAGCATTGGTTTCAACATGTTTCCTGCGTCCATAGCACCATCAGTTTTACCAGCGCCTACTAACATATGAATTTCATCAATGAATAAGATGATTCGACCTTCAGATTCTTTTACTTCTTTCAATACTGCTTTTAAACGTTCTTCAAATTCACCTCTATATTTTGCACCTGCAACTAAGGCACTTAAATCAAGCTCGAAAATCGTTTTATCGAGTAATGATTCTGGAACGTCTTTACGTACAATTCGTTGTGCTAAACCTTCAACAATTGCAGTTTTACCTACACCTGGTTCACCGATTAAAACCGGATTATTTTTTGTTTTTCGACTTAATATACGAATTGTATTACGTATTTCTTCATCTCTACCGATGACAGGGTCCATTTTACCTTGACGTACTTCTTCTACAAGATCACGACCATATTTTTCTAAAGCTTCATAGTTTACTTCTGGATTTTGAGATGTCACATGATTTCCCCCTCTAACTTTAGTTATAATTTCTTTTATCACTTCTACTTTATTGCCGACCCATTTTTGAGTAGTTTCATCAGTATCTATGGCTGCACGTAATATATGCTCCATAGAAATAAACTCATCTTCATAGGACTTCATATATTTCTCGGCTTTGTCTAATAATTCATTTGTTTTAGCACTAATATACTGTCCATACTGAACATTGTCACCTTGTACAGTTGGATAATGACTTATATCGTATGCTTTTATTAATTGATCAACATCAATATTTGCTCGTTCTAATATACTTTTAAATAAACTATCATTTTCATTCATTGCAGCTTTTAACAATGCTTCAACTTCAATGTTTTGTAATTCATATTCTTTACTGTACGCGACTGCTTTTTGTAAGGCACCTTGTACAGCATATGTCATTTGATTAATATCCAAATTATTTCACCTCTATCATTAAGAGTAGATCAATATAGAGAAATCAAATTTGACTTTGACTTTCTTTGACCTTAACTATATTATAGACCTTCCTATCTATTTAATCAACAATAAAAGCTTATTTTTTCATTTTATTACGACATAGAAATGAAAAAAGAGAAAGAACTTAATTCCAAATGAATAGAGTTCTTCCTCAATGATTAATTTATTATTTCTTCTTTATATTTTTTAATATCTCATCTGTCAATGCCTCTACGCCATCATTTTCAAGATGGATTCCGTCTGGAGCAAAATACTCTGTATGCCCTTTTGAGCGACTATACCAATCAATTAGGGTTACATTCTTTTTATTTTTAGCTGCTTTTGCCATCAACTCATTAACATGACTTTCATATGATCTTGGCACTCTTGTATTCACAAGATACACTTGTGCTTTGCCAAATTTGTCAATTAAATTATCTAATTGTTCTTTTGTAAAATCACCATTTGTACCTAACTCAAGTATGATTTGGTCTGATGGTTTATTATAATGTCTATATTGATTTTTAACTAGGCTCTCGGCCTGATAGAGTTGACGACCGACTTTGCCATCGATTTTAGCTTTGGGTACTTTCGTTTTAAATTGTTCCCCTATATCTACCATAACTGAATCACCAATTAATAATGGCTTAATTTGTGTATATACATCATTGTCTTTCTTATTCTCTTTGGTTTTACCATCGCTAGTTAACGAAATATTATCAATCGGTATCATATGAATAAGATATTGATCAGCCTCGTTTGTATTAAATGTTTGTGCTTTATTTGAAATTGTATCTTTTCCGAATTTATCGAAAGCTCCAACTAGTATAAAAATAAAAGGTAACAACATAATTAACGTTACAATTGTTCTAATAAACTGAGGTTTGTAAGTTTTTTTAAATGTAAAAGCCTTTAGACCTTCCTTTCTTAATGGCGTTTCAACATATCTAAATGATAATTCGGCTAATAATACAGTAATTACGATATCCATAATATAAACATAAGTTGGTAATTGACCATCAATAAAATAACTATGAATAAAGCTAATTACAGGAAAATGCCATAAGTATAAACTGTATGAACGCTTTCCAATGTAGACAAATAAAGGATTTCCTAATAACTTAGCTAAAATTGTCGTTGGATGAACAACACTTGCAATAATTAGCAAAGTCATTGTTGAAATAAGATAAAATCCACCGTTATAAATCCAATCACTTTCATCACTAACAGTAAAGAATAATAGAATTAAAAATGTAAGTCCTATGATACCCGCACTATTAATCACAGTTTTTAATCCTTTAGGTGGATTGGGATTTAATTTAAAAGGTGGCCAGATAAATGCTAGAAGTACACCTAAAAGCAGTGTCTGCAATCTTGTATCAGTTCCAAAATATACTCTAGAATGGTTCAAGTGAGGTTGAGAAATAACAACCATCATTAATAATGAAACCAGGGATATGATCCAAAACATCAGTATGACATTTTTCTTTTTCTTAACTATTGCCATAAATAATAAGAGTACTGCTGGGAAAAAAAGGTAAAACTGCTCTTCAATGGCTAGTGACCATAGGTGCTTTAAAGGCATAAAAGAAAATTGCTCGAAATAATTGACATCTTTAGCAATATACCACCAATTAGATACGTAAAATATTGCTGCTATCATATCATGTTTAACTCTTACAATATGCTCGGGGTGCAATAATAAAGTTGCAATTCCAACTACTACTATTAATGCAAATACCGCTGGTAATAACCTTTTAATACGACGAATCCAAAAATTTTTAAGATTTATTGTTCCAGTATCTTCATACTCTTTAAGTAATAAGCTCGTAATCAAATAACCTGAAATAACAAAAAAAGTATCTACGCCTAAAAAACCACCTGTTAACCATTGTTTATTCAAGTGATAAATAATAATACCAATGACTGCAATTGCTCGCAAACCATCTAATCCAGGCATATATCGTATTTTTTTAGCAGAGCGATATTCATTATTTAATTTTTTTCTCATTGTTACATTCTTCCCTATTAATAATAAATTTCGTTAGACAAGTAACTTTTTTACTAATCAATTTCATAAGACGAACGCTATTGCTTCTAATCAACTTATTCAAACAAATTTTATCTCATTCAAATTAACAAGGTCATTCTCTTATGTTATAGCTATCCCTATCATATAGCGCACGTTTCCATTGAGTTAATTATCATACTTCGTAAGATATACCTCATTAAAAGGTTATAAGTCTTAAGTATTGTAATACATTTGTAATATTAATTCAATTTTATTATAGGCCTAATTTATAAAAATATTAAATGAACATACGATAATTCTTATTGAATTTTCTTTAATAATTAAAAAGGATAGCTACATCATTATTCCAAACAATGAGTAGCTATCCTTTATATTATCCGATGCCTAAAGCTATTTTGGCATATCGTGACATCATATCTTTATTCCAAGGTGGACTCCATACAATCATCACTTCTGTATCAGAAATTTCAGGAATCTCAGCCAAAACACTCTTAACTTGTTCAATAATTTGTGGTCCTAATGGACATCCCATCGAAGTCAATGTCATTTCAACTGTACATAAACCTTCATCATCAACATCAACTTTATATACTAAACCTAAATTAACGATATCTATCCCTAACTCAGGATCTATTACCATTTCAAGAGCGCCTAAGATACTATCTTTTAGTGCTTCTTCCATTAGTATCACCTCTTTAAAATTTTCTTTACACCAATATATCAAATATCCGACAAAACGCCAATAAAATGCTATGATACTGTTACATAATAATTAACAACACAAGGAGTAATATATGCAACCTTATTTAATTTGTCTAGATCTAGATGGTACATTATTAAATGACAATAAAGAAATCTCACCTTACACTAAACAAGTATTAACCGAATTACAACAATGTGGACACTACGTTATGATTGCTACTGGAAGACCCTATCGCGCAAGCCAGATGTATTATCATGAACTAAATATGAGCACACCTGTTGTTAACTTTAATGGAGCATTTGTACATCATCCAAAAGCAAACGATTTTAAAGTGATACATGAAGTACTTGATGTGGAAATTTCTAAAAATATTATTACAGCACTTCAACAATCTCATATTACAAATATCATTGCTGAAGTAAAAGACTATGTCTTTATAAATAGTTATGATTCAAGACTTTACGAAGGTTTTTCAATGGGAAATCCTAAAATTCAAACAGGTAATTTACTTGAAAATCTTAATGAAGCACCTACGTCATTACTTGTTGAAGCAGAAGAAGAAAATATTCCTGAAATTAAAGATATGTTAACACATTTTTATGCAGAAAATATTGAACATCGTCGTTGGGGCGCACCGTTTCCAGTAATAGAAATTGTGAAGCGTGGGATTAACAAAGCACGTGGAATCAAGCATGTTCAAAACTATTTAAACATCGCCGACGATCATATCATTGCGTTTGGTGATGAGGACAATGATATAGAAATGATAAAGTTTGCGACCCATGGCATTGCAATGGCCAATGGCTTGAAAGATTTAAAGGAAATAGCAAATGAGACTACGTATAGTAATAATGAAGACGGAATAGGTCGTTATTTAAATGACTTTTTTAATTTGAAAATACGTTATTATTAAGTTGAATAAACAATCCAAGTGATGATTAAAAAGGCATACGTGTTTTAATATCATACATATATAAAGGAGAGACAGCTATGAATAAAATTATAATAGTCGGTGCAGTTGCTGGTGGTGCGACTTGTGCAAGTCAAATTCGAAGATTAGATAAAGAGAGTGAAATCATTGTTTTTGAAAAAGATAGAGACATGAGCTTTGCTAATTGTGCATTACCTTATTATATTGGCAACGTTATCGAGGACCGTCGTAAAGTTTTAGCATACACGCCCAATCAATTTTATGACAAAAAGCAAATCACTGTAAAAACATACCATGAAGTTATACAAATCAATGATGAGAGACAAACAGTTACTGTCTTAAATCATCAAACTAATCAAACTTTTGAAGAAAGTTACGATACATTGATTTTAAGTCCTGGCGCATCTGCAAATCGATTAAACACTCATAGTGATATCTCATTTACTGTGCGAAATCTCGAAGATACTGAAACAATTGATACCTTTATTACGAATACCAAAGCACAACGTGCACTTGTTGTTGGCGCGGGTTACATCTCTTTAGAAGTCCTTGAAAATTTACATCATAGAGGTTTGGATGTCACATGGATTCATCGCTCTACAAATATTAATAAACTGATGGATCAAGATATGAATCAACCCATCATCGACGAAATAGAAAAGAGAAATATCACTTATAGATTTAACGAAGAAATTAGTCACGTAAATGGACATGAAGTTACATTCACATCTGGTAAAGTTGAAAACTTTGATCTTATTATCGAAGGTGTAGGTACTCATCCAAATTCACAATTTATTAAATCATCTAACGTCATACTGAATGATAAAGGTTATATCCCAGTAAATCATAATTTCCAAACAAATATACCAAATATTTATGCATTAGGTGATGTTATTACTTCACATTATCGTCATGTGAATTTACCGGCACAGGTTCCACTTGCTTGGGGAGCACACCGTGGTGCAAGTATTATAGCTGAACAACTTTCTGGAAATTCGTCTATTCACTTTAAAGGTTATCTAGGAAATAATATAGTGAAATTTTTTGACTATACATTAGCAAGTGTTGGCATCAAACCAAATGAACTTAAAAATTTCGATTATGATATGGTTGAAGTTAAGCAAGGAGCTCATGCAGGATATTACCCAGGAAATTCACCACTACATTTACGTGTTTATTTTGAAAAAGACTCGAGAAAACTTATACGCGCAGCAGCAGTTGGTAAACAAGGTGCCGATAAAAGAATAGACGTATTATCAATGGCAATGATGAATAATGCTACTGTGGATGATTTAACAGAATTTGAAGTAGCATATGCACCTCCTTATAGTCATCCAAAAGATTTAATTAATTTAATTGGGTATAAAGCGCAATAACATTCCACACAAATCATAATTTATGAATAGTATGGGAGAAATAGCAAGAGTGACTATTTAGGAAAATGAACTTATAATTTTCATATAAAAAGAAGCTGGTACAAAAAGGTTCAAGATAAGTAAAAAAGACAATTTCTATTGAAATAATATAGAAATTGTCTTTTTCATAATTTTTTTGATTATTTTCAGCTCGTTGAGCTTTTACTTTTCTTATATTAAGCAACGATAATGTCTGAATTCATCGAATTCAGTCTCGGGAATTGTTTCTACAATATCATTTACATGTCGTGAAATATCATTTGTGGGGA
>ERZ1036435.422-NODE-422-length-19269-cov-126.708182_pt1 | contig 19269 bp, 17 predicted proteins | sample MGYA00514223_ERZ1036435 | MGnify/ENA primary metagenome ERZ1036435 (study PRJEB33795, sample SAMN09464927) | human gut metagenome | host: Homo sapiens | place: USA: Stanford, California | collected 2016-08 | study: EMG produced TPA metagenomics assembly of the... | reverse complement strand
ATTGGCGACTTGGTACAGCGAAATGAAGCGCAACATCGAGCGTTTCGAGCATGCGGCTGCTGGCGTGGAAGCTGGTAAGATTTCTGGTGCGGTTGGTAACTTTGCCAATATCCCACCATTCGTTGAAAAATACGTCTGCGATAAATTGGGTATCCGTGCTCAAGAAATCTCTACACAGGTGCTTCCTCGTGACCTTCATGCTGAGTACTTTGCAGTTCTTGCGAGCATCGCAACTTCTATCGAGCGGATGGCAACTGAAATCCGTGGTCTTCAAAAATCTGAACAACGTGAAGTGGAAGAATTCTTTGCCAAAGGTCAAAAAGGATCTTCAGCAATGCCTCACAAACGGAATCCTATCGGTTCTGAAAACATGACAGGTCTTGCGCGTGTGATCCGTGGTCACATGGTCACAGCTTATGAAAACGTAGCCCTTTGGCATGAACGTGATATCTCTCACTCATCAGCTGAGCGCATCATCGCACCAGATACAACTATCTTGATTGACTACATGCTCAACCGTTTCGGAAACATCGTTAAGAACTTGACAGTCTTCCCAGAAAACATGATCCGCAACATGAACTCTACATTTGGTTTGATCTTCAGCCAACGTGCCATGTTGACTTTGATTGAAAAAGGGATGACACGTGAGCAAGCTTACGACCTTGTTCAACCGAAGACTGCCCAATCATGGGATAACCAAGTAGACTTCAAACCACTTCTTGAAGCAGATCCAGAAGTAACTTCACGTCTCACTCAAGAAGAAATCGACGAAATCTTCAACCCAACTTACTACACCAAACGGGTGGATGAAATCTTCGAACGCATCGGTTTGGGTGACTAATCGCAACGAAAAAGGGAATTTGAAAAATAGACGAAAGAGGCTGGGCAAAAACTGTCCAGCCTTTGATGTTTGATAAGACTAACTGCAAGACGCAGTGGTTGATTGCTCAAAGCACTGCTTTGAGGTGGTGGATAGGAGTTGTGAAGCAAGTATCCTAAGTCTTTGTTCGCTTATGAAGCTCCAAAGATGACCTACTCAACTGTGCGGGGGTGGGGAAGACGAACTCTTTTTAACTAGTCGGAGTTCTTTCCCACTCCCTTTTTAAACTTTTTATAGCTAAACTATCACTAATTATATATATTTTTAAAGAGGTCTTTAGAAATCGTTTTCAACATGCTATACTGGAGCTATAAAAAAGACCGAGATGTCTCAGTCTTTTTGGTTCTTAGTGATCGCGGTCACAGGAGATAAATTTAATCTTGTAGTAGTCACCGCGTTTATAGGTTTCCGTGTATTCAAGGATTTGGCCAGTCGCTTCTAGCTTGGTCGTCTTCACTTGTTTGACCGTTGGGAAATTTTCGTCGATCTTCAATACTTTAGCAATTTTGCTTGGTGTAGGAAAGACGATTTCGTTGACTTCTTCGAAGTGTTCATCATTCATATGAATGTGGTAGTCTTCTTTGAAGCGATCATAGATAGAGCTGTAGTATTCCAAATTTGGATAGTTTGGATTGATGTATTGTTCAGGAATATAGGTTTGGTGGAAGATATAGGTATCATCCCCTGTCTGGCGAGTCCGTTCGATCTTATAGTAGAATTGCGTTGGGTTGAGGCCTAGTTTGTCTAGGATGCTTAAGGTATTTCCACGTTTAATAGAGAGAACTTTGACTTTGGCCTTTTGGATGGGGAAGGTTTCAACATCTGAAAATTCAACCAGTTTGTGTTTTCGAGCACGAGAAACAAAGGTTCCTTTTCCTTGCTGACGGACAATGTAGCCATCAGCAGCGAGGTCGTTCAAAGCACGGACAACGGTGATAGAGCTGACATCATAAATTTTAATGAGTTCAGCTTCAGTATAAAATTTATCTCCATTTTCAAATTTTCCGGAGATAATTTGCTGCTTCAATTCATCTTTGATGTGTTGGTACTTTGGAATTGCCATAGTGCTACCTCTCTTTAGATTTCTCTTATTTAACCCTATTTTAACATATTTTTTATAAAAGTGTTGACATTTTTTAAATAATTTATTATATTAATAAATGAAAAGGGTTACATATAAGAAAGGGGGGCGTTTATGGGAGTTTTTGAGATTCGCGATGCTTTCTATTTAAAAGGTCAACCCTTCAAGATTTTGTCCGGAGCGATCCATTATTTCCGAATTGACCCAGCAGACTGGTATCATTCCTTGTATAATCTAAAGGCTTTGGGGTTTAACACGGTTGAGACCTATGTCCCTTGGAATGCGCATGAACCCCGCAAAGGGCAGTTTGACTTTAGTGGTCGATTGGATCTAGAGCGTTTCATTCAAACAGCCCAGTCCCTAGGACTTTACATGATTGTAAGGCCGTCGCCCTTTATCTGTGCAGAGTGGGAATTTGGTGGATTACCAGCCTGGCTCTTAGAAGAAGACCTGCGAATCCGCTCATCTGACCCAGCCTTTATCGAAGCGGTGGATCGTTATTATGATCGCTTGCTTGGCTTGTTGACACCCTACCAAGTGGATCAGGGTGGTCCAATCCTCATGATGCAGGTGGAAAATGAGTACGGCTCTTATGGAGAGGATAAGGATTATCTTCGTGCCATTCGGGATTTGATGAAGGAAAAAGGCGTGACCTGTCCTCTCTTTACATCAGATGGACCATGGCGAGCAACGCTAAGAACAGGAACCTTGATCGAAGAAGACCTCTTTGTGACGGGAAACTTCGGTTCCAAAGCAGCCTATAACTTTGGTCAGATGCAGGAATTCTTTAGCGAATACGGCAAGAAATGGCCCTTGATGTGTATGGAATTTTGGGATGGCTGGTTCAATCGTTGGAAAGAACCCATCATCAAGCGAGATCCAGAAGAGTTGGCAGAAGCAGTCCATGAGGTCTTACAAGAAGGCTCTATCAATCTCTACATGTTTCATGGTGGGACCAACTTCGGATTTATGAACGGCTGCTCAGCACGAGGGACCGTGGATCTCCCGCAAGTAACATCCTACGACTATGACGCTCTCTTAGATGAGCAGGGCAACCCGACACCTAAGTACTATGCAGTCAAGCAAATGATGGCGACCTATTATTCGGAATACCCACAGCAAGAACCACTTATCAAAGAGTGTTTACCAGAACAAACCTTGCAATTGGCGGCCAAGACTAGTCTTTTTGGGAATCTGGATAATTTGGCTCAAGTCGAGACCAGCCTTTATCCCGAAAAGATGGAAGAGTTGGGGCAAACCACAGGTTATCTCCTATATGAGACAGACCTTGAGTTGGATGCGGAAGAAGAAAGACTGCGCATCATTGATGGTCGGGATCGGGTACAGATTTACCTGGATGATCAACATGTAGCAACGCAATACCAAACAGAGATCGGTGAAGATCTTTTCATCAAAGGAAAAAAGAAAGCGGTTACGAATTTAAAAATCTTGCTTGAGAATATGGGTCGTGTCAACTACGGGCACAAGCTCTTAGCTGATAGCCAGCGCAAGGGCATTCGCACAGGTGTCTGTGTGGATTTGCATTTCCACCTTCATTGGAAGCAGTACCCACTGGATTTACAAGATCTCAGTCAGCTCGATTTTTCAAAGGAATGGCAGGCAGGTGCTCCAGCATTTTACCGATATGATTTTCAGCTGGATCACACCCTTGACACTTATCTGGATATGACAGGATTTGGGAAAGGGGTCGTCTTTGTCAACGGCCACAACCTTGGCCGCTTCTGGGAGGTCGGACCGACCACTTCACTTTACGTGCCTCATGGTTTCCTCAAAGAAGGAGCCAATAGCCTGATCGTCTTTGAGACAGAAGGGCGTTACCAAGAGACACTTCAACTTGTTCAACAACCTACATTCAAAGAAGTAAAGGGGGAAAACTTATGACTATTGTAGGATGCCGTATCGATGGACGTTTGATCCACGGGCAGGTAGCCAATCTTTGGACTACCAAACTAAATGTTTCACGTATCATGGTGATCGATGATGAAGTCGCTCAAAATGATATTGAAAAAAGTGGCTTGAAACTAGCGACACCACCTGGTGTTAAGCTCAGTATCTTGCCAGTCGCAAAGGCTGCGGAAAATATCTTGGCTGGAAAATATGATAGCCAACGACTCTTTATCGTAGCTCGCAAACCAGATCGTTTCCTTCGTTTGATCGAAGCAGGCGTTCAGCTTGAAACGCTGAATGTCGGCAATATGTCTCAATCCGATGAGACACGCGCGATTACCCGCTCGATCAATGTGGTGGACGCGGACGTGGAAGACTTCAACAAGATCCACGAAAAAGGTGTGAAGATTACGTCTCAGATGGTGCCAAACGACACTGCAGAAGACTTTATGAAGTTATTAAAGTAAAAGAAAATTTTTAGGAGGAAATTGTCATGATACAATGGTGGCAAATTTTACTACTTACTTTGTACTCAGCTTATCAAATCTGTGATGAGTTGACGATTGTTTCATCAGCAGGCTCACCAGTCTTTGCTGGTTTCATTACAGGACTTGTCATGGGGGATTTAAAGACAGGTCTATTTATCGGAGCTTCTCTTCAATTGACAGTGCTCGGTGTAGGTACTTTCGGTGGAGCTTCTCGTATTGACGCCACTTCTGGTGCCGTTCTTGCGACTGCCTTCTCAGTAGCACAAGGGATTGATCCAGAGCTTGCTATTGCTACAATCGCTGTGCCGGTAGCAACTTTGTTGACCTACTTTGATATTCTTGGTCGTATGACTACAACTTACTTCGCTCACCGTGTAGATGCTGCGATCGAACGTTACGACTATAAAGGAATTGAACGCAACTACCTTCTTGGTGCTGTTCCTTGGGCTCTTTCTCGTGCCCTTCCAGTCTTCTTCGCGCTTGCCTTTGGTGGTTCTTTCGTAGAAACTGTTGTTACAGGTCTTGCTAATGTACAATGGTTGGCAAACGGTCTGAAACTTGCAGGTCAAATGCTTCCAGGTCTTGGATTTGCGATCTTGCTTCGTTACCTTCCTGTTCGTCGTAACCTTCACTACTTAGCACTTGGCTTTGGCTTAACAGCAATGTTGACAGTGCTTTATAGCAATGTTCAAAGCCTTGGTGCTGCAGTGTCTAGCATTGTTGGTTCTGATGTGTTCGCTAAACTTCCAAAAGAACAAGCTATTACTTTTGTTAACAACTTCAAGAGTGTATCTATGATTGGTATTGCCATTATCGGTATCTTCCTTGCAGTACAACACTTCAAAAACAGTCAACGTACAGTCGTAGCTGCTCCAGCAAGCAATGTAGAAAGCGGGGAAATTGAAGATGACGAATTCTAATTACAAACTAACAAAAGAAGATTTTAAACAAATCAACAAACGTAGCCTCTTCACCTTCCAATTGGGTTGGAACTACGAACGGATGCAGGCTTCTGGTTACCTTTATATGCTTTTACCTCAGTTGCGTAAAATGTATGGTGATGGCACTCCAGAATTGAAAGAAATGATGAAATTGCATACGCAATTCTTCAATACTTCACCATTCTTCCACACCATTATCACTGGTTTTGACCTTGCTCTGGAAGAAAAAGATGGTGTCAAATCAAAAGATGCGGTGAACGGGATCAAGACAGGTCTCATGGGACCATTCGCTCCTCTTGGGGACTCAATCTTTGGATCATTGGTACCAGCTATTATGGGTTCAATCGCAGCAACTTTGGCTATTGCAGGAAACCCAGCCGGTATCTTCTTGTGGATCGCTGTGGCAGTTGCTTATGACATTTTCCGTTGGAAACAGTTGGAATTTGCCTATAAAGAAGGGGTTAACCTCATCAACAATATGCAAAGTACCTTGACAGCTTTGATCGACGCAGCTGCCGTTCTGGGTATCTTCATGGTTGGTGCCTTGATTGCCAGCATGATTGGTGTTGAAGTTTCTTGGACTCCACACATTGGGGACAAAGCGATTGAAATTCAAGATATGCTCAACCTTATCTTCCCACGTTTGGTACCAGCTATCATCACAGGTGTAATCTACTGGTTGCTTGGACGTAAGGGTATGAACTCTACAAAAGCTATCTTGCTCATCATCCTTGCAGCAATCGCATTCTCAGCATTTGGCCACTTCTTCTTTGGAATGGCATAATGGAGTAAGGTATGGCAAAAGAGTTAGTATTGGTCAGTCATGGTCGCTTCTGTGAAGAGCTCAAAGCGAGCACAGAGATGATTATGGGACCACAAGAATCCATCCATACGGTTGCACTCTTACCAGAAGAAGGACCAGAAGACTTTACTGCTAAATTTGAAGCAACAGTCCAAGGTCTAGAAGACTATATTGTATTTGCAGATCTCTTGGGAGGAACTCCTTGCAACACCGTGAGCCGCTTGATCCTTGAAGGGCGTGCGATTGACTTATACGCAGGGATGAATCTTCCGATGGTCATCGAATTCATCAATAGCAGCCTGACTGGTAATGAAGGGGACTACCCTGAACGTGCAAAAGAAAGTATTGTCAAGGTCAATGACCTCTTGTCAAACCTTGATGATGATGAAGATGAGTAGGTTGGTATGGGAGTCTGGGAGCATCATCTCAGGCTCCTTTCCCATTTATCAACGTTAGATTGTAGAAAGGAACAACAGGTTCTATGTTAGACTATACAAAAAAAGACTTGCAGGAGCTAGGAGCAGAGATCACAACACGTGAGATCTACCAACAACCAAGGGTTTGGAAAGAAACAGCCCGCTTGTATCAAGAAAGAAAAGCGGAAATCAAAGCTTTCTTAGAAAAGATTGGCCAAGAGCATGACTATATCAAGGTCATCTTGACAGGGGCAGGGACCTCAGCCTATGTGGGAGATACCTTGGTTCCATACTTGCAGGAAGTGCACGATGAACGCCACTGGAATTTCCAATCCATTGCGACGACGGATATCGTAGCTCATCCTCAAACCTATTTGAAAAAAGAGGTTCCGACGGTTTTAGTATCTTTTGCCCGGAGTGGCAATTCGCCAGAAAGTGTCGCCACCGTGCAGTTGGCTCAAGACTTGGTTGATGAGCTCTATCAGATCACCATTACCTGTGCGGAAGAAGGAAAGCTGGCCCAGCAAGCCCACGGAGATGAGCGCAATCTTTTGTTTCTCCAACCTAAAGAAACCAATGATGCTGGCTTTGCGATGACCTCTAGCTTCACCTCCATGCTCTTGACAGCTCTCTTGGTCTTTGATCCAAGTGAGGAAGAGATCAAGGAAAAACGAGTAGAAGAGCTGGTTGATCTGTCTGAGCAAATCTTGGAGAAGGACCGTGAGGTCAAGGAAGTGGTCGATCTAGACTTTGAGCGCGTGATTTATCTGGGAGCAGGACCTTTCTTTGGTCTAGCCCATGAAGCCCAGCTCAAGATTTTGGAATTAACCGCAGGCAAAATCGCGACTATGTATGAGAGTCCTGTCGGCTTCCGTCACGGTCCAAAATCCCTCATCAATGACCAAACCCTCGTCTTGGTCTTTGGCTCCATTGATCCTTATACCCGTCAGTATGATCTGGACTTGGTTCGAGAAGTTGCAGGGGATCAAATTGCCCGTCAAGTTGTCCTCTTGACGGATCAAGTTGCAGGGATTGAGCATGTACGGGAAGTGTTAGTAGAAGCATCAGCAGACTCACTAGATATTTACCGTGCCTTCCCATACATTATCTATGGTCAATTGATTTCTCTCTTGACTTCGCTCAAGGTGCAAAATCGCCCAGATACGCCTTCACCGACTGGTACCGTCAATCGGGTTGTGCAAGGGGTGATCATTCATCCATTTCATAAAGAATAGCCACTAATTTTCTATAAAAAGTGGAGTGTTTCTTCTTGTGAAACTGATACAATGGAGAAAAACAGTGAGAGGAGAAGGTTTGTGAAACAGTATCAAGAAAGCGTGTTTGGAGAATGGCAGAATCAAGAGGTTCGGGCTTATCGCCTCGAAAATGACAAGGGCTATCAATTATCTGTCATGACCTATGGGGCGACGATCTTAGAATATGTGACGCCTGATAAAGAAGACCAGTTTGCTAATATTATACTAGGCTTTGATCGCTTTGAGGACTATGTGGGTAATAGCCCTAAATATGGGGCTAGTATTGGCCCGGTAGCAGGCCGGATTGCAGGAGCCAGCTTTGAACTCAATGGTCAAACCTATCGTTTGGAAGCTAATAACGGTGCCAACTGCAACCACAGTGGACCGACGGGTTGGGACAGCGCCTTGTTTAGCGTGGAGTCGGTAACGGATCAGGAAATCACTCTCTACACAGAGCGTGCAGAGGGTACCGGCGGTTTCCCTGGAAATCTCAAGATCTGGGTAACCTATGGTTTGACGGAAGATGGTGAACTCGAGATTGCCTATCGGGTAGAAACGGATCAAGATACCTTGGTCAACCCGACCAACCACAGCTATTTCAACCTATCTGGGAACTTCACCCAACCGATCAACAACCATGTCTTTCAGATCAACCATCAAGGGCTTTACCCTATCCATCCTGACGGTGTCCCTCTTCAGACCGTGGATAGAGAAAGTCCGGTTGTCCAGCATCTCTATCAAGCTATGCTCTTGGAGGATCTTTTTAAGGACTCTGATCCGCAAATCCGCCTTGTAGAAGGATTAGACCATCCATTTGCTCTGCCAGAAGGGCATGAAAATGCTGGCTTTCTTTACCATCAGCCATCTGGACGCTTTTTGACCTTCAAGTCAGAAGCTCCCGCCTTGGTGGTGTATTCAGCCAATTTTGTAGATGAAACCGTCCATCTGCAAGGCCAACCAATGGTTCAACACAATGGCCTGGCCTTAGAATTCCAAACAGTGCCAGATGCCATTCACAGTGCCCAAGCTGAAAAGGTCATCTTGAGGGGAGGTCAAGTCTTCACTAGCAAGACCAGCTACCACGCTATCGCTAAGAAATAATATGAAAAGGGGGGGCCCAAACAAGGATGTAAAATTCTTGATTGGAGCTCCCTCTTTTTCTCGAAAAAAATTTTTTAGAAAAACTATAAGGAAAGTTTAAGCTTCCTGTCGTATACTAATACCATCATCAAAGACCTCCTAACTTTGAATGATAAAACTCCTAAAACTTTTTCATAATAATCTCCCTATAAGAGCCACCAAAACCGGTGGCTTTTTTCTACGTTCCTTATTCTTTACGAGCATCAGCGAGTTTAGGTACGTTGACGCAGTTCGAACGCTAGTGAGAACTAGGATCTTTAAAAAACACATTCTATTTGTGGTACCGAAGGTATCATTTTTTGCTATAATAGACTGTATGAGTAGAATTTTAGACAATGAAATCATGGGCGATGAAGAGGCCGTTGAACGGACGTTGCGCCCGCAATATTTACATGAATATATCGGTCAAGATAAGGTCAAGGACCAGCTGAAAATCTTTATTGAGGCGGCTAAGCTTCGGGATGAGGCGCTGGATCATGTCCTTCTTTTTGGCCCTCCGGGGCTTGGGAAAACCACCATGGCCTTTGTCATTGCCAATGAACTGGGTGTCAATCTCAAGCAGACTTCTGGTCCTGTCATTGAAAAGGCTGGTGACTTGGTAGCTATCCTTAATGACTTAGAGCCGGGGGATGTCCTCTTTATCGATGAGATCCACCGTCTTCCTATGTCAGTCGAAGAAGTGCTTTACAGCGCCATGGAAGATTTTTACATCGACATCATGATTGGCGCTGGTGAGAGCAGCCGGAGTGTCCATCTGGACCTTCCTCCTTTTACCTTGATTGGGGCGACGACGCGAGCTGGTATGCTGTCCAATCCCTTGCGCGCTCGCTTTGGGATTACGGGGCACATGGAATACTATGAGCAAGATGATTTGACAGAGATTGTCGAGCGGACCGCCGAAATCTTTGAGATGGAGATTACCCACGAAGCTGCCGAAGAGCTTTCTCTTCGTAGTCGTGGGACCCCTCGGATTGCCAACCGTTTGCTGAAGCGGGTGCGCGATTTTGCTCAGATCATGGGCGATGGCTTGATTGACGATACCATTACCGACAAGGCCCTCTCTATGCTGGATGTGGACCATGAAGGACTGGACTATGTCGATCAAAAGATCCTGCGCACCATGATTGAGATGTACGGCGGTGGCCCGGTTGGCCTTGGAACTTTATCGGTCAATATTGCCGAAGAGCGAGAGACCGTAGAAGATATGTATGAGCCTTACTTGATTCAAAAAGGCTTTATCATGCGGACCCGGACAGGGCGCGTGGCGACCCGCAAGGCTTATGAACACCTGGGTTATCCCTACAATGGAGACTAGAAGAAGATGCTGACGGAAGAAGCAATAGTAGAACAAATCCAAGCGGATCCGGAGATGATGAAAGTCTTGGCTATCATTCGGGATCTCAACTTGGCAGATGCCTGGTTAGCGGCGGGCGCGGTGCGAAATTTCATCTGGAACCAGCTCTCTGGAAAACCAGGGTTTGATGCGACGACCGATATGGATCTGGTCTTTTATGATCCTGAGATCAGCTATGAGGAGACTCTCCAGATCGAGCAGGAATTAAAGAAGACCTATCCCCAGTACGCATGGGAAGTGAAAAATCAAGTCTATATGCACCAGCATAGCCCGGGGACGGCTCCATATCATAGTGCCTGTGATGCGGTTTCTAAATACCCCGAGCAGTGTACGGCTCTTGCGGTTCGCTTAAGGAAAGAGGGTCAGCTAGAGCTCTTTCTCCCTTATGGGACAAAGGATATCGAAGACTTCATCGTTCAGCCGACTCCGCATTTTTTAGCCAACCCAGAGCGTTTAACGGTTTATACAGAGCGGATGAAAAAGAAAAATTGGCAGAGTAAATGGCCTCCATTAGAGGTTCGTTTTCCAAAATAGAGAAACAGATCAGATTTGAAAAAGGAATCTGATTTTTCTTTAAAATGATGGAGCCCCTTTGTCATCTTTCTGTCACATTTTTGTTATAATAGTAATAGTATGCTGGTTTTCCATAGTGGAAAGCGAAGAGCTCAGCTAGGTTGGGCAGTCCGAACAAGGAGTTAGGTGGAATCATGAAAAAAATCGTCTTTGTCTGCTTAGGAAATATTTGTCGGAGCCCCATGGCGGAGTTTGTCATGAAGGATTTGACGGATCAGTATGAGATTGAAAGTCGGGCCACCTCGAGCTGGGAACATGGCAATCCCATCCATAGGGGAACCCAGAAAATCTTTCGACAACACCAAGTCCCTTATGATCCAGCCAAGACGTCCTTACAGATCAAGGAAGAGGATTTTTACAACTTTGATTTGATCCTAGGGATGGACGAAAACAATGTAGCAGATCTGAAGCAAATGGCTCCTTCGGGGACAGAGCACAAGATTCATCTTTTTGCTGCTGAAAGTGTGCCAGATCCGTGGTATACCGGTGATTTTGAGGAGACCTATTCCAGAGTCCTGAGTGGCTGTAAGGCTTGGTTAGATCAGTTAGCAACTTCTTAAGAGTTTGATATGTGAGAGAATACAGAATATGAAAGAATTTTATGAGACTTATAAGGTCTATCTGACGCGAAAAAATTTAGAAATAGCAGCATTAGTCGTGATTATTCTATCTGCTTTGCTGGTTTTCCTTTCAGCCATTCCAGGTCAGGGCGTCTTGACCTTGGACAAGGGGGCGATCCGTTACGACGGAAGTTTGGTCCGTGGCAAGATGAATGGCAAGGGAACCGTCACCTTTAAAAATGGGGATACCTATACAGGTAACCTCGTCAACGGCACTTTTAGTGGTTATGGAAAGTTCAAGTCTAAGGATGGATGGACCTATGAAGGGCAGTTTGTCAACGGCCAGCCGGAGGGCAAAGGCACCTTAACCACAGAAGCCAACGTCGTATACAAAGGAACATTCAAGCAGGGGATTTATCAAAATGCGCATTAAATGGTTTTCACTAGTCCGTGTTACAGGACTCTTATTGGTATTGCTTTACCATTTCTTCCAAAAAGCCTTTCCTGGAGGCTTTATTGGGGTAGATATTTTCTTCACCTTCTCAGGATTTTTGATTACAGCGCTCTTGATCGATGAATTTGCGCGCAAGCAAGGAATCGACTACCTGGCATTCTTGAAACGGCGCTTTTACCGGATCGTACCACCCCTTGTCTTTATGGTCTTGGTCGTGATGCCCTTTACCTTTATGGTCCAACGGGACTATGTGGCTGGTATTGGGACTCAGATTGCGGCGGTCTTTGGTTTTGTGACCAATTTCTTTGAGATGGCAACGGGTGGTAGTTACGAAAGCAACTTCATTCCGCATCTCTTCCTTCATACCTGGAGTTTGGCCCTAGAAGTGCATTACTATGTGCTCTGGGCACTTTTGGCATGGTTCTTGGCTAAGCGGGCTAAGACGGTTGGAAAGTACCGAGGCATGCTCTTCCTGGCATCCAGTGGGCTCTTTCTCTTCACCTTCTTGTCCATGTTCATCCGCGCCTTTCTGACAGCTAATTTCTCCACCATCTATTTTTCTAGCTTCACTCACATCTTCCCCTTCTTTGCGGGATCATGCCTAGCAACGGTGACAGGGATTGCCAATGTCAGCCCGAACTTTACAAAGCTGGTGCAGTCTTGGAGCATGAAAAAGACCTTATCGGTCTTGGGTGGAAGCTTTGCCTTCTTGTTTGTGCTCAGTCTTTTCTTGCCATTTGATAGCTTGTGGACCTATCTGTTTGGCTTTTTAGCAGCGACAATCGCAGCTTGTGCCATGATTCTGTCGGCCCGCATTCTCCATGAGAAGACGCCGGATAAAAAGGAACCAGCCATCCTCAATTTCTTGGCAGATACCAGTTATGGTGTCTACCTTTTCCACTGGCCTTTCTTTATCATCTTCTCTCAACATTTGGGAAATATGATGGCAGCCCTTGTGACGACGATCGTTTCCTTGATTCTAACGGCTCTGTCCTTCTATATTTTGGAGCCAACCATTGCAGGCAAGGAGCCTCGTGTCTTTGGTATGAAGATGGATCTCAGCTTTTTGACCAAGCCAATCTTTTACCTCATGATTCCATTAGCTCTCTTGATGATCGGGATCTCTGCCTTTGCACCAACCGTCGGAGCTTTTGATGAGAGTTTGGTAGTGAGTGGGCTCAATCAAGCAGACAGCAAAATGCAGGTCACACGGACGCAGGTAGACAATGCGACTGCAACAGACTATAACGTCTCAAATGGTGTGACCATGATCGGTGATTCGGTTAACTTGCGAGCGCAGGACTACCTGATTAAAGCCATCCCTGGCATCCAGATCGATGCAGTGGTGAGCCGTCAGTTAGAAAATGGAATGAAGGTCTTTGAGACCGATATCTCCAATAAAGTTCTCCTAAAAAATGTGGTCATTGCCCTAGGAACCAATACTGTAAGTAACTACAAAGAATTGCTGGATCAGTATGTTGAGAAACTTCCAAAAGGCCGTCGCCTGATCCTTGTGACACCATATGATGGTCGCTATGCCAACGATCAGTCCAGTGAATCGGTTCAAACGCGTCTTTATGAGTTGGAACTAGCTAAGAAATACGACTTTATCACGATTGCGGACTGGTACCAAGTAGCAATTGAAAATCCAAACATTTGGGTGGGAACAGACTCTGTTCACTTCAATATGGAAACCAATGGTGGGGAACTCTATGCTCAAACAGTCAAAGAAGCCCTTGATAAGGCCGAAAAAGGTCCGGTCAAGAAGTAAAACTGCTTCTCTGAAACTGAAACAAAACAAATCCTAACAAAATAAAACAAAAAGCAACTTTTTACTTGTAAAAAGTTGCTTATTTTAGTAAGATTAAGAAAACGCTTACAAAAATCAATTGAAAACATCTCTTTGTGAAGAAAAAATTTTTTTAATTATTTTTTCACAATTTTGCTAGATGATTGCTTTCACAGCAATAGGATTGATAAAATTTTCACAAGCTTCAAAAAATTCTTTGTGAAAGTTGCTTGGAAGTGTTTACAAAAATCTCAAAATAGAGTACAATTATATTGTGAATTAATTAACAAATCGAAATTTCTTACACTATTCTTGAAAATTTCCGAAAACATGAAAAAGTTCTAGAAAAGGATAAGGGTTTCAAACATTGGAGGAAAGCATCAAATGGCTGATAAAAAAACTCTCTCACCTGAAGAAAAGAAACTCGCTGCTGAAAAACACGTAGACGAGTTGGTGCAAAAAGCGCTGGTGGCGCTTGAAGAAATGCGCAAATTGAACCAGGAGCAAGTGGACTACATTGTAGCGAAAGCATCTGTAGCTGCTCTTGACGCACACGGTGAGCTTGCTCTTCATGCTTATGAAGAAACTGGTCGTGGGGTCTTTGAAGACAAGGCAACAAAAAACTTATTCGCTTGTGAACACGTTGTGAACAACATGCGTCACACCAAGACAGTTGGTGTCATTTCAGAAGATGACGTCACTGGTTTAACGCTGATTGCAGAGCCAGTCGGAGTTGTCTGCGGGATCACTCCTACAACCAACCCTACTTCAACAGCAATCTTTAAAGCATTGATTTCCTTGAAGACACGGAACCCTATTGTATTTGCCTTCCACCCATCTGCTCAAGAATCATCTGCTCATGCGGCACGAATCGTACGTGATGCAGCAATTGCAGCTGGAGCACCTGAAAACTGTGTGCAATGGATTACCCAACCTTCTATGGAAGCAACCAGTGCCCTTATGAACCATGAAGGAGTTGCGACCATCCTTGCGACCGGTGGTAACGCCATGGTAAAAGCTGCTTATTCTTGTGGAAAACCAGCTCTTGGGGTAGGTGCCGGAAACGTACCTGCTTATGTTGAAAAATCAGCTAACATCCGCCAAGCAGCACACGATATCGTCATGTCTAAATCATTTGACAATGGTATGGTCTGTGCGTCTGAACAAGCGGTCATCATCGATAAAGAAATCTACGATGAGTTTGTTGAAGAATTCAAATCTTACCACACTTACTTTGTTAACAAAAAAGAAAAAGCCCTTCTTGAAGAGTTCTGCTTCGGCGTAAAAGCCAACAGCAAGAACTGCGCGGGTGCGAAATTGAATGCGGACATCGTTGGGAAACCAGCAGCATGGATCGCTGAACAAGCTGGCTTCACTGTACCAGAAGGAACCAATATCCTTGCGGCAGAATGTAAAGAAGTTGGTGAAAAAGAACCGTTGACTCGTGAAAAATTGTCACCAGTCATCGCTGTTTTGAAATCTGAAAGCCGTGAAGACGGAATTAACAAAGCTCGCCAAATGGTTGAATTCAACGGTCTTGGTCACTCAGCAGCCATCCATACTGCTGATGAAGAATTGACCAAAGAATTTGGTAAAGCAGTCAAAGCCATTCGTGTGATTTGCAACTCTCCTTCGACTTTCGGTGGTATCGGGGATGTTTACAATGCCTTCTTGCCATCATTGACACTTGGATGTGGTTCTTACGGACGCAACTCAGTTGGGGATAACGTTAGTGCCATTAACCTCTTGAATATCAAAAAAGTCGGAAGACGGAGAAATAACATGCAATGGATGAAACTTCCTTCAAAAACATACTTTGAACGTGATTCAATTGAATACCTACAAAAATGTCGTGACGTTGAACGTGTCATGATCGTTACAGACCACGCTATGGTAGAGCTTGGTTTCCTTGATCGTATCATCGAACAGCTTGACCTTCGTCGCAACAAGGTGGTTTACCAAATCTTTGCAGACGTAGAACCAGATCCAGATATCACAACTGTTGAACGTGGTACAGAGATCATGCGTGCCTTCAAACCAGATACGATCATTGCTCTCGGTGGTGGATCACCAATGGATGCGGCCAAAGTTATGTGGCTCTTCTACGAACAACCAGAAGTGGACTTCCGTGACTTGGTTCAAAAATTCATGGATATCCGTAAACGTGCCTTTAAGTTCCCATTGCTTGGTAAGAAGACGAAATTTATTGCGATCCCAACAACATCTGGTACAGGATCTGAAGTAACTCCATTTGCCGTTATCTCTGATAAAGCAAACAACCGTAAATACCCAATCGCAGACTACTCATTGACTCCAACAGTTGCCATTGTAGACCCTGCCTTGGTATTGACAGTTCCTGGATCTGTTGCGGCTGATACTGGTATGGACGTTTTGACGCACGCTACAGAAGCTTACGTATCACAAATGGCTAGCGACTTCACAGATGGTCTTGCTCTTCAAGCTATTAAACTTGTCTTTGAAAACTTGGAAAGCTCAGTCAAGAATGCGGACTTCCATTCACGCGAAAAGATGCACAATGCGTCAACGATCGCAGGTATGGCCTTCGCCAATGCCTTCCTCGGTATTTCTCACTCCATGGCCCACAAGATCGGTGCGCAATTCCACACCATCCACGGACGGACCAATGCCATCTTGCTTCCATACGTTATCCGCTACAATGGTACACGCCCAGCCAAGACAGCTACATGGCCTAAGTACAACTACTACCGTGCAGATGAAAAATACCAAGATATCGCTCGTATGCTAGGACTTCCATGCTCTACTCCAGAAGAAGCCGTTGAAGCTTACGCAAAAGCTGTATACGAACTTGGTGAACGCTGTGGTATCGAAATGAACTTCAAAGCACAAGGCATCGATGAAAAAGAATGGAAGAAACATTCTCGTGAATTGGCCTTCCTTGCTTACGAAGATCAATGTTCACCAGCGAACCCACGTCTTCCAATGGTAGACCATATGCAAGAAATCATCGAAGATGCTTACTATGGTTACAAGGAACGTCCAGGACGTCGTAAATAAGACGCCAAGGAACAACTGATGTTTATCAGCTATCCCTCGCTCGTAAGAGTGGGGGATTTTTGCTATTTGGGTCCAAAACTCGTTTTTTCATAAAAAATTAGACTTTTTTTCAGAAATTGTGTTATTTTTATAGCATTCCGAGCTATTTTATGTTACCCTATAGTGTGTGAATCTGCCTGTAGCTGAAGGGTTATGATCCTTTTTCAGTTATAGGAAATGAAAAAACAAATCCAAGAAAGGAGGCCATCTCAAATGGAGTTAGAAGGTGACGTGCAAGGAAGACAAGATCAGGCACAGAAAATTATTGAAATGCCCCAACGAGATCGGGAAGCTTCCACTTCAGAAAATCAGCCATCATCTGCTTCGGTGGTCTCCATGTATGGGCAGGAAAGACCAAGCATTTCTAGCCTCCATCAGCAACTAGCGAGCGCGTCTGGAACCCAGACCATTCAATTGCGGGAGGAATTGGTGCTGGCAGTAGCACAGAATGCTTCAGCGCAAGCAACTGTCTTTGAGGCAGAAGTTAAGGATAAGCTGGAAGAGGCCAAGGAGACGGTTTCCCATAAGGTTGCTGAGGTGTCTCAAATGGCCCACAGCATGGCCCAATTTTTAACAGATGCAGAAGTGGAGCAACTATTAGGAGAGTTCTCCATGGATGCTTGTTGGGACCAAGCGGTAGAGGCGGAAAACCTCGCCCAAGCAAAGGCCTATTCCACTCGCTTGTCAGATTTGGCAGGTCAGTTGGAGGCAGCATCAGCTCAATTGGTGGACTTGGACAAGGGACAAGCGACGGCCTTTGATTTTTCATAAGTAGGAGAAAAAGATGTTAGAGATCCTGGGAGAGGACAGAGAACGAATTGAGGAGCTCCATCGAGAGATTAAAAAGGAGCAAGAGCGGATTGCGATCAGAAGTTTGATTGCAACGCAAAAAGCCTTGATGATGTTGGAAGGGATGAGTTTGCAGGTAACCTTGGGCGGTCAATCCGAAAAGATGCGCTCTTTTGCTACAACGACTCTGGTTAGTGATTTGAAAGATGGATTTACAGGAGGAGCAGCGGACGCGGTAGAGACAGCACTGAAAGCAGTGAAGAAGCCGATTTTATTGAGTCCGATTAAAGGAGGTATGTGATGTACCATTCAGGAAATAGTGAATTAGAACAACTAGAAGATCGACATTACCGCTTCAATCAAAAGCTTAGCGAGTTGGAGTGGGATTATGCGGATATGCGTATGGATGTCCGTCAACATACAGAAAATTTAGTGGACTGGCTGAGTGCCTTTCATTTTCAAGCGCCAAGTGCGGAGGCTCAAAGTGGCTTGGAGCGTTTATTTGCCTTGCAAGAAGAGTTTGAGGCAGAACTCAAGCGCTATGAAGAGCGTTTAGAAGAAGAACGTGAGCGCGAGCAGCAAGAGTACTATAAGCAGCGCCAACAATTAGAACAAGGTGATTGAAACATTCCTCTGGTAGAGATAAGAGGAATGTTTTTGTTTGCTCAAAAAACTTTTAAAAATGTGCTCATAAAATCTTGTAAGCGTTTACTTAATATGTTATAATATTCACAAAGAAACGAAAATAAAATGGTTTTATCAAACCAACAAAGAAAAGGAGTCGCTTATGAAAGCTGCAACCTATGTCTCTGCAGGCAATCTGCAACTGATTGACCAACCAAAACCAGTGATCAAAAACTCAACGGATGCCATTGTGCGTGTCTTGAAGACAACCATCTGTGGGACAGACCTTCATATCCTAGGAGGAGATGTTCCAGCTTGTAAAGAAGGCACGATTTTAGGTCACGAAGGAATCGGGATCGTCGAAGAAGTCGGTGATGCGGTTACCAACTTCAAGGTGGGCGACAAGGTCATTATCTCTTGTGTCACAGCTTGTAATACCTGCTACTACTGTAAACGTAGTCTGCCTTCTCACTGTGAAGATGGTGGTTGGATTTTGGGTCACTTGATCAACGGAACCCAAGCAGAGTATGTCCACATTCCACATGCGGATGGCAGTCTTTATCATGCGCCTGAAACGGTGGATGACGAAGCCTTGGTCATGCTCTCAGATATTCTCCCAACGTCTTATGAAATTGGGGTGCTTCCATCTCATGTGAAACCAGGGGACAATGTCTGTATCGTTGGAGCTGGTCCGATCGGTCTTGCGGCTCTCTTGACTGTTCAATTCTTCTCACCAGCTACGATTATCATGGTGGACTTATCTGAATCTCGTCTTGAAGCAGCTAAGAAATTTGGAGCTACTCATACCATCTGCTCCAGTGATATCGCTGAAATCAAGGCCTTTATCAATGAAGTGACTGAAGGCCGCGGTGTTGATATCTCCATGGAATGTGTGGGTTATCCTGCTACCTTTGATGTCTGCCAAAACGTCATCTCTGTCGGAGGTCATATTGCCAATGTCGGTGTTCACGGAAAACCAGTTAGCTTCAATTTGGACGAATTGTGGATCAAGAACATTACCCTCAACACCGGTCTCGTCAATGCCAACACCACTGAAATGTTGCTCAATGTCTTGAAATCAGGCAAGATCGATGCAACCAAGCTCATCACCCACCACTTCAAACTCTCAGAAGTCGAAA